>ENA-UAMP01000923-UAMP01000923.1-human-gut-metagenome-genome-assembly--contig:-NODE-923-length-11032-cov-5.957639_pt1 | contig 11032 bp, 11 predicted proteins | sample MGYA00243285_ERZ654501 | MGnify/ENA primary metagenome ERZ654501 (study PRJEB26926, sample SAMN06164850) | human gut metagenome | biome: ENVO:00009003; feature: ENVO:2100002; material: ENVO:00002003...
AGACAGGCCAGACGGAAACCAAGCGGATGTACTGCGCGGTCATCGTGCCGTTCCGCGCCCGCATTCTGATCCCCGAAACGGAAATGTGGGCAGAAAACGACGAACGCCCGGCGTTCGTTCTGCGGAACATGCCAGGCGCTCAGATCGATTTTGTTGTTACCCATGTGGATCGTGAAGCGGGCTTTGCCATTGGTTCCCGCCGCTTGGCGCTTCATTCACGGCGCTATTACTTCTTGGCGCAGCCGCTCCACCAGCCGGGCAGCCGCGTGCCGTGCCATGTGCTGGCTGTGGGACCGCGCCGGTGTCTGGTCGAGTGTTACGGCTACGACGTGAATCTCTCGCAGCGCGATATGAGCTATGCTGCCATCCCCGACCTGCGGGAGCAGTACCATCCGGGCGATGAGCTGACCTGCGTGGTCAAGCAGTTTGACCGCAAGGCTGGTAACTTGGAGATCTCCGTCAAGGAGACCGTTCCAAACCCCTTCGACGAAGCCAGCCTGCGCCACCCCGTCGGCTGCCGCCGCAGAGCAACCATTGCGGGCAAATACGCCGGCGGCGTGTTCTGCAATCTCCCCGACGGCGCAGTCGTCATGTGCCGCTATTCGTTCCACTACGAGGACTCGGACTTCAAAACCGGCGATACCGTCATGGTCGTAATCCAGCGGTATGACGAGGGGAAGAAGCAGATTTTTGGAAAAATCGTTGGTAAATAAGTGCTTTACGTTGATATGGGCAAAAGAATGCCGTCTCGTTATAAAACGAGACGGCAATGGCAGTAAGTTTGATTATGGGCTTCATACAACGAAATAAGCAAACTCATTTCGCCATAAACGTATACCGAAGTTCATCGAGCAACTTGCCCTCCCAATCCTACCATGCTTATATTATATGATTGAACGTCCATTGTCAAGCCCCCAAATTTATGGTACGGAGTATCTTTGAGGAATTACTTTGAACCCGTATTTATCGCGCAGTCCAACTCCGCCATTATATGCCTGCCTTAATACGGTCTGCTTAAACGAATCGTGTTTGGGTGGCATTCTCGCTGCTGAACGTGCCATTGTGTTTGGAATGAAATCGGCAAGTTGTAGTCCGGCAAGATTTTCATTCTTTCCGCAAAACTCAATATCTCCAATATGTGTTTGAAAAAAGTGAGGGGTGTAATACATTGTTCCAAGGGCTTCAAGTTCATAAAACCGCTGCCTAAGTGGCTGATTTCCCGGTTCTTGGAGTGATTCATAACAGATGTCTCCAGTCGCCGTATTATGCTTTAGAAAATGGCAGTAATTTTCAAGGAGCATTTGCAATGCAATGGTTAGCTTCGGGTTTGTTTCACCAGGATATAGACGAGACAACTCATCACTATTAACACAAACCCCCATTGTTGTAATAGAGTGCATTTTAATAAGTTTTGACAGACCGGCATATAGTTTTTCTACCGTTCCATTTGCTCTGAATATAGTATAACATGGATCATTTGAACGGCCGGACTTGTTTGCTTCTGTAATTTCTTTTTCGTGTAAAATATGGGTCGTTGCCTGTTGATCTCCTGCCCACAGGCTTAATTTGAGCGCATTTAACTCTTGTGCAACAGCAACCTCACTACTGGCATTCAGAATAACGCCACCGACAACAAAAAAGGACGATCCAGAAGCATTGCGTGTTTCGCTCTCATCAAGATACAATCTATAATGTGCCATACTGACCACCATAATTCGAGTGATTTATATAGTGTAGTATAGCTGATTCGCCCATCTATTTCAATGATTTTATTGTAACTAGACGAAAACTGGACGAAAAGGCCCCCTCTCCTGTGTTGCTACCAATAGTATTCACAATCCGCGTCCAAGCAGTGGTGCTTCATCGTATAGGTATTTCCTTTGCAGCCTCGGATGGAGAATTGCTCGTTCTCGCTGAGTGTCACAATATTTGCTGAACCACATACCGGACAAATTACGGGATATAGGTCTTTTTTCTCGACCTCGTCCGGAATATCTGCCAATTTGTATTTTGGCACATGCGTGATTTGTCTGGACGTAATGCGTCGGCAGCCAAGAACCCATTCCTTTTTGCATCGCTCAGTTAAAAGAATTTGCTGTGCGCCACCAGAGAGTATCGTTCCACTTTTCATTTTCACCGGCGCAACGATTCCAAGATAAAATTCTGTCCCGGCAGGAACGAGCAATTTTTCCTCATACATTTTTGTGTTAAACCACTCTGGTGCCAGCGCCAGCCTGTTTTTCACATCGATCATAGACTCGGCAAACTCTGTTGAAATAAACCGGCCTGTTGCCCACGCTCCCGCGATTTTACCGGAATCCTTTTTAACCGCGCCAAATGCGCGATACAAAATCAGGGGAGCTGTCGTTATATAGGACTCATAAGATTGATTGAGAAAGCTATTCAGATCGTCCATATCTGTTATCGCGTTCAGATTTACTCTTTCAATTCTTCCGGTCAGATCCGTCCTATGTTGAGAGCAGAAAGAACCAGGTTCATAGGTCGTAAGCGCATCATAATCACAACAGAACATATGCTTTCCTCCATACATTTGTATGCGTATAAAACCCTCAAGAAAATACACAGGCCGCTGCAAGAGAATTTATTATTTCTCTTGATTCTTCCGCTTCAAAATCTTATCCTGCAAGAATGCGATCTGGATCAGCTCCTCCGGCGTTACATCAAGCGCGTCGGCAATGTTGAAGAACGCTTCCATGGAGAACGCGCGGACCATATTCGGCGCTTCAATCGCGCTCAGGTGGGAACGACTGATGCTTGCCTTTTCTGCCAACTGCTCCTGCGACATCCCGCGCATCTTCCGCAGGGAGGAGATCGCGATGCCCATCTGGATGAACCTGTCCCGATTCTTGAAACTGATTTCGTCTTTGCTCATAGTAACGCCGCCTTTCCATAAAAATTATAGAAGCTGCGGCATTTCAGTTCAGCTTTACCTATAAAGCGATTGACTTATTTATAGAGCGTTATATAATTATATTATGCAATTCGCCGAAATATATGGCGCATGCGCTTTATAATAAGCAGACAATCGTTCTGTTGAAATGGGAGCGGAGGGAAGCAGCTATGATTTGCGCGCTGATTGGAGATCAGACGATCAGAAATTTGAATGAGGAGCGTTTGGAACTGCGGCTTCGTATGGTTCATTCTCCGTCCGCTTTTGCAGGAGGGACAAGCCCAAAAAGCAGAGTGCAGAGAAGGCGATGCCGCAAAGAATGTATGTCCAGTTAAAAAACAGCAGGTTGACTGCGTACCGCATGGGCATCCGTGTAAAGAGTACCGCATACGGTTCGACCCTTCCGATCGCCTCCATGACCGCCGTGACATGGAAGGGACTGATCCCGCACAGATACGCGCCGAGGAAATACAATGTCAGCTTCTCGGCAACGGCAGGAAGCAGGAGTCCGAGTAAATAAAACCACGGTTTTTGCTTCTTGCAACACTTCCACAGATACAGCGCCCCAAAGCAGTACGGCAGCAGCGCAAGGCAGATGCCCTGAGCGGTCAGGTGCAGCTGCAGCCCGAATATAAGAAAGACCATACGAATCAAAAGGTATCCGCCGAGAATGATCAGCCAGCAGAGCAGCAGGGATCTCAAGATGAGTTTCCTATGTGCGGGTGCTTCATGGTTATACATTTTCTTTTCCTCCTTACAGATTCTCATTTTTCAAGGCGTCGATGGGATTGTCCTTTTTTACCTTGCTCATTGAGTACATCATGGTGGCGAATACGACCAGAAACACGCTCAGTACGGCGATGCCGATGGCTGCCCACGGCAGATGGAAGGAGGTTTCATAGGCCGTTGTGACCGCACGGTAGATGAGATATGTAATGCCGCAGGACACCGGCAAACCGAGAAGCAGTGCCTTGGAGCCGTACAGCAGGCACTCGCAGTTCATCATCCTGCGAAAGCCCTCCTGCGTCATGCCCACCGATTTCAGCATGGCAAACTCCCGGCGGCGCAGGCTGATATTCGTGGAGATCGTATTGAACACATTGGCCGCGGCAATCAGGGAGATCAGCACGATAAAGCCGTAGGCAAATACCCGGATGATGGTCACAACATTCCGGTTTGTCTCGGCGTTTGCGGCGTAGTCGAAGAGCTGCCGGCTGCTGAGACCGTTTTCCGTCAGCACGGTCGCCAGATTTTCAAAGCTCGCGGTGTGATCGCTCGAGGTAAGGAAATACTCTGTATTACGGAATTGATTCAGCGCCGCCTCGGGAACCACGCTCTCCAGCATGCTGTACGGATAGATCATATTGATGGCCACCGGCGTGCTGCGGCTGACAAAGAACGGAGCCTCCTCAATGGTTTTTTCGGACCGCAGCGTGTATTTTGCAAAGGATTCCCCGTAGGGCAGCTCGATGATGTCGCTCTCGTTGTCTCTGTTTTGATAGAGAACGACCTTATTGCCGTTCTCATCAATCCGGCTGTCTATTCTGTAATATCCGTCGATCTCTACATAGTAAAGGCCCTCGATCACGCACCCATCGCCCTTGAGCGTGTCCAGCGTGACATACTTCTCAAGCCGGCGATCAAGCTCAATGTTGCGATCCAGGGCAATGCCCAGGGGCTTGTCCCGGTCATAGTAATCCGCTTCCTTCAGGTTGTACTTTTCCAGTAACCTGTTGAACTCGGCGTCCGCAACGAAGTACAGATAACCGGAGATGCTGAAATCCTTCGGCGCTCTGTCCTCACTTTCCATGCCGAAGCCGGCAAAACGGTCGGCAAACATTGCCGTGACATATTCGCGGGAGATATCGCCCTGCAAAAACTGCTTCTTGGTATAGGTACCGCCGGTGACATTCTGCTCGGAGAAAAGCAGTTCCAGAAGCGCATCGGGCGTCATGGCGGAGGAAGCGTCCGACTCTGCCGCATAGATCAGGTCGAATTGATCGGAGGCCAGCCCTCCCTCGGCGGATTCCATCATGTAGTCGGTGAAGGCCGCCGCAGAAACAAAGAGGACGATGCTCATAAAGAGGCTGACGACGGTGGTTCTGTATTTTTTCCGGTTGCGCTTATAGTGCTTGCCGGCAAGGACGCCGGGGAGTCCGAACAGCTTGTAGGCGAGCTTCGAGGTTCGGACGGGTCTGCCGCTTACCTTGATGTCCATGCTCTGGCGGATCGCCTCCACGGCGGAAACTCCGGTTGCCCTTTTTGAGGGAATCCATGCCGAGATCAGAACCGTGACAAGTGCAATGACCGCAGCAATGACGACAGCCTGCCACGAAACACAGAGCCGCATGGGAATGTCCACACGGACAATGGAGAAAAATTTATCTCCGATCAGGAGGAGCGTTATGCCGATACCGCCGATACCCACCAGAATGCCCAGTGGGATGCCGACAATGCTGACCGCCAGCGCCTCAAACAGCACCATTCTTCGAAGCTGCTTTCTGGTGGCGCCCACCGAGGACAGCAGGCCGAATTGCCTTGTCCGCTCCGAAACAGAAATGGAGAATGCGTTATAGATGAGCGATACAGAGCCGAACACGATCAGCGCGATGATGATGGCGGCAAGACTGTAAAACGCGGTAAGGAAGGAATCGAACGGAGCCGTGCCGGAATACAGCAGGACCTTTGTATTGTAGGCATAGCGATACTCTTGCGTATAGCCCTTTTCCTTCATGAAGTCATACACCCCGGCGGGCTTATGCAGCTTGAAATAACAATGAATCGGAGACTGATCGGCGGATTTGGTGTCCGCTGCCGTAAGCGCTGTGTACCCGGGCGCGGAATAGTCCTCAAAGGTAGGCCTTTCATAGATACCGACCACCGTATAGGTTCTCGGTTCAGTGTTTTCGAGCCTTTCGCCGCTCATAATCTCCACCTGCGTTTCGCTGTCATAGGTGTATACGGGCGTGTCCTGTCCCAGCCTCCGGCCGTCAAGTGTCCTGTCCCCCACGTCAAGCGTGACGGTGTCGCCGAGCTTATAATTCACCTTGCCGTTTGATGTCAGGTGCTCCGGCAGAATAATTTCCGTGGAGTCTTTCGGCAGCGTACCTAAAATGAGATGCACCGGCATTGTCTTAAAATAGCCGGAGGCCACATCGCCGCCAAGCACATACAGATAGGGCTTGCGCTCGTTGGCGCTGTCGATCTTCGCGTAACCCAGAACCTGCGCGTAGGCTGCGGAGGAAACCCTGTCGGAATCGCGGATGTCCTCATAGTCCTTATATGCGGCGTCATAAACCGCTCCGTACCAGTCCCCGTCGATGTGGATCGCACAACGCAGCACGAAATTCTGCATACTGGAGACAAGGGTCGTGGACGCGCAGATCATCGCCGCCGAGAGCATAATGCCGATGATCGTGACGATGGTTCTCGTCCTGTTTTTCTTCAGGCTCTCTAATGTTACCTTGCTGAAAACATTCATCTGCGGATCACCTCGTCTCTGGTGATTTTCCCGTCCTCAATGGAAAGGATTCGATCCGCCTGCAGTGCGATGCTCTCGTCGTGGGTGATGACAAGGAGGGTCTGCCCGTATTTTTCGTTGGAAACCTTCAGCAGTTCCACGATCTCCCGGCTGCTTCTGGAGTCAAGATTTCCGGTGGGCTCATCGGCAAGCACCACCGCAGGCGCATTCATCAGAGCCCGGCCGATGGACACCCGCTGCTGCTGGCCGCCGGAGAGTTGGTTCGGCAGGTGGTTCTCCCGGCCGGTAAGCTTCAGGGTGGTCATCAGCTCAGCCAGTCGATTTTGATTGACCTTCTGCCCGTCCATCAGGACAGGGAGCGTGATGTTTTCCGTTACATTGAGCACCGGAATGAGATTGTAAAACTGATAGATCAGTCCCACCTGACGGCGGCGGAAGATGGCAAGCTGTTCCTCGTTCTGCGCGTACACATCCTTGCCGTCCATAAATACCTTGCCGCCCGTAGGCCGGTCTACGCCGCCGAGGATGTGAAGCAGTGTGGATTTGCCCGAGCCGGAGGGGCCGATCACGGCGACAAACGCTCCCTTCTCCACCGAAAAGGAAACGCCGTCCAGCGCCCGCACCTCGTTCTCGCCCGTGCCATAAACCTTTGTCAGGTTTTCCACTCTCAAAATCTCCATATCGGGATACTCCTTTCGCTTTTTACACCCTCATTCTATTTTGTCAAGGTGACACGGCGGTGACTTCCAGGTGACGGATCCGTCACTTAGTAAAAAAGGGAGCCGCCGGTCAGACGGTTCCCTTATAAAATCGGATGGTGAACATGGCTCCTGCGGGCTTGCGGTTCTCTGCCTTTACGGTTCCCCCTTGCCCAGCTATAATCATGCGTGATAAGGCAAGCCCGATCCCAAAGCTTTTGCCGTCGGAATCCTTGCCCTTATAGAAGCGTTCAAAGATGTGGGGCAGATCCTCCGGAGAAATGCCCGTGCCGTTGTCTTTAATTATAATTTCGGAAAACAGGGCGTTTTCGGTTGCCTCGATCTCAATCCTGCCGCCCTCGGGGGTGTGTTCCATGCAGTTCTTCACAATATTGCCGATGGCTTCGCAGGTCCACGGGAGATCTCCCCGGAAAGCTCCGTCCGCATGGATGAGCAGCTCCTGCCCGCGCAGCTCCATGGGAATGAGCAGGGTCACACAGGACTTTTTGAGCAGCTCCTCCAGACTGACCTGCTCCTGCTTGAACTGCACCGTGCCGGCGTCCAGCCGTGAGATCTTCAGAAGTGTGGTGATCAGCCAGTCGATGCGGGAGAGCAGCTCGTAGAGCTCATGGATAAGCTGCTGCCTGCGCGCGTCGGTCAGCTTCGGCTCCGACAGCAGTCCAATCAGCAGATTGATAGAGGTCAGGGGCGTGCGGATCTGGTGAGAGATGTCCGCGATGGAATCGGCAAGATATGCCTTTTCCCTTGTCAGCGTTTGCTGCTGCTCACGCAGGCGTATGGTCATCTTATAGATCTCACTGTGGAGGATGCTCAGCTCACCCTCTGAATAGCTGTCAAAATCGATCGAACTGTCGCCGTGCAGAACCTGATTGATATCATCCGCAAGGGAAGAAATCCTCTGATACCTCTTATAAGTGCTGATGCAGAAGACCAGCATGAGGAGCAGAGAAAGCCCTGCGGCTGTCAGCCCGGCGCGAATGTCGAAGAAAAAGCAGACGGCGCAGGCGGCTGCGGAGAGCAGCAGCTGCCACAGCAGTGCCTTTCGCACCTCTTTGTTTTTCAGCAGCTTGATCATGCGTCCACCTTATATCCTGTCCCGCGAACCGTCAGAATGATCTTCGGGTCGGTGGGGTCATCCTCAATCTTCTCCCGCAGCCGCTTGATGTACACCGTCAGCGTATTGTCATTGACATACTCGCCGGCAACATCCCAGATGGCGTCAAGAAGCCTCTCACGGGTAAGCACGATTCCCCGATTGTTGATGAAAAACAGCAGAAGCCGGTATTCCAGTGCTGAGAGGAACAGGTCCCTGCTGTTCTTCACCGCCGTGCCCTTTTCGGTGTCCACCACCACATCACCGAGCTTCACCGTTTTGCCCATGCTGCCGGTGAGTCGGAGCACATTTCGGATGCGGGAGATAAGCTCTCGTGGGCGAAACGGCTTTGGAATGTAATCGTCGGCGCCCAGGTCGAAGCCCGTAACGGTGCTGAACTCGTCGCCTGACGCGGTAAGGAAAATAACGGGGACATCAAACTCGGCCTTGATCGCCCGACACGCCGCGAAGCCATTGCCCTCCGCCAGAGACACATCCAGCAGCACAAGATCCGCCTTTTCCTCCGCAAGCAGCTTCATGGCCGCCGTCTGCCCGGATACACTTCGCACAAGGTACCCTTCGCTGTTCAGATATTCGCTCAAGCTCGCAACGATAATTTTATCGTCTTCTACCAATAGTATCTTTATCATAGTCAGTCCTTTATTCTGATTGCCGCGGAATCACAACCACTTCCCGATGAAGCCATATTCCACACGGTTGCCATCGTCCCATTCTGCAATCACACGGTAAACAAAGCTGCCGCTTTTCAGATCGAACGCATATCCTCCGTCATACGGAAGAATGCCTGTGATTGTCTCAACCTCGCCGCCGTTTTGGGGGACGCATTGTATCCGCACTGTATCCGGCTGCACCTCGAAAAATAACCGGATCTCGCTTGACTTTCTGCGGGAAATCAGTCCTGCTCTGGTCGCCGTGATCTCCGGCAGAGAAGTCTCTTCGCCGATCGCAGGCCCGCATCCAATGATGGAGCTCATGGTTCCATCCTCATTCGGTTCCGGGGACTGCCAGTAGAAGGCGCAGGGGGAAGCCGTGATTTCATCTGTTTCACCCATTGCCCCAGACATGGCATTCACCTGAAGCTCCGGTATGGTGATTGGGTCGGAGGGCTGTGCCTCCTTATACGGCAGATTCATTTTTACTTCAAACTCTACCCAGTTTGCCATCGGCTCGGAATACTCCGTGCCCTCCTCGTACCGGAACTCCGCCTGCAAGCGGTATCGTTCCCCGGCTAGCGCAAATCTCTGTAAAGATTTTGCGGATTGCTTCATGCGTCAGGGTGAAGCCCTTGATCGTTGTGTCCAGATTCATTGTTGCCCGCGTGTCCAGTCCCACAATGGTGGAAATCAGAAATCCACCCTTGAGAATGAAATTGTTCTTATAGGGAGAGAGTGAAATCCGTTCCAGCAGCCGTTCCAGCATATAATTCTGCATGACGAGCTGCGCCGAGATATGCTTCTCTGCCGCTTTGTTTTTGATAAAGGCTTTCAGTTGCATCGGATTTTTTGTAATCATAGCAAAACCTCCATGTATCGCAGCACCTTAGGCTTCACGCGAAGCTGGTCTGCGTACTGCATCAGTTTGTGAATGTTCTTATCCTTGGACGCTGCATAGCGTTTCATAGCTTCTCCGACGATCTGAACGTCGCTGCCGCTGCCGCGCAGGATGTCACACAGCGTCCGTTCCAAATCGTAAACACGAATCGGATTGCCGGAGGGGGATTCAATTTCAATTCTGCCGAACTCATAGTTCTCCGGCACAACGTGCTTGATGATTAAGTTCTCCTGCTTTAAGGACGGGGCATTGTAGCCCTTGGGAAAGGTCATCGTATATTTCGCCGGGGTACGGTCTGAATAGCCCAGCAGATACAGGGCGGTATCGTGCGAGTAAATCCCGCGCCCATACTTGCGCTGCAAGAGGTAAAAATCGTCCTCCCATGCGCTGCTCCGCACATACAGGCCGCGCCCGAAGCGGTACATCTCACCGCTCTTGACAAACTCCTGTAAAATACTGCGGTGCAGTCCGGCTTCCGTCACCTGCGCTGCGGTGATCGTGCCGTCCTCCGACGCTTCCAGCAGTTCTTCGATTTTCTCCTTGGCGTTCATGCTTCTCACCTCGCTTTGACAATCACACATTATATTATATGGGAATAATGTGCGATTGTCAAGCGTGAAACGACGAACACACATTAAAATGTTTGGAAATAATGTGTGAATGTCAGAGAAACTACAAGGCTTTGTCCTGTTCCTGCCCACGATTGGGGGACAGGATGCTGTCGATGTTCTGCTTGACGGCATCGTATTCCCGCATACGTTTTTTCAGGCTTCCGTACTCAGCGTACAGCCGATCCTTTTCTTCGGTCAGTCTGGAATATTCCTCACGCAGCTTGGCAAGGTCGGGGAGCTTGTCACCGACGCCCGCCGCTTTCAGCGCCCGCGCCGACGCTTCAAAGAGAATGATTTCGCGCTCACGTCCGCGCAGATACTTTTCCTTGTCACGGGATTTTTTGTATTCGCTATACAGCGGCTTTAGCCCCTTGTAGGTGGTGGTATGCTTTATCAGCAGCGCCAGATCCTGATACGATTTGTTGAGAACAGCCTCGTCTTTCCCGTGTTTCTGCACACCGGTTTTCAGGTTGTCGCACTGGATGATTCGGGTGACGCCGCCGAAGTATTTGTAAGCATTCACATGGGCAGCGGTCCATGACTCCTGGTTCATGGAGAAAAAGGCTTCTACATAGCTGTAGCCGCTGTATGGCAGGGTTGCCACGAACACATAGGCCGGGATAATTTCACCGGTGTCTGTGTCAA
>ENA-UAMP01000924-UAMP01000924.1-human-gut-metagenome-genome-assembly--contig:-NODE-924-length-11027-cov-5.413143_pt1 | contig 11027 bp, 10 predicted proteins | sample MGYA00243285_ERZ654501 | MGnify/ENA primary metagenome ERZ654501 (study PRJEB26926, sample SAMN06164850) | human gut metagenome | biome: ENVO:00009003; feature: ENVO:2100002; material: ENVO:00002003...
GACGAGTAGAGGATGTCGCCGACGCGCAGCGAACGTCGGAACTCCTCACTCGACCGCGCTACGGCTTCGTCATGGTGCCGGAAGCGCTCGGCCTCCTGCCGGATACGCTCCATAGCCTTGTCGTATTCTTCCGGGGTGTGGACCTTGTAAACATACCGGGGGCGCTTTATCCCCGGCGTCCATGCCGCGATACAGCGGCCGTTACGGCCCTGAAACCGGACAAGCGAGATGTTATAGATCAATTCGGGAGCGAAGCCCGTCCCCTGCGCGAGACGCGCGGCGTTCTTGTTGATGCGATAGGTTTTCATTGTATTTCGGATTTAGGGTTCGTTTCTTCTTCGACGATTTGGAACTTGTCGGGGTTCCAGCCCTTTGCGACCAGTGCGGCCTGCGCGTCGAGGACACTCGGAAAAATGCGGCGCCTCTGCCGCGAAAAAGAGATGTATCCGACATAAATACGCCGCACAGGGCTTCTTTGATATTCGAGGTGGCAGCGGCACGGAACGGGCCGATAGTGCAGGAAGCCCCGCATGCGCAGCAGCAGGCCACGTTCGTACTCCTTGTCCTCGCGGCAGCGTTCCCACGCCTCGTATTTGTCGATGCCGTCGGTCAGCAGCGTGTAACCGACAGCCCGGTCATAGCGGGTTCGGCCCTGCCAAAGGCCCTTGAAAAAAAGCGACAGCAGTTCCAGTTCGAGCGTCGGACGGCCTTTCGTGCGCAGCGTTTCTGTCAGGGATACGACCTCGTCGTAACGGAAGTCGAGCGGGCGGATGTTGTTCGCCGCCATGCGCACCATCACCCGCAGGTCGGGGGTAATGGTGATACGTGTTATAATCTGATAGCTCATAATGATATGCAATTAAAAGACCGCAGCTTTAGGGCTGCGGCCTGATTTGACAATACGTGAAGTGTCGTGTTATTTCGGATTGGTCGTGTCCCGGAGCTTCAATCCGAAATCGCCGCAGGCCGTACGCAGATCTTCGCTGAACTTGCTGCTCTCGCAATAATAATCACCCATCCGTTCGGCCAACTCCTGCAGATCGCTGTCCGTAATCGTCACAACGTCATATCCATGTCTTTCGAGAGCCGTACGGTTCAGAAAGGCGATGTCGAACTCCGCATTCGGATCATCCTTACTCGGAACGCTTCGCAGCTTCGCAGCGGTGAATCGGTAAATCTCGTCGGGGTACTCCTTCTCCATCCGGTTTGCATCTCCGTGCTGCCGGGAGAACTCGTCGCCCCAAGCAATGAGTGTCGCAGCCGTATCGCGAGAGTTGTCCGAGGGCCGGAATTTTCTGCGGCCGGCTTCATAGGCGATATCGACCAGCGCCTCGGCATAGTCGCACAGGGACACATTGCCCGGAAGCGCTGCGGGTTGCCTTTTCATAAAGGCAGTAATGGCCTCGGCATAGATCCGGAGTTGCAGACGGTCGCGCTCCGCGGCGGCTTCGTCGCGGTTCAGCCCGAATTCCGGGGATTCATGTCCGTCGAGGAAGTTCTGCAACTCGCCCAGCCGGAAAACGTCGTAGCGCGTAGGATATTCCGGCAGGCAGCGTTCCACGAAATCTTCCGTAAGATCGCTTGTCGTCTGCGGCGCAGCTTCGGCGGACGGGATGAAATCGTATTCTTCCAGCCATTCGACGATGCCTTGCAGGGTATCGCAGGAGAGATTTTCAAGCGGAAGCGGGAAACCATCCCCGCCGTCCATCAGGCAGACGGGAGTCAGCCCGTCCTCACAAAATTCGAGGGAGATTACATTGCGATAAAGACCGTCGTATCTGATTGTAAGGGGCGACTCGTAATACTCCTCGTAGGCGAGGCCGTCCGTATCTGCCAGCCGCTCGCGGTCTGTCGCATCGGCCAGATAGGTTCCCAGGCGCCCTTGCCGGCTGGCGATGACCGAGCGGATCACACCGATCTGATAAGTGCGCAGTTTTTCGAGTGTTTCTTTGTTTTTCATAGTCATAGAGAATCAAGTTATTTATAAGAAAATTCCGGTCTGACGAAATAGCAGACCGTGGTGTGCCGCCCGTGATCCTTAACGAGTTTTACGGGTTGGGGCGCGTTGTAGATGCGCCGCTCTGTAACGGGAGCATCGAGCGCATCCCATTTCTCTTGCAATACGGCGGTCTGCTCGTCCCGATAGCACCAGACGATGACGGATTTCGGGCCGGGAGCCGCAAATACGGTTCCTTCGTAATCGGAGAGAAACCGTTGGAACTCCTCCTCCGAGCCGAACGAGATGCACTCGCCCCGGTAAAAATCGCCGTTTCGGCACTCCGTATCCTTATAAAGGCTGATCTTGCGCCATTTCTCGGTGGAGAAATCACCATAGAGCGGATCGCTTTCCCGGAATTCCCACAGCGGAACCTCGGCGCAGAACCGGACGACTCCGTTGCCGCAGGCGCCGCAATGGCCCCAAGCACAGAAATCTCCCGGCACAGCACCGGAAGGCTTCAGCTCTTGCGGCATCACGGCTGTAAAAGGCCCTCCGCTGACCGCGCAGCCGATACCGCCGGCTGTCGCCCACACGAAAGGCACGTAAGGGCACAGGCAGATCGAGCGCGTTCCATCTTCACGGACAGCCTCGATCAGGGCGTTGCCGTGGAAGTCGCCGTGGCGCGTGGTATAGCGCACCCGGTCGCCGACCTGCGGGACACGTGGGTTGCGGGTACGTTCGATATGACGCACCAAAGCATTGGCGGCATCTACATCCGCCTGCGTCAGGTGGTGTTCATGGTCGTAAAGCGTATTCATCGACAGCAGCGTTTCGCAGCTGTACCGATCTTCGGCTTTGGATTGTTGCATATTGCTGATAATGAAAGCGCCGCGACCTTTCGGCCGCAGCGCAGATTAAATGATTGGTTTATCAAGGTTCAGGCAGCTTCGGCCGGAATCGCTTCCGAAGAGTCTGATTCTTCCCCGCCGGCCAGCCGTTCGGAGATCATGCGTGCCGCCCGGTTCACGTCTGTGAGGATGTCGAACAGGTAGGTCGGTTCTTTACGGAACTCCGCCAGCCAGTCCTTGATATAGGCGGCGCTCTCCTCACGAGGCGTCGTAGCGAAGCCCAGCATCGCACCGCACAAGGCCGCCGTAAGTTCGGCGACCAACTCTTCGCGGATGTAGTCGGCATCTCTGTAGCAAGCGCCAAAAGGACGGTTCAGACGCTCCGCATGCCCCGTACTGTGCGTGACTTCGTGGAGAAGTGTCGTGTAGAATGCCGCGCCCTCCGGGAACTGCCGTTTTTCGGGGCAGACGATCCGGTCGAGCGTCGGCGAATAGGACGCCCTGTTGCCGGATCTGAGCAGGATGGGACAGAGCCACGACTGCTCCGCCAGCATCCGGTCGAGGGGTTCGCATGTCAGACCGTCCGAGTAGTCTTTCTGTTCGGCCGGTGTCGTAAGCGAAGCGTAGCGCTCCGGCTGCTGTTCCGACATATCCGTCTGGTCGATGTTGAAAACCGGGTAATAGCGCATCACGGGCAGCACGTCGTATTGCCGCCGCTGCTCCTGCGGCAGGCGGTAATAGTCCGCCAACTCAATCTTCTTGCGGGTCTCCTTATGGCGGATATACAGTTTCCAGAAGAAGACCGGAAACGAACCGGAGCCTTTGAGGATGTTCAGGCCCTCCTCCTTGGCCTGCTTGAAGGTCATAAAGAGCGGCGTACTGTAGCCTGCGATCTCCGAGAGGAACAGCAGCATCAGGATATTCCCGCCCCGGTAGGGCGTGCCGCGCAGGTTGCGCGGAAGACCGTGCGCAAGGTCGGCGATCCACGGCTTGCGCCACTCCTCGGTGAGCGTCTCCATTTTCTTTATCATCAGCTCCGTCAATTGCGGAGCGATCTTTTCAATCAGCTTCTTATTCATGACTCTTATCTTTACGTTATTCTTCCTCCGGAGCGGTAGCTTGCCGCCAGAGACGGATCTTCTCGTCGTTCGTCCTGCCGTTCCACCACATGTCGCAGGCATCGCGGAAAGCCTTACAATCGTCCTTCGCTCTGAAATTTTCCGGATTCAGACCGGTGATAATTTTCCTATTCTCCTCCGTCGTGCCATCCTTCCACCACGGTTCGACCGTATCGGACATCAATTCGCTTTCGCGGATCTGGTACGTGTGCTCTTCGCATCCGTCGCACCACAAATCATCCTGCTCGGGAGCTGCCGGTGCAACTTGTCCCGTATTGCTGTCCACCCATGTTCGGTAGGACACTTCGAGCGAACCGCACTCTTCGCAGCGCCACGGATCGGCCGGCATCTCTGCTACCGGTTTTTCCGCAATAGGTGTCTGCTGCGGAATCTCTGAAATCTTGTTCATTGTCATAATAATGCAAAGACGGAGCAGGCATGACCTGCTCCGTCGGTTGGACATTTAGCTCGTTTTGTCACTATGCTGCTGTTTTCATCTCCTCCGGCATTCGGGTATCGGGCTCGATATCCGGATCCATAGGAATAATCAGCGGCTCCGGGGTGGGTTCTATAGCGGGCGTCTCGTCCGGCAGCAGCTCGGGCATCTCCGGTTCGGCATCCGGTGCCTCCTGCATCGAAACCGCCATCTCCTCGGCCTCGGCTTTTGCCTGCAAGGCGTCGATCTGTTCCTGAAGACGGGCTTTGCGACGCTCGTAGACTTTCAGATACTCCTGCTGCACCTTCTGGCTCTGCTCCGAGAAGTTCATATCCGCGAAGCGGCACATCATTCCCGTCAGAAGCGTTTCGTCCGTACAGCGGTACTCCGGAGCCGCCGAGCGGAAGTAGTCCACCAGATAAGCGCGAACCAGCGCCGCCTGTTGCTTGGCCGTGATACGACCCGCCGCAGCGAACTGCTCCCGGTCGGTCAGGCAAGAGCCCTCCTTAGGCCGGAAACCGCACTGGCGGAGTTTCGAGTCGCTCATTACGCGCTGCATCACGGCGTAGTAGAACATCTGCTGCTCCTCTTTCTGCAAGGGCTTGTTCGCAACTTTCACATCGAGGAAGACACGCTTCATATCGGTCGTGATATGCTCGTAGCAGATTTCCCGGTAACGACGCTCCTGTTGCAACAGCCCCTCCAGCGGCGAAGGCGGAACGACGGTGACGAAGACCTTATGCTCATCGTCCTGCCCCTCGTTTACCGTCACTTCCCGCTCCTCGTCCTCGATCTCTTCGTAGCGGATTTCAATATCGAGGTTGCCGATGACGGCGTATTTGCGCACGCGCCCTTCCGAGATGTCGAACTCCAACTGCTGCGTCTGTTCCGTAAAGCGGATCATCCGGATCTCATGCCTCTCCTGAGCCTCGGCAAAATCCACCTCTGACACGTAATTTTCGGCCTGCGGAGCGTCGGGCATCTGCGGAGCTTTGTCGTAGTAACCGGCATTGTATTCCAGTTCTTCGACGTGGTAGCCCTCCTGTTCGAGTGCTTCGAGCACTGCGGCAGGCGTTTCGCCGTCTGTGGCCAGTGTCGTACGCGGATCGTCCTTGAGGAGTTTCACGGCCTTCTGTACCAAAAACTCGTTGTTCTTGCGGATCATGCACTCGCGGTTTTGACAGCCCGCGCAACCGCCCGTACATTCGTCCTTGAACAACACCTGATTGGCCGTATTGTGCTGGCAGGAAAGGCACTCCGTCTTATCGAAGTTGTAGCTTTCCAGCTTGGTCATGTAACGCTCGTAGAGCCGCCGGGCGATCTCCTTGATCCGCGCCGTCTTCCAAGAGCTGTAACACCCCTCGGCGAAATGATCGTCGTAGACCTCCTGCTGGATGTCGGCGGGATATTTGGCGATCTCCGTAGCGACGCCCACCGAAATATCCTCCTTGTCAAGCATTTCGGCCAAAGCGTCGATCAGCTCGCCGAGTTTCAGACGCGAGCGGATGTAGGCTTCCGACTTGCCGAACTTGCCCACGAGACTCTCGATCGTATGCCGCCCCGACTGCAAGGCCCGCTTGTAGGCGGCGGCTTCCTCGCGCGGCCGCACGTCCTCGCGCTGCAGGTTCTCCGTGATGGCGGCATCCTCGGCCTCGGCGTCCGACAGATCCCGCACCAGGGCCGGAATGAATTTCAGATTCGCCATGGCGGCAGCCCAGTAGCGACGCTCGCCGTAGACGATCTCGAAGCCCTCGTCCCTCGGACGCACGCAGATAGGTTGCAGTACGCCCGACTGTCTGATGCTCTCGGCAAGTTCCAGCAGCGTATCTTCGCGGAAGTTTTTGCGGGGATTGTAGGTCGAATTGACGATCTTGTTCAGATCCAGCAGCCGGACATCCGTCTCGGGATGGGCTGCCGGTTGTTCGGCAGGACTGGTTTCTGCGACAGGATTCACAGCTCCGATATCCGTTGCCTGCGGTTCGGCGGGTTTCATGTCGGGACTCCCGGCTGCAACCGGGTCTTGCGCTTGCGCCGCAACGGCCTCGGAAACGGCCGGCGTCCGAACTGCGGTCTTACCGCTCTGCTTCGATTTCGAATTTGCTTTCGCAGTCTGCATAACATGTAACAGTTTTTACCGTGTGTCTCACGTGTTTTCTGCTCGCACGAATTTTATTGTTTTTATCGCGCAAGCAATGAATAATATGTTATGAGGCTTTATATCCCGAACGGATCGGTTGCCTCGGGAAGATTCATAAGCCCGCGGCGCAGGCGCAGGGACGGAAAAATACCGCAGCTCTCGGCGAGGATGATTTTTCCGCCCCGGAGCCGGAGAGGGAGGCCTGGCCGACCGGCCCGGGATTATCTTTCCCGGGGCAACCGGCAGGATAGGTAATTTCCATTTATCTTTGCCGTGACAAACATCGGAAGCAGCAGCTTCGATGTCATATTGAAACCCGTCATTTCTGGGTATAATCGGATCGAAGCATCCGGCAATATCCTGCATTCGGTCGGATTCATCTCCGTTTCCGGTATATATCTCCGGAAAATTTGCCGGTTCCATACGAACAGTTAATTTTGTAATAGATTCAGTTTATCGGAATGCGTAAATCGGTATTCATACTGCTAACGGTTTTCACGGCCTGCCTGCTCTGCAAGGAGTCGGAGAATATGCCGGGCACCTCTCGGAAATTCATGGATGAAACATTCCTAAACCGTGGGGAGGAGAATTTACTTGCCAGGCAATGGCAATGTGAATATATCTATTCCGATTTAAGTTTCACCAGTGTCTTGCCGGAGGCCAAAAAGACACGCTCGACCGTATCCATGTTCCGGCACGGAGCCCATAGGCGCTTGCGTGCCACGGTTTTATCAATGTGTTGCGTCACATACGGGATTTCGGGCGTCGCAGGACTCGCAGCAAGGGTACACGGAAAAGGTTTCGTGGCCGGCCTACATGCCGTAGACTATTACGTCTATCGCCTGCACCGGCTCATTATTTAGCCATATGGCAAGAAGACTCGCAAAGGCCGGGTAAAAACATGGAATGTCCGGAAAACGGGAAAGTTGTATGTCCTGTTTTCGGGGGAATAAAATGCCCGGCTGTCTCACGCTCGAAATTCGTTTTTTATACGTGTCGCCCCGATGCATATACGATAAATATCGCTCCGGACGGCTCTGTTCTTTCGGAGAATCCTAAAGATGGAGATTTACGATGTACCGATATGCTGACGCGTTCCGTTGTTCACGACGGAATTTTTTATGTTTTGAAGAGAGCTGTCGTGATCTCACACAACGGCCTGTACGGGTAGATGAAAAGTGTCTTTGGAGGGAGTTTTCGGTATTCCCATATGACGGTATAAACACTCCGGACACCGTTTCCCAACAGTATCCGGAGCTGACAAAATTGTGCTTGCGGTATTTTGCACAGGATAAAAATACGGATTCTTTTCGAAAGCAGCAAGCCGTGCCCCGGTTTTTCAGCTTCCGGCGGTTCATCCTCGAGAATTTGCGTTTCTTATATCGCCGCCCGTTTTAGCAATTTTTCCCGCGGGCCGATATTCGGTTTGTATATTTTAATAGACCGAAAATAATTATTTTGGAGTCCTGAAAAACATAATCTCCGTAAGCTGTATGGTAGAATTGGATAAAAGCCAAAAGAAAATTGCCCGAACACTCATAAGCCGGGCCTTGGAGCGTGAATGCTGTACCTTTCTGGCGAAACTCAAACGACTCCTGCAGGATGAAAAAGCGCAGTCCTGCCATGAGAAATATTTGGAAATATATAAGAGCATACAGACATTCGACAAAGATATAAGTCGTCAGTATGACGGTCTGAACGGCTCCCGCTATGCTTTGACGGTATTCAGCCTTTTCTATAACGGAATCCTTACGGAGAAGGATCTCTCGGAATTCGACGACAGAACCCGGGAAGCGTTCTTGGAGCACAGACGGCAGTGGAATCTGGAGTTGTAAGCCGGCAGCACGGACATATACCGCATATGAACCCGGCATGCAGAACCCGAAGGAGCCTCGCAGAAAAATTCTTTCGGGAATGGAATGCCGTGCACCGAGGGAACCGGCCGAAAAAAATAGCATCACAAAGCTGTTTTTGTGAAAAAATATCTATTTTTGGATCGTGTTAAACTACTAAATTCCATACGACCATGAATGAACTGGTAAAGACTATCGACGAGCTGTATGCGGCATTCAAGACCGACGCAGAGCTTCAGGCGGGAAAAAACAACAAAGCTGCGGGACTGCGCGCCCGTAAGGTGTCGCTGGAGCTTGAGAAGAAACTCAAGGAATTCCGGAAAACGTCGCTTGCGGCAGCTGCCAAATAGCTCGTTTTCATCGCATGACGCAGGGTGTTCTTTCGAAGGACACCCTTTTTTGTCCCGGCGGTTTCGGCCTTACCGGCGGAGGAAATGACGGCAGCCCTGTCGAAGATTCAGCCCCGGAGTTTCCCGTCGGTCGTCAGGGAGGGATTCAACCGCTCCCGAAGGCTCGTATTGCGTTTCAGCACGGACATATTGTGGACGGCATAGGCCAAGGCTTTCGTCGCACCGATCAGCACGCAGATCTTTTTGGCGCGCGTGATACCCGTATAGATCAGGTTGCGCTGGAGCATCACGAAGTGGGTCATCAGCACCGGCATGACGACGATCGGATATTCCGACCCTTGGGCCTTGTGGATCGTCGTGGCGTAGGCCAGCGTCAGTTCGTCGAGCTCCGTGACATCGTACTCGACCCATTTGCCGTCGAAATCGACTTTCAACGTCCTCTCCTCCGTATCCACCTCACGGATATAACCCAGATCGCCGTTGAACACATCCTTGTCGTAGTTGTTGCGCTGCTGCATCACACGATCGCCCTGACGATAGGTATAGCCGCCGCGATTGAGGCTCGGGCCCGAAGGATTCAGTGCCTGCTGCAACAGCAGGTTCAGGTTCGCGGCGCCCACGACGCCCCGCTGCATCGGCGTAAGTACTTGAATACGGTCCGGACTTTCCCGGTAGGCGCGGGGCAGGCGCTCCTTCACCAGCCGGACGATGGTTTCGGCGGCCCGTTCGGGGTCGTCCTCCCGCATGAAGAAAAAGTCGGTGTCGCGGCCGTTGCTCGTATCGGGGAAGCGTCCCTGGTTGATGGCGTGGGCGTTCATCACGATACGGCTCTTCTGCGCCTGTCGGAAGATGCACACGAGCCGCACGACGGGGATACGCTGCGAGTCGATGATGTCGCGCAGGACGTTTCCCGCCCCGACGCTCGGCAGCTGGTCGATGTCGCCGACGAACACCAGCCGCATCCCCACGGGAACGGCTTTCAGCAGGTTGTTCATCAAAAGGATGTCGATCATAGAACACTCGTCCACGATCAGCGCGTCGCCTTCCAGCGGGTTCTCGTCGTTGCGCTTGTAGCCGTCCTGCGGGTTGTACTCCAACAGCCGGTGGATGGTCTTGGCCTCCATGCCCGTCGCCTCGCTCATACGCTTGGCAGCACGTCCCGTCGGTGCCGCCAGCAGCACGCGCAGGCCGGCTTTTTTCAAGGCCGCGATAATTCCCTGCGTCGTAGTCGTCTTACCCGTACCGGGGCCGCCGGTCAACACCATGACTTTGGACGTGACGGCCTGCCGGATAGCCGCAAGCTGAACTTCGTCGTATTCGATGCCGGTTTCCGCGGTGAGGGACGACGGATCGAAAAGCCCGTCGAACAACGAACGGCCCGTACTCTCTGCCAAATCTCTCAGGCGACGCGACGTACCGCACTCGGCATGGTAGAACGGAGGAAGGTAAATGGCATCCTTGTCGAGAATAAGGTCTTCGGCCTGAAGCATCCCTGCAAGGGTGTCACGGATAGCCGTTTCGCCCGCTTCAAGAAGCTGCCCCGCAGTCTTTACCAGCTGTTCCTCCCCGGCGTAGACATGTCCTTCGTCCGAGAGTTGTCCCAACGTATAGAGGATGCCGCTCCGGCACCGTCGCGGGTCCTCTTTCTCATAGCCCATCTTTGCGGCGATGCCGTCGGCGGTCTTGAAGCCGATGCCCCAGATATCGTCGGCAAGGCGGTAGGGATTCTCCCGCACCTTGTCAATACTCTCCTTGCCGTATTCCCGGTAGATTTTGGCCGCATAGGCCGTGCTCACGCCGTAGCCCTGCAGAAAAAGCATGACATTTTTGATGTCTTTCTGCTTCTCCCAACTCTCGCGGATCTTCGCTACACGCTTACGTCCGATGTTCGGAACTTCGTAAAGCCGTTCGATCTCCGTCTCGATGATGTCGATGGTCTCCGTTCCGAATCGCTGGACGATAGCCCGGGCGAACCGGGGGCCGATGCCCTTGACCAATCCGCTACCGAGGTATTTTTCGATCCCGTACACCGTGGCGGGCATCGTCTCCTCCCATGTCGCGGCGACGAACTGGCTGCCGTAGCGTTTGTCCACCTTCCATTCGCCGCGGCACAGAAGGACGCTGCCCACGGGAACCTCCAGCAGGTTACCCACGAGCGTGACAAGGTCGTTATAGCCCTTCACCTTGACCTTCAGCACCGAGTATCCGTTCTCGGGATTCTGATAGGTGATACGTTCCACGACACAGCGCAGAAGAGTTGCCGGGTGTTCGTTCATAAAACGGACGATACTGAATACCCAGTAAAATTACGGAAAAAATCCCGGAATAGCAATGCCGCCGGGCATA
>ENA-UAMP01000930-UAMP01000930.1-human-gut-metagenome-genome-assembly--contig:-NODE-930-length-10988-cov-5.021129_pt1 | contig 10988 bp, 8 predicted proteins | sample MGYA00243285_ERZ654501 | MGnify/ENA primary metagenome ERZ654501 (study PRJEB26926, sample SAMN06164850) | human gut metagenome | biome: ENVO:00009003; feature: ENVO:2100002; material: ENVO:00002003...
ACGAGATGCTCAGGAGTCTCGTGGGCTCGGAGATGTGTATAAGAGACAGTTCTGATACTGATACCGCAGCGTCAACAGGATTTTCTTTTCCATGGATAAGCTCGAGACCGCTTTGTGCAGCTGCGGATTTTCGATCTGGTCAATCCATCCAAGGAGATTGCGCTTTGCCAGCGCATCCTCTATTTCTTCATTTTCCAGATTTACAGAAAAAAGCCGATAAGCACTACGGTCGTATCCAGCGGATGCACGTTCCACCATTGAATCCAGTGACTCATGCAAATCGTAGTATTCTGCATCTTCCTCCTGCTCTTTTTTTCGTTCACACGCAATATACCGTTTGAAATAATGTTCTGGATTGCGGATATCCTCTGCTTTTGTTCTGCGCCTTGACATGGCGTTTCCTCCGTTCTTTTGAAATTTTGAGAAAACCAGAATTTCAAAAGCGGAGGGGCGCGGATGGGATAATAAAAATCCGCCAGTGCGCTGCGGCTGCAATTTGCAGCGTATGCACACTGACGGACGCTAAAAATATTCACCAGTAGTTCCACTCGATGCCGTACAACTGCCGCTCGTTTGAAAGCGGCCTTGCGGCACGAGAGGAATCTACTGGTGTTCTGGGCTGCTGATCACCATTTGAGGCGCAGCCCGCGCCTCTTTTTAGGGGAAAATAGCATAAAACGCTCCATCCCGGCAGGAATGGAGCGCTTTAGTCGCACGGATCGCCCTCCAGCACTGCCGTTTTTTTATATGCGGCGCTGGAGGTATTCCCTTATTTCGTCCTCTGATAGTGAATAAAATTCGACACCATTAGAGCATTTCTGAAACAGCGGGTATTCTGTACAATACTCGTGTCGGAGGTGAACTACTGGTGTCGATTTATAATACTCCATTAGAGGAGCGTTTCGGTGAGAGATTGGAAGAATTGCGCGAGGGAAAGAATATGACGCGCGAACAGCTTGCGGAGCAAGTCGGGCTTACCGCGAGGCATATCGCCGCATTGGAACGGGGCGAACGGCGGCCGACGCTCAATACAATGGAAAAGCTGCTGCGGACGCTGGGCGCACCGACCGAGTGGCTCATCTATCCGGAGTTTGAAGAGCAAAATGCCCGTTTGCGCGAGATTTCCCATTTGGCTGCTACATTTTCAGATGAACAGCAGGAATTCCTGCTCGGCATTATGCGCCTGATGCGGAAGCAGAAATTTGAGGGTTAAAAATAGCGGTGTTCGCTGGAACACCGCTATTTCTTTGTGTCTAGGTATTGAATAATCGTTCGAGTGATACTCTCAGCGAACTCTCTATCTGAAGTATTCTCACCAGCGTTCACGCATTTTTCCGGGTCCGTAAAGAGCGAATCGACCGATACCGAAAAAGTATTTGCTATCTTATAACAAATCGAAACGCTTGCTTTTGCAGCGCCTGTCTCAATTTGTGAGATATACTTCTGATTGCAGCCAATATATGCAGCAAGTTCGGACTGTGTCAACCCACGCTGTTTCCTCAGTCGATAGACATTTGCGCCCAGATATTGATACAGTTTTTGCTCGTTCAATTGCTACTCTTTCTCCGTATTTATATAACATGGCATGGCTCAAAATGACACAAGCCAACTATCATATTTTTAGGTGCAGCTCTCATATCTACATTTGCTAATAACTCCGATGGGCGCTATGGGCAACCGCGAATTATCTTCGAACGTTCAGAAAATCCTTTGCTTCATACGGCGATTTGTCGTATCCCCCCCGAACAAAGGTGTATGTTCCCGCTGCAACATTGTGCTGTTCACCACCAAGCCGAATCTCGGCACTGACCGGCGTAGTAAGAACATATGTCACTGTGGGGCCGTTCCATTTCCAGCATGAACACACTTTTCCGTGCGGCGTATTTACTACTACTTCAAATCGCTGCAGTCGCCGGTTTGGAATGGGTGAGAACAGCACGGTTTCATAGCCCGGCTTCCCCGGCCGGATGCCGCCTGCCGCGCCGTATAGCCAGTCGGCTACCGCGCCGTAGGCATGGTGATTGAACGAGTTCATATCTGTGCTCCAGAACGAGCCGTCCGCCTTTCGGCTGTCCCAATGCTCCCAGACGGTCGTTGCGCCCATTTTGACAGAGAACAGCCATGATGGGGCTTTCGTCTGCAAAAGAAGGTCATAGGCCGTCTGTGCATAGCCGTTTTCACTCAGCGCGTGTAACAAATACGGTGTTCCGACAAAGCCGGTCGTCAGTCGATTCCCGTTGCTCCGAACCAGCTCTGCAAGCTGCGCGGCAACGCGGTCAGGAGCCGCCGCAAGACCAAAATGCAGCGCCAATGCACATTCGGTCTGCGTTCGGCAGTCCGGGAATGCGTTCTGGTGTGCGGCACGGATCGTTTCAAACAGCCGATGATATGCAGCGCCGTCCATATCCAGCGCGTCCATTGCCTGTGCCAGAAGCTGTGCGGAATGCGCATAGAATGCCGTTGCGATAAATTCCCTGCGGGAAGCGCCGGTATAATTGCCCTCTCCGGCGTCGAGCGCCAGCCAGTCGCCGTAATGGTGCCCGGTGCTCCAGATGCAGCTGTCCCCGGCAGCCCTGCATACATATTCGACCCACTTCTGCATCATGGGAAGATGTTCACGCAGGAGTTCCTTGTCACCATAAGCCTGATAGAGCTGCCACGGGCAGATCACCGCCGCGTCCGCCCACGCCGAGCCGCCGCAGAACAGCGCGGGATCTTTCGTAAACAGACCGACATTCGGGACAAAATGGGAAACCGTGCCGTCCCCGCGCTGCTCCGCTGCCATATCGCGCAGCCATTTTGAAAAAAATCGCTTCCCATCAAACGTGCAGGTGATCGCACGGATGGAGACCTGCGCGTCGCCTGTCCATCCAAGCCGCTCGTCGCGCTGCGGGCAGTCAGTCGGTACGTCCAGCAGGTTGTCCTTTTCACCCCAGACAATGTTCTGATACAGCTGGTTCAAAAGCGGATCGGACGTGCGAATCCAGCCGGTTCTTTGCAGATCGGAATAGACGCAGACCGCCGTGAAATTCTCTGCCTGCCAACCCTCCGGCGCTTCGTCCACACGCAGATAGCGGAAGCCATAAAACGTGTGGTGTGCGCGGCCGGTCTGGATTCCGCCACGGCAGATATACTCGATTCTGGATTTTGCACTGCGGTAGTTTTCCGTATAGAAATTTCCGTCTGCGTCGAGCACCTCTGCGCAGGAGAGCAGAACGCGCTCACCCGCACGGGCCTGCACGGTAAATTCCGCGTAACCCGTGATCTCCTGTCCAAAATCGAGCACCATTTCGCCCTTCGGCGTATGCAGAACCGCGACCGGCTTGAGTCGTTCATGCTCTGTAACGATCTCGCCCTCCTGCGGGATCAGCATCTGCTTGCCGCAGCTATCCGTCCGGCAGAAGCGCCAGTTTTCCGGTGTGACGCGCGCATCATACGTTTCGCCGTCGTAAATATCGCTGAACCGGATCGGGCTTTCGGCCCATTGCCAGCTTTCGTCGGTCGCATATTCCCGCGTGCCGTCCGCGTCGGTCAGATGCAGTGCTGCCAGCAGACGCGGGCCGTCCGCAAGCGCCTGATAAACACCGGCAGAAATCCGTCCGGCGAACCAGCCCTTTCCGAGCGTAACGGTCAGTTCATTTTCCTCGCGCAGCAGCGCCGTCAGATCATAGGTCTGTACCTGCAGGCGCGTCGGATAGCTTGTCCAGCCGGGAGCCAGAAAGAAATTTCCGATCCGCTGCCCGTTCAGAAACGCTTCGTAGACGCCGAATGCGGTGATTTCCAGCTTCGCTGCTGCACCGGGGCGCGCGATAAAATGCTTTCGGAAAACAGGGCATATTTCGCCGATATCCTCCGATGGATAGATCCAGCTTGCGTGCTCTAAAATTTGACTCATATTTTTCACCAAAGCATCGTCATATAGACAATATTTGCTGTCGCGATCTGTCCCCAATGCGTGGCGACCGGCTCTGCGCAGCGCTTTCCGTGATCGAAGAAATCAAGCTGCGCTGCTTCCAGTTCTTCCAACCGGTCGAGCCGTCCGGCGCAGTAATCCTCCAACCGCGCACGGCAGGTCTTTACTCTCTGCATCAGACCGCCGAGCCGGATGTCCTGCACGTCAAAGCCATGCGGCTTGTTTTCCTGCATCCACTGTGCCTGATAGGCATCATGAAAGCGTTCCAGACGCACAAGTGTCTCGTCAAGCTCCGTGAGCATGGCGCGAAGCGCTGTTTTATCTCCTGTGCGGTATGCCTCGTGGATTCGGACACCGAGTTCTGCCTTGATCTCCAGCACCCGGCACAGCGCACCGAGCGTCTCAAATAGGTACCCCCACTCCGGCAGCGTCTGCAGCGTCTCCAGCCGTTCGGCGCACGTGCCGAACTGTGCGCCCTCACCGGACAAAACCGTCTGATCCATCATGCCCATGAACGGATCATTATACAGTAAGAATTTATCCAGATTCCGAACGTTGTCGTCAAGGCCGTTGCGCGTTCCGGGCAGATCCAGCTGCATGAAATCGTCGAAGGCTGCACCGAAGCGCTGCGCAAAATGCGCCCTGATCGTTTCGTCATCGGTTTCGCCCTTCGCAAGCTCCGAAGCATAGAACAGCGACGGCAGGAGCGTAAACGGGGAGCATTCCCCGCCGTCGTCACCCCACATGGTCAGAAATACATCCTGCACGCCGTGTTCCCGGCAGCTTGCAAGCGCTGCTTTTGTGATATTCATGCTGTAGCCGTTGTGCGGGGCATAGCCTGTCCACTTCCACAGGCCGCCCGCGAACCATGTGCCGGGCTTCAGCTTCTGATGTGCCTCGATCATGCCGTCATAGTGCGCTTCATCCGCCGAATAATAATCCCAGTAGATAAGTTCCACGTTTGCCGGGATCTTTTCGCGCACAGATTCGTCTATCTGAGCGTTTTGGGCATAATACTGTCCGCCGGTCGCCAGCTTAAAGAACATATCCGACCAGATCATGAAGCGGAAGCCATATGTTTCGCCGATTTCACATACGCGCTGCAAATGCGCAAGCAACGCCTGTGAGCGGTTGCAGTCGCCGTGCTGGTTGTAATACCGGCCGCGCGCGAACATCTCCGCCTCGTCCATACCGAGATGGATCGTCCGGCAGGAGAGCGACGCGGCAAGGCTCCGGAACATATGGTCAATGAGCGTATACACCCGCTCGTCGCCCGCCAGCAGAATATCATCCGTGTCAAAATGCGGCCAGTATTCCGGCCAGCGCTTGATGGCGTACAGATGCGCCAGCGTCTGGATGCAGGGCATGATCGTCATACCGCGCTCGTTGGCATATGCGTCCAGTTCGCGCAGCTCCGCCTGTGAATAACGTCCGCGCATATAGCCAAAATACGGCTCGTCCGGTACCTCATAGGTGTCTTCTGTGTATAAAAGCAGGGTGTTGTATCCGAGGCTTGCCGTGAGATTGACCCACTTTTTGAGCGTGTGCAGATTCGGCACAGCGTTTCTCGAACAGTCGAGCATGGTTCCAAACGTGCGGAACGGTGTGGAATTATCCATAATGATGGCTCCTTTTCAGATATATCTATCATTTCAGCAGTTTTTTGCTGATTGTCTGCAAATTTGGGTGCTGCGCCCTGCAAACAGCAGGGCGCAGCTGGTTATATGGGGATTACTTAATGTAAGCCTTGCAGAACAGCATCAGAACCTGTGCGATCTGCGCGCGGCTTGCAGGCGCGCCTGGGGTCAGGGTATTGCCGGAAAGGAAGTTCATTCCGACTGCCCACTGCATGGCGGGCCTTGCGTATGCGCTGACAGCGCTGCCGTCCGTGAACGAATCGAGCGAAGCGGACTTCGAGACGTTATACCCCTTATTTTCCGCATAGCGATACAGAATGGTAATCAACTGTTCCAGACTGAGCGTGGCGTTCGGTGCAAATTTTCCGTTTCCGACGCCGTTGACAACACCGGTTTCCGCTGCCCAATACAAAACGGGCAGGATGAGGCAATGAGATGGCTCATCCTGCCCGTCCTTCAGTCAGTCAGACTAAAAATCCTGATGGGGTCGTTTATTTACTTGGTTGCCAGCCATGCGTCGATCTGGGACTGCATTTCGGCAATGATCTGCTCGACGCCGGCGTCCTTCAGAGCGGCGTTGAACGCTTCGAGCGTGCTGTCAACATCGACTGCGCCGCAGTTGAGAGCGGGCAGATATTCTTCGACAACAGCGGAGCACTGCGCGATCTGGGTTGCAACAGGCTCGGAGTCGAATGCGAAGCCGAGGATGCAGGAGGCCTGCGCGTTGGCGTTGATCTCGGCAGTTTCCGGCCAGGTGCCGACCTGAGAAGCGTCGGTGTAGTACTCGTTGAAGACGTTGCCGACGAGGAAGCTCAGCATGCCGGGATAGTCGCTGATGGGCTTGATGAGGCCGTCAGCCTTGTCGCCGACGAATTCATAGTCCGTGCCCTCAATGCCGTGGCAGATGAGGTTCAGGACTTCGGGATCGGAGTCAAGGAGGTTGATGAACGCAACAGCGCGCTCGACGTTCTTGGAGGTTGCGGAGACAGCGGTGATCGTCGCCTGCACAGCGCCGGTCGTCATGGCGCAGTCGCCGAAGGCAATGCCGGTGATGTCATAGCCGCGAAGCTGACCTTCGGTGATGTCGCCGCCGGGCTTGTGCGCCGGATCGGTGTCGATCGCACGGATGTCATTCTCACCTACAGAGTCAGCACCGGTAACGGCGTCTGTCGGAAAGTAGCCCGCCAGATTCCACTCGCGCATCTTTTCACACAGAGCCTTGAATTCTTCAGACTCAAACTGGTTGAAGACAACGGGAGTTTCGGCAGCATAGTAAACAACACCCGGCGTCGTATTGGAAACGATCACATCATAGCCAAGATAGTTGACCATATTTTCATAAATAAGATGACCGTAATTATAAATCACAACGGCATCCGGCTCACTGGCTTTGATGGTCGCAGCATACTCGTCCAGATCGTCGAGCGTCTTGACAGTGCTGGGATCGAAGCCGTACTTGTTCAGAAGCTCGGTGTTGAAGCGGATACCGGTCTGACGGACATAGATCTGCTGAAGCGGAATGCCGTAGAGCCTGCCGTTTACACGGATTGCATCCCAGACAGCGCTGTTGAGATCAGCGACAACGTCAGGAGCGTACTTATCCAGAACGTCCTGCGTCAACTCGGCATAAGCGCCCTTCGCAACGGCGGGCAGATACGGGTTCCATGCGCCGGTGAAGCAGATATCAAATTCCTCGCCAGCCGTGAACTTCATGTTCATCTTCTCGGTGTACTCGCCGAGAGGGATCATCTCGAACTCGATCTTGGCGTTGATTTTTTCCTTTGTGATCTCGTTGAGTTTCTCATTGATGGCCTCAAAGCCGGGGAAGCTGTCCTGCAGCGCGGGGAATGCCCAGTGCAGCGTGACTTCTTCTGCGAAGGGATTGTCATCTGCCGGGGCGTCAGCCGGAGTTTCGTCCGCGGGAGCGGCGGGTTCCGCAGTTTCGGTGGGAGCGGTGGTTTCTTCCTGGGAGGGCGTCGCAGTCTTGGCGCAGGCGGTGAACATCGCCAGAACCATCAGAGCCGTCAGCAGCAGCGCGAGGAACTTTTTCATTTGTGTTTCTCCTTTTCATTTTTATTATGTCATACCGTTCTGTCAATGATTTTATTCTTTGACAGATCCGATTGCCATACCCTTGACGAAATATTTTTGGAAGCGAGGGAACACCAGCAGCATCGGCGCGACTGTCAGCACGCACATTGCCATACGCATGGCCTCGCCTGGAAGCTTTGCGGCTTCTGCGCCGAGCAGCCCCGTAGACGCGTTATTCTTGAGAAAGTCGACCTTTTCCAGCATACGCTGCAAAAGCAGCTGAATCGTCACATAATTGCCGGTATCCATATACATCATGGCCTCGTAGTAAGCATTCCAATAGGCGACGAACAATGTCAGGCAGATTGTGGCCAACGCAGGCTTTGCAAGCGGGAACATCATGCGCCAGAAAATCTGGTACTCACTTGCACCGTCGATTTTGGCAGATTCGATCATGCTGTAGGGCAGCTTTTCATAATAGGCACGCATGATGATCGTGTTCATTGCGGAAAACGCGCCCGGCAGAATCAGTACCCAGATGGAATTCTTCAGATTCAGCAGCTTGACATATGTGATGTACTGCGCCGCCATGCCGCCGCTGAAAAACATCGTAAACGTCACGAACAGTGACAGCACACCGCGCCAGCGGAACGTTGTGCGTGAGATTGCATAGGCATACAAACTCGTGACCAGACAGCCGATAGCCGTTCCGACGACGCTGACAAAAATCGTGGTGCCGTAAGCCTGCCAGAGCATCTTACTGTCACGGAACAGATAGGAATAGGCCGAGAAATCCAGATGCTTCGGGAGCACGCGGAATCCATACAGCTTGATGTCCTCGGCACTGGAAAGCGACACGGACAGCACACAGAGAAACGGATACAGAATTGCAAGACAGAGCACGATGAAAATCAGATAGATGAACACTGTTCCAATACGGTTTTTCTTTTTCATTAAAACAGCGTCCCCTCTCCGTTGATTTTTTTCGTGATCTTATTTGCTACGACCAGAATGATAAAGCCGACAACCGACTGACACAGGCCGATGGCCGTGGACATACCCACGTCGCCAGTCACGCGCAGTGCGCGGTAAACATAGGTGTCGATCACGTCCGTCACACTGTAGAGCATACTGGAGTTCTTTGTCAGATAATAGAACATACCAAAGTCTGCGCTGAAAATCCGGCCAAGCGACAAAATAAAGAACATGGTCACGATTGGACGGATGAACGGATACGAGATCTTCCACATGACCTGCCAGCGCGTTGCGCCGTCGAGCTGCGCCGCTTCAAAATAGGATTTGTCGATCGACAGCAGATTTCCGTAATAAATAATAATGCCGTAGCCCATGTTCTTCCACAGATAGCAGACAAGCAGAATGTAGGGCCACCATTTTGGCGTTGTGTACCATGAAACCGTTTCTTTTCCGAAGAACGTCAGGATTCCGTTGACAATGCCGTTGACGTCGGCGAGGTTTGCGTAGAGCGCATACGACGCGGCAACCCATGAAACGATAAACGGCAGGAAGATCACCGTCTGGAACGCCTTGATCGCGTGGCGGCTGTTGATCTCATATAAAAGAAGCGCCAGCAGAACGGTGATGACCGTGTTGCACAGCAGGAACAGCAGGTTCAGTCCCAGCGTATTGCGGATCAGCCGTCCGAAGGTACCGGATGTGAAGAAAAACTCAAAATTCTTGAACCCGACCCATTCGCTTCCGAAGATGCCAAGATTGAATTTATAATTCTTGAATGCCAGCACCAGACCGAACATTGGCAGATACGCAAACAGCGCCAGAAGAATGATGCCCGGCACGCACATGGAAAACAGCTGTCGGTTATCCTTGCGCAAGCTCCGGTTATAAGAAGACCGTCTGCGGATTGTGCCTGGTTCCTGTTTTTTCGTTTCTGCTTTCATCAATACGAACCACCTCTGTCTTCTCGTTGTCGTTTTCGCTAAATTCAGTATAGTGGCGAGGTGCACATTTGTAATCTTTGAATTCTCACGATTGCTTTGAATTGCCCTGAAAGCGGACTTTGATTTTTGAGCGCGACTTTGAATTTTTATGATTATGTTGAAATGTGCGTTGGGATTGTGATATTTTTTAGGTATGCAAATAGTTTTCACCATCCGCTTTGTGGAAACTGCATAGTTGCAATGCTCTGCATGAAGAGGGGGGAAGGACAACTCGTGCAGCTAATCAAGTCCAATATTCCGACCGATCGAAAGAACAGCTTTTTTATTAAGGTGCTCAGCGGCATTCTAGTTTTCTGCCTGCTGCTGGTATCCTTCGTTTTTCTGCTCATTTATCAGAACGTCAAAAAACGGAGTCTGGAACAGTCCTATCTCGCAGAGCAGGATATTGTCTCGAACGTCAGCTATTCCGCCTCCATCATGCAGGACACCGCTTCGTCCATGCTCACGCAACTCAACGGCGATCCGAAACTTTTGCAGCTAATCTACTCTATGGATACAGAAAGCCTGTCGGTCATTCAATCCATGCAGCTGCTGCAAAACTATACGCGCGCGTCGTCATGGCTGGACTCTGTATACATTTATTGTGCAGAGGAAGACTGTATCTGTTATGCCTACGCCAATGGCAACACCTATCAGTTATCATTTGGTACACTGGATGACTTTTTCGACGCAGCGTTCGTTCGGAATCTTGCAGCTGTGTCCCGTGTGACGCAAAAGCCGGCAATGCGCCAACTTCGCTACCGCAGCACGTCCTCCGACAAAACCGTTTTCAGTTATGTTCTGCCGGTCAGAACCTCGCTCAATCGCTATAATGGCTTCTTTGTTGCGAATATCAGCGCCGAGCGGCTGATGCAGCTCGGCTACGGTATGGCAAACGGCACGGAGCGTCAGCTTCTGATCGTGGATGCAAACGGACAGACCTACACAAGCGGCATGACGCTGCTGGAACAGGAACAGACGGATGCCGTGATCGAAGCTGTGCTGGGCGGGGCCGCAGAAAGCGGCCAAATGGTCGTGCAGGAGGCGAATGCGATCTGCACATGGTCGCGCTCTGCCGATACAGACCTGTATTTTATCAGCTGCATCAGCGACTCGGCCATTTCATCACAGCTCCGTGCGCTGACGCGCTGGTTTTTGCTGTTCTATCTGGGCATCGTGGTATTCGCCGTATTGATCTCCGTCTATCTGACAATCCGTATCAACCGTGAATATGCTGCGCTTCAAACGCAGTATACGCTTTCGGAAAAGCGCTACGCCGAAAACTACAGCTATATCAAGCACGCCATTCTCCGCAGCTTTTTTACGCTCCGAAGCAGCGATTTTGTCATCGGGCGGCAATTTTCCGACAATGGCATCGAGTTGGAGCAATATTCCGGCTTTGCGCTGTTCCCTGTCTCTTATACACATCTCCGAGCCCACGAGACTCCTGAG
>ENA-UAMP01000932-UAMP01000932.1-human-gut-metagenome-genome-assembly--contig:-NODE-932-length-10964-cov-3.188193_pt1 | contig 10964 bp, 8 predicted proteins | sample MGYA00243285_ERZ654501 | MGnify/ENA primary metagenome ERZ654501 (study PRJEB26926, sample SAMN06164850) | human gut metagenome | biome: ENVO:00009003; feature: ENVO:2100002; material: ENVO:00002003...
AAGTAAAAAAGATTAATATTTTTATCTTTGCAAAAAACTAAAAGACAAACCAATATGGCAAGATTTAAAAGAATTCTACTGAAGCTGAGCGGCGAAAGCCTGATGGGCGAAAAGCAATATGGTATAGACGAAAAACGTCTGGGTGAATATGCGCAACAAATCAAGGAGATACACGACCTTGGCGTACAAATAGGTATTGTAATCGGTGGCGGAAACATCTTCCGCGGGTTGAGCGGAGCTTCCAAAGGTTTTGATCGTGTAAAAGGTGACCAGATGGGCATGTTGGCAACCGTTATCAACAGCTTGGGATTAAGTTCCGCATTGGGAGCAGCCGGAGTCAAGGCACGTGTATTGACAGCTATCCGCATGGAACCCATTGGGGAATTTTACAACAAATGGAAAGCCATTGAAGCGATGGAAAACGGAGAAGTTGTGATTATGTCTGCCGGAACAGGCAATCCGTTTTTTACTACCGATACCGGGTCTTCACTGCGTGGTATCGAGATAGAAGCCGATGTGATGTTGAAAGGAACACGCGTGGACGGCATTTATACAGCTGATCCGGAAAAAGACCCCACTGCTACGAAATTTGACGATATCACCTACGATGAGGTATTGAAGCGCGGTTTGAAAGTAATGGATCTCACAGCAACCTGCATGTGCAAGGAAAACAACCTGCCCATTATCGTTTTCGACATGGACACAGTAGGTAACCTGAAAAAAGTAATGACCGGTGAAAATATAGGAACACTGGTACACAACTGATTATCTCATCAAGTTCATCCATTTGTCATTCCTTATTTCCTTCTAGATGACAGATGGGTGAACAGTTTTTCTCTGTCTTACCATTTTTTCCACAAATTCATTCTTTATTGACACATATTCCTTAAAAAAGAGACTCAACCGATAGATTTTCCATCTAAATGAACAATTATTCATGGACTTATAGCGTTAATTAGCCTATTTTTACATCAGCAAAAAATGTAAATCATTCAAAGACTATAAAAACGACAGGAAACACCATGAAAAATTACTGCTACATCTATTTATTGGCCGCCTGCATGACTCCCATGTCCCTCCAGGCCAAAAAAGCAATGCCGTACAGTGGAGAAGTGTGCGTAACCTCTCTCCCTACAGTCCCAGCCCGCCTTCCCGGCATATCTGCCGATTCATACGCCCAGCGCTTTGCCGACTCTGAAATGCTCCGCTTTCCCAAAGCCTACCAGCTGGATCATGGCAAACGACTCTTTTTCGGGTATTCACAAGGAGTAGGCTGTTGCGCTATGCTGGATATGTGGAAAAATACCGGTGACAAACGATATTTTACGTATGTTGAGGAATGGGCGGATAGCTTGATTAACGAAAAAGGAGAAATCCACCTCTATGATATGTCAACTTACAACCTGGATTACATCAACTCAGGAAAAGTACTGTTCGACCTCTATAAAGAAACAGGCAAAGAAAAATACAAAGCAGCCATGGACCTGCTGGTTGAACAACTTAAAAGACAACCACGTACGCTGGAAGGTGGCTTCTGGCATAAATTGATCTATCAACATCAGATGTGGCTGGACGGACTTTATATGGCTTCCCCTTTCCTAGCCCGCTATGGAGCGGAATTCAACCGTCCTGATCTGATTGATGAGGCAGTAAAACAATTCACACTTTGCCACAAACATACCTATTCACCGGAAACCGGATTATATCATCATGCCTGGGACGAGAGCAAATCCCAACGTTGGGCGAATCCGCAAAACGGTACTTCACCCAACTTCTGGGGACGCAGTATAGGCTGGTGGTTCATGGCCATGGTAGATGTACTGGACTATATTCCCGACAACCACCCCGGACGTGCCTCGCTTATCAGTTGGATTCAAGGTTTGGCAGAAAGCCTGCCCAACTATCAAAGAGACGGTCTATGGTATCAGGTAATAGACCAGCCCGAGCGTGAAGGCAATTTTCCCGAAGCATCCGTAACCACCCAATGTATGTATGCTTATGCCAAAGCGGTGAACAAAGGATATATAGACGCCCGATACCGGACCATCGCGGAAAAAGCCTTCAACGGATTAAAGAAAACATTGCTTCGCGAAAACCCCGACGGAACTCTGACACTGACCCGTTGCTGTCAAGTAGGCGGACTGGGCGGCACTCCTTACCGCGACGGAAGCTTTGAATATTACATTAGCGAAAAGATGCGTGACAACGATGCCAAAGCTACCGGTCCTTTCATCATGGGTTGCCTGCAACTTGGCAAATAGAATCATATCGCATAAACAACAGAATTATCCATCTTTTTAAATTAGCTATATACAATGAAACACACCATTTATGCTCTGACAATGTTTGCATTGGCCGCTTGCACCTCTCCCCAAGAGGAAGCCATAGACCGCCATGCACTGGTAACACGCAATAATCCGGAAGTAACTGCCATGGATTCATTATCCTCCCTGTCGGTAGGAAACGGAGAATTTGCCTACACGGTAGATGCTACAGGGTTACAGACTTTTCCCGAAGTCTATAAAAACGGAGTTCCACTGGGTACACAAAGCCAATGGGGATGGCACAGCTTCGGAAATCCCGAAAACTATAAACCGGAGGAAGCCTTGGTGGAATATGACTTCGGCCACGGGCACAAAGAGTTCTATGCCACCCAACCCAAAGAACCCGGCAGAGCAAAGGAAGCATCCGACTGGTATCGTGTAAACCCACACCGCCTGCATCTGGGTATCATCGGACTCGAATTAGGAAATGAAGTACGTCCCTCGGATGTGCAAAACATACAGCAATCACTGGATATGTGGAACGGTATCATCAACAGCCGGTTCACCCTCAAAGAAACTCCCTACCACATTCAGACAGTCTGCCATCCGGAGCGTGACATGATTGCCGCACGCCTGTCGGCCCGACAACCTGCCGGCATCAAGTTTCACTTCCCCTATCCCACGGGCGGTCACTGTGACGATGCTTGTAATTGGGAGGCGAATGATAAGCATAGCACGACCCTGGTCAGTGAAGATGCACAATCGGCCGTGTTAAAAAGAACACTCGACGCAACCACCTATTATGTAACAATCAGTTGGGAAGGCACTGCGAAGCTAAGTGAAAAAAGTGCAAACTATTTCGTACTCACGCCAACGGACAGTGTATTTACATTCACCTGCCAATTCACACCACAAGCGTCCGCTTCTCCCATCCTGACTTTTGCGGAAGTACAACAAGCCTCTTCCGGACACTGGCAAAATTACTGGACACAGGGAGCTGTCGCCGACTTCTCACAATGTACGGATGTCCGTGCCAAAGAATTGGAACGCCGGGTCGTATTAAGCCAATACCTGCTCGCCATCCAATGCGCCGGCTCAACCCCGCCACAGGAAACCGGACTGACTTACAACTCCTGGTTCGGGAAATTCCATTTGGAAATGATTTGGTGGCATCAGGCACAATTCGCCTTATGGGGACATCCCGAATTGCTGGACCGCACTTTATCCTGGTATGAAACCGTGGAACCCATAGCCCGCCAGATAGCGGAAAGACAAGGTTTCAAAGGCATACGCTGGATGAAAATGACTGATCCCAGCGGTACGGAAGCCCCCTCTAAAGTAGGCAGCTTCCTGATCTGGCAACAGCCTCATCTCATCTACCTGGCAGAATTGCTCTATCGGGCTAATCCATCGGAAGAACTGCTGAAAAAATACAATAGCCTGATACAGGAAACCGCAGAATTCATGTATTCATTCGCCACCTACGAGGAAGAGCACGACCGTTATGTCTTGAAAGGCGCTATCCCCGCACGGAAACGTTGCGTGCCGCCGAAACTGTCAATCCGCCTTTTGAACTTTCATATTGGCATTTCGCCATGCAAGTTGCCCAAACATGGCGTGAACGTACAGGGATGGAACGTGTACCCGAATGGGATGTGCTGATAGAAAAATTATCTCCGCTGGCATACAACGACGAACAACTGTATCTGGCAGCCGAGACCGCAGTGGATACCTATAAAGATATCCGTTTTACCTCAGACCACATGGCAGTGCTGGGTGCTGTCGGCATCCTGCCCATGAATCAACTGATTCATGCCGGATATATGAAAAATACCCTGCACTGGATTTGGGATAACTGGAACTGGGACAAGACCTGGGGCTGGGATTATCCGATGACAGCCATGAATGCCGCCCGAATGGGTGAGCCCGAGAAGGCAGTCAGCGCATTATTGATGGACAAACGTACCAACACCTATCTGGTAAACGGTCACAATTACCAGGACGGACGTCTGCGCATTTACCTGCCCGGCAACGGCGGATTACTGACTACAGTCGCCATGATGTGCGCCGGATGGGACGGATCGGAAGGAACCAATCCCGGATTTCCGAAAGATGGCAAATGGAATGTACGCTGGGAAGGATTACAACCGTTACCGTAAAAATAGGAGTTAGTAGTTATTATCATGAAAACGACATATTTACTTCTATGCCTGTTGGGCATCGGTAGCGTTTCCGGCGCAGGACAAACCAAACAGCCACAAAAGATAGGTGATTTCATAGAATCCACTTCGTACAACGAACATCGCCGGAATGCCACCCGAAGCCTGCAATATACCCCTGACGGAGACGATTTTGTCTGCATCAACGGTAAGAATCGCTTTACCCGTGCCTTATACGGCAGCCACACAGAATTCCGGCTGGAAACAAGCGACCGGCCCGTATTCGCTGCTTATACCAAGAAGAACCCGAAACACATCTGTTTTAAGTTGCAGACCTCCGGAGGCACGGTAGTCCTTGACTCTACAGAACACTGCGAGTCCCGTTATACAGCGGGACGCCGCAGCTACAGTTTATCTGATCCGGCTTTCGGAAGCGGAAGCTTATCCATTACCACATTGGCACTTCCCGATAAAGAAGGGGCTATCTGGCAATTCAACGCCCGGAATTTCAAGGGATCCCATCCCATTCTACTGGCATCCATTTCAGAGATACGTAATTCCAAACTAAACCGTAACGGAGACATGGGAGCCGACCCTGCCGACAGTTTCGAAGCTCCTCTCCAGCCTCAACAGTTACAATCCTTCCCGGCGCAGATAGACGGAACACTCTATATGCTATTGGATAACCAGGAACTACGTACACTGACGACTGCCGAAGGCGAAACCCTGTTAAAAAAAGCAGAAGCCGCCCGCTCCGAAACAGCCTCACGCATCCGCATTGAAACACCCGACCCTTATTTCAACACCTTAGGAGGCACACTGGCTATGGCAGCCGATGGAATCTGGGACGGAGAAGTATGGTTACACGGTGCCATAGGGTGGCGGATGCCCCTCAGTGGCTGGCGAGCCGCCTATACCGGCGATGTTTTGGGATGGCATGACCGTGCCCGGACCCATTTCAACGCATACGCGGCAAGTCAGGTCACCGAAGTGCCCAACACCTTCCCCCATCCGGCACAAGATTCCGCCCTGCATCTGGCACGTTCCGTCAAGAAATGGGGCACACCCCAATACAGTAACGGATACATCTGTCGTAATCCGCACCGCAATAATCAGATGCACCACTACGACATGAACCTTTGCTACATAGACGAATTGTTATGGCATTTCAAGTGGACGGGGGACTTGGATTATGTCCGCCAAATGTGGCCTGTCATCACCCGTCACCTCGCATGGGAAAAGCTGAACTACGACCCGGATAACGACGGGCTGTATGACGCATACGCCTGCATTTGGGCCAGTGACGCCCTTTATTACAATAGCGGAGCAGTCACCCATTCATCGGCTTATAACTACCGTGCCAACAAGACAGCGGCCCAATTGGCAGAAAAGATAGGCGAAGATCCCACTCCTTACCGCAACGAAGCCGAAAAGATTCTGAAAGCCATGAACGAGAGGTTATGGCTTCCCGGCAAAGGACATTGGGCGGAATATCAAGATTTTATGGGCCACAAGCGAGTACACGAAAGTGCCGCTGTATGGACCATTTATCATGCTATAGACAGCGAGACAGCCAATCCGTTCCAAGCCTATCAGGCTACCCGTTATGTAGACACGGCCATTCCTCATATCCCCGTCACGGCCCATGGATTAAAAGAGAATGGATATGCCACTATCGCCACCACCAACTGGCTGCCCTACTCATGGAGTATCAATAATGTCGCCTTTGCCGAAGTCATGCATACCGCATTGTCATACTTCCAGGCCGGACGTGCCGACGCCGGATACAAACTTTTAAAAAGTTCTGTTCTGGACGGCATGTATCTAGGAGACAGTCCGGGTAACTTCGGCCAAATCAGCTTCTATGATGCCGCACGCGGAGAATGCTACCGCGATTTCGGCGATCCCATCGGAGTCGCTTCACGAGTACTGATCCAAGGTCTGTTCGGTATCCTGCCGGATGCCCTGAATAAACAAATCATCCTCCGACCAGGCTTCCCGGACGACTGGGACAAGGCTTCCGTCAGCACTCCCGATATAAGCTATCGCTTTATCCGGAAAGAAGATACGGACACCTATCATATCACACAACGGTTCCAGACTCCTCTCCATCCGGTATTGCAAATCAATGCCAGAAAAGAGAAGATCCGTTCAGTAAAAGTGAACGATGTCCCTGCCACCTGGCAAATCATCGAATCGGCCCATGGCTATCCTCTTCTTTCAATCCAGGCGGAAGGAACATCTTCAACCACCATTACCATCGAATGGGAAGGAGCACCACTTCATACGTTGGCAGCCCAGGAACCAGTCATCGCTTCAAACGGGAAATTGGCTTTGCAAATACCTTCGGGAGCATCCATCTCCCAAGTATATGATCCTCAGAGCGTTTTAGCAAAGCACACAATGGGAGCCACCGCTTTCAACGCACAGATAAAAGGTGAACCGGGACACCACACTTTCTTTGTTTACACGCATCAAGGAGAAATGGATTGGTGGCAACCTGTTAATATCTATATAGAGAACACCCGGAAAGCCCCCTCCTATACAGACTTTGCAGATATCCGTCCCGAAAAATGCCGGATGGTTGATTTTGACAGACAACTGAATGCTTCCGTCACCGATATTTATCAAAATGAATACCTGTCCCCCCGATCTCCATACACTACGTTGCAACTTCCCACACAGGGAATAGGGGAATGGTGTCATCCGCTGCTGAGCGCTACCATAGACGACTCGGGATTACGCAGCCTTGTACATCATGATACTTTCCAAACGTCTTTAGGCATCCCCTTCCGTCTGAAAGAAAAAGGAAACAACATTCTTTTCACCTCCCTATGGGATAATTACCCGGACAGTTCCACCATCTCACTATCCGGCACGGCCTCACATGCTTATCTGCTGATGGCGGGAAGTACCAACCACATGCAGTGCCACATTGCCAATGGAATAATCCGCATACACTATGCAGACGGAACTTCCCAAGCAACGGAGTTGACCAATCCGGACAACTGGTGTCCTATAGAACAAGACTTCTATGTGGACGGCAAAGCATTCCAAGTACCTGCTCCCCGGCCGTACCGTCTGCACTTGAAAAGCGGTAAAGTAAGCCGGGACCTGGGTAAGGAACTCAACATCACCGGTGTATATGGACGTGAGATAGAGGGTGGTGCAGGCATATTGCTCGATATTCCTTTGGATGATTCCAAGGAACTAAAAGGGCTGACCCTGGAAACCCTGTCCAATGATGTGGTGATAGGAATAATGGGAATCACTTTGCAATAACCACGTGTTATTCAATGCGGAATTACGTTAACTTGAACCGGCGTAGTTCCGCATTATTCATCTTTGGCACACTACGCAAATGTTCCAAAGTCACTCCTTGAATGTGTGCCTGTACCGCCCTGTTTATCAGTCCATGTCCGACGGCCAGCACCCGTTTTCCATCATACCGTTCTTTCAGGTAGTCCACAAAACGCCCCGCACGTTCATAGAGCATCGCTTCCGTTTCCACATCTGCTGGGAAATGTTGCAAATCAACGTCTTTAATGGCAAGACCTGTCCAACTCCCCCAATCGATTTCACGCAGCAAGACTGTTTTCTCCCAAGGCAGGTTCCGACCTTCCACCGCGATACGGGCCGTATCCACACACCGTTTTAAATCACTGCTGACCACTGCGTCCAAAGGGATGTCCTGCAAAGTATCACGCAAGGCTTCAGCCTGTGCCACTCCTTCCACCGTCAGCGTGCCCGGCATGTGTCCTTGGAAAATACGGGCGATATTCTCTTCTGTCTGCCCGTGACGGGCTAAATATAAAGTTATCATCTTTTTGGGTATCAAAGATAAACAGAAAATTTGAGACTTAGTACAAAATATATCAATAAAACTGACAAACAGCGATTTAGACGATAGAAAGGAACTTTTGATGGAGGAGTTTGCCAATGAAGTTATAACACAATCCGAAGTCATTGATAGCTTTAATCAACAGTAGAAGTATGAACATAAAAGAAAAACAAACACTTGATTCAAGTGACTGTTTTCAGAGGTAGTACGCCACCTTATTATCTCAAAGAGAAAGACAAGTTACAAGGGACATTTATTCGTGTAGGATCGACCAATCAACTTACGGATGAAGCTATCATTTCGGAATTGGAACGTCGGAGACGAAACATCTCTTTTGATAGCGAAGTTATACCGGTTTTCCGGTACTTTGATATTTAAATGTAATGGTTCCTTTGAAAAAAGAAAATTGTGGCTATAACCGAAGAAAAAACCGATTAAAGTTTCCTAAATTAGAAACTTTAATTATCTTTGTTGCGCTAAACAACAGCAAAATGGAGCAGAAACCGAGATTTCAAGTAGTCTATATGCAAGAAGCGATAGAGTTTCTTCAATCCCTTAATGAGAAAGTAAGAGACAAAATAGTTTATAATATTGGTAAAAGCATGTTTGTCTTAGATAAAGAACTTTTCAAAAAGTTAGGTGATACGGATATATGGGAGTTTAGAACCCAATATAGCGGGATGGAATACAGATTACTTGCATTCTGGGACACTAGTACTGATACTTTGGTAATAGTCACTCATGGATTTACTAAGAAAAGCCAAAAGACACCACCAAAAGAAATAGCGAAAGTTCAAGAAATAAGGAAAGAATATTTTAACTCTAAAAATAAATAGTCATGGCTGAATTAAGATTATACACCCACGAAGAAATGCTGGATGCCGTAGTAGGAGCTAAAGGAACTCCAAGACGGGATAAATATGAAGCAGATATAAATAACTTCCTCATAGGAGAGGCCATAAAAAAAGCTAGAGAATCTAAGAACCTTACCCAAGAACAACTTGGAGAACTTATGGGAGTGCAAAAGGCTCAAATTTCCAAGATAGAAAGCGGAAAAAGCGTTACGTTCTCTACAATAGTAAGGGCTTTTAAAGCAATGGGAGTAAAATCCGCTAATCTTGAATTAGGTTCTTTGGGAAAGGTGGCTCTTTGGTAAAAATAGAAATAACGCAAAATAATATCTCGATTGCAAATTGTACAGGAGAAAAAAACGTGAGTGACTAAAATAGCAAAGACTATGAATTATTCAGGCTAAATGAAATGATTATGATATATAGCTATTTACATTGAAATTTAAGAATGTTCTTTTCTCCACTGCGAGGGTGAGATACGGTTCATTTTGGTAAACACCGTGATGAAATTATTATAGGAATAGCCCGTCATTTCGGCAATCGTATTGATTGAAAGGGCGCTGTTCCCGATCAGCAGCCGCTTGGAATAGTCGATGCGCAGCTGGGCGATCCAGTTCCGGAAGGTGAGGGAGTACTTCGAGTTTACATAGTCGGACAGGTAAGTGCGGTTCGTCCCCAGTTCCGCCGCAAGCTGCTGTATGGTCAGTGCGGGGACTGTATAGCCCCGGTTCTCAATCCACTCATCCACTTTTTGCTCCAATGCGGCAAATGCCGGATTGGCGTCTTCGCCGACAGGCGGATACTGCTCTTCCACTTGTTCCTTCTCTTCCGCCTCATTTCCGGCAGGCATCACAATCTCCTTGATATGTCCCACCGACAGGGTGTACCGGTACAGCGAATAAGACATGTAGGTGAAAAAGACAACCCCCGCCACCATATATATAAGCAACCCCAGGGTGGGCGCGAATGCCAGCCCGATGCCTGAAAAACCGATTATTCCCAGACCATGTGAGCTGAGAAGCATCCAGCGGGTGAAGTTGGAGACATTCTCGGAATAATAATTATCCATATCGCGCTTCATCTTGAAATAGACTCTGTAATAGCGGCGCAGAATAGCATACACCTCGTAGGCATAATAGAGTGCGGCCGCTATGACCACATACTTTTGGACCGGTGCCGGCACAAACAGGATATTCAAAGCCATGACAGCCATAAACATGCCCCACAGAACAAGCCTGTCGCGCGTTTTCCGTACAATGGGAAAACGGTTGTCCACCAAGGCTGAAAATGCAATCTCCAGCAGAGAGCCGAAGATATAGAAACGGGAGAGATTGACAGACACCCTGGCGACCGGATCTTTCATTTCTCCGCCCAAAAACCAGGTGATGGCGATATACACCGCCCAGATGATCAATGTCGCTCCAAAAAGGCGGCGGGCCAGGACATGATTCCGGAACATATCCTTGGGAGCCGGATCAAGCAGAAAAAACAACCCGTAGACAAAAGTCAAGGGGAAAGATACCAGTTGTATATGATAATAAGCAGTTTCCATTCTAAATATAACTATCGCCTGCAAAGGTAGTAAAATCCCTCCAAGCATCGTTTTTATTATCCTTCCAAAATGCCGGAATGCCCTAAAATAACTACTGAATCAACAAATTCATTATTAAAACAACAAAAATACACCCCTAAAACAACAATTGTCGATTTAGGGGGTATCTGCTTTTTGGATCGTATCGCGATTAACACTAAGTTTGCAAAAAAGAAACAATATCGTATTTGATTAAAAAAGAGGTGTTATGCCCCAAGTGAAAGTACATAAAGAGGTAGCTGCAAGAAAAGATAATTT
>ENA-UAMP01000939-UAMP01000939.1-human-gut-metagenome-genome-assembly--contig:-NODE-939-length-10882-cov-3.920384_pt1 | contig 10882 bp, 8 predicted proteins | sample MGYA00243285_ERZ654501 | MGnify/ENA primary metagenome ERZ654501 (study PRJEB26926, sample SAMN06164850) | human gut metagenome | biome: ENVO:00009003; feature: ENVO:2100002; material: ENVO:00002003...
TCGTCAAGCAGCAGCACGCGCGGCATTTTGACCAGCGCGCGGGCTATTGCAACGCGCTGCTGCTGGCCGCCGGAAAGCTCGCTGGGCTTGCGGTCCATAAGCTCGTCTATCTGCACAAGCTTTGCGGTTTCATAGGCGCGCTTGAGCATTTCTTCCTTGCTCAGCTTGTCCGCCCCTTTAAGATTTTGCAGCGGGAAAAGTATGTTCTGCTTAACGGTAAGGTGCGGGTAAAGGGCATAGTTCTGGAACACAAGGCCAACGCCCCTGTTTTCCGGCGCAAGGCCGGTAACGTCGTCCTCGCCGAAGAATATCTGCCCCTTTGTGGGCTTCTGCAGGCCGCATATCATATAGAGCGTGGTGCTTTTGCCGCAGCCGGAAGGACCGAGCAGGCCTATCAGCTTCCCGTCGGGAATGGTAAAGCTGCAGTCGTTTACGGCTATTACCTCCTCGCCCGATTTCTTGTTGCGGCTGGGGAAAGCCTTGGTCACGTTGCGCAGTTCAACTTTCATCGTTTTCGTCCTCGATCCTTTTTAGTTTATTTTGTATATCTTGGTTTACCCTTGTTTATTGACCCCATCGTGCGCTGTCCGCTTCGGCGTATTCCCTGCGCCGCGCTTCGCGCTCCCGGGCGGAATCGAATATCATTTGGCTTTCCATATCCACAACTACCGTTTGCGCCAATATATCATGTATTGCGGAATTGGTATGCGTGGCCGCGATAAGCACTATTTGCAGCAGCGCCAGCGCCGCAAGCATTATGAGCCCAACCGTGCCGAGACTGCCGAACAATATAAGGAATATTATCAGCAGCGGGGCCATTGTTTCGATTGTGTATTTGCCAAGCAGTGTGCGTATTAGCATGGCTATGGGCTTCACGCGCACGGAGTCGGTCCGCATTACGGCAAGGCCGAATATCTTTTTGCCAATGGTCTGCCCATTCTTCAGCCACAGTACGGGTATTGCGAACTCCAGCGCCATATACGCAAGCAATACCGAAAGCGACATTATTGCAAGCGAAAGCTGAATTATAATAGAAAACGCCCGGCTGACATCGGCATCATCGTTAAGCTTTGCATATGCATCAGCATAACGGAGCCGATCCTCTTCACCGAGCGCAAGATATTCTTCATCCGAAATATTAAAATCAATGCCATACAGCTGTTCGTATTCCGTATAGTATCGCTGTAAATTATCGTTATAATTATCGTAACCGAACGCGGCGGAAAGCAAAAGCGCGAACCCGGTTGCGAGTACGCTTAGCAGAATAACGTCCAACAGCCAGGCGGACGCACGCTTGAGCATGCTTGCCTTCTGCAAATCGAACATGGGCTTCTCTCCGTTTCCGCGGCGAAATGCCGCCGCTTTCGTTAAAACAGGCGCAGCATATACATGAGCCGCGCAATCATACATAATTGTACAATGTTTGATAAAAACATGCAACAACATTTGCTTTCGCTTTTACTTATATCGCGCGCGGAGCTGTTGACTTATCGGTGGGGATAGGGTAATATGCAAGCTGCACTAATAATTCGGGACGGTGAAAACACCTATGATAAAGTTGCTTATAAGCGACCTTGACGATACTTTATACGACTGGACGGGCTTTTTCGTGCCCGCATTTTACGCCATGGCGGACGAGATAGCCCGCATGACGGGCATAGACGAAAAAAAGCTGCTGAATGAATACATGGCGGCGCATCAGCGGCTCGGCTCGGTTGAATACCCTTATGCAACGCTTGAGCTGCCAAGCATAAAGGCATACTATAACAATGCCCCGGCGGAGGAGATGAAGGCCGCGCTGAGGCCCGCGTTCAACGTGTTCAATTCCGTCAGGGAAAGCCATCTGCACCTGCTGCCGGGCGTGGAGGAAATGCTGCGCGCGCTGACGGAAATGGGCGTGACGCTCATAGCCTATACGGAATCCTCCAAAGAAAACGGGTTTTACAGGCTTATGAAGCTGGGCTTAGAGCCGTACTTTAAGCATGTGTACACGTTTGAAAGCCAATTCAAGAGCGCATACGCCGTGAGCGAAAAGGTACGCACGGTGCTGACAAAAAAGCCGGACGTTGCGGTTATAGAGCGCATATGCGCGGGCGAGGGCTATGATAAAAGCGAAGTGATGTACCTGGGCGATAACCTTACGAAGGACATGTACATGGCCAAAATGGCCGAAGTTACGGCAGTATGGATGCACAGGAAGTGCGAAAACGAAGATTATAAGAACAAGCTGCTTGCCATAACAAGCTGGACGGCGGCCGAATACGCGCGGGACGTGGAGCTGAGGCAATACATGCAGCAGCACGGCATAAGGCCGGATTATGAAATAAGCGATGCGCGGGAGCTGATAGCCATTGCGGCTAAATGATGCCGAGCGCCTTTAGCGCCTGAACCGATGTAAATTCGGGCATTATGAACTCAAGCTCCTCCGTTTCAAACGGCAATGCCGCGCCGCCTGTGAGCGTTATAAGCTGCCGGTTGAGCAGGAGCCTGTCTAAGTTCATCAATATTGATTCCCTCAGCGCGGGCTGCTTTATGCGGTTCGCGTTTTGCATTATGCCGTCAAGCGAGCCGAATTCGTTTATCAGCCGCGCCGCTGTTTTTTGACCTACGCGGGGCACGCCGCGGATATTGTCTGATGCGTCGCCGCAAAGGGCCTTCATGTCAGCATATTTGTCCGCGCCTATGCCGAACTTTTCCAATATATATTCTTCGCCGCAAAGTGCGGTATTTTTTCCGCGGTATCTAAGCACGCTCACATTGGTGGAGATAAGCTGAAAATAGTCGCTGTCGAACGACGAAATGACTATTTCGCTATCATTCGTTCGACTGAACACATATGCCGCTACAATGTCATCCGTTTCGCAGTCCGTGGTTTCGGCATGCTTTATGCCCATGAAATCAAGCGCCAAGTATATGTCCGCCAGCTGGGAAAACGGCGTTTCGTCCTCCGCCATTTGGCTGTAATCCACACGGTTGGCCTTATATGCGGGGTCAAGCGCGGCGCGCGGGTTTTCATGCTCCCCATCGAACAGCACAACGGCGTGCGTGGGCCGCACCATGCGTATTATTTTCATAAGCGCGCCCACAAAGCCAATAGTTCCGTGCACGGGCCGTCCGCTTTTGCCCACTATTCGTGCGGGCATACCATAGAACATTTGGAACAGCAGATTGCTCCCGTCAACAATAAGCAGCTTTTGCATGGCGGACTCCTTGTGGTGATTTAGCTTTCAAATATATCATGAAAATGAGATGAAGGCAATAATTTGCCTGCATATCGGCGCGGCAGCGCGGAATTACAAGGGAAAAGCTGATAAAATGCACCCAAAAGCCTCCTTGCCGAGGGAGGTGGACGCGAGTGAAACGAGCAGCCGGAAGGAGTAAAACAAACAAAAAGCACTGCAAACTATTTTATAATCTTTTTTGCCAGGGGGCCGGGGAAGATTTCGATTTCTCCCCTTAGGCCCCCTGGCGACCCCCGTAACCCCATTGAAACGATCGCTCCGCGAAGGGGTACGGCACTGTACGCCGTGTTTGCACTGCACCCAAAAGGCTCCCTGGCCGGGGAGCTGTCGAACGAAGTGAGACTGAGGGGTTGAGATAAACAAAGAGCAATGAGCCGCTTTATAACCCCTCCGGCTTTCGCTACGCGAAACCCACCTCCCCTTTCAGGGCAGGCTTAATGTTTGAGTTTGTACCGCACCAAAAGGCGCCCCGGCCGGGGAGCTGTCGAACGAAGTGAGACTGAGGGGTTGAGATAAGCCTTTGTTACACTTTTGCATTAAATAAAAACTCGCTCCCCTACTTTTGCAGGGGAGCGAATATTTTTCGAATTTTAGTTTTTTATCACGCGGCGGGGGTCACGCTGGTGATGTGGGGATTGACGCCCTCGTACCAATAGAGGAAGCCTTCCATGTCGATCTTGTCGCCGATGGAGAGGTTCTTCACGGCGTTGTAAACGTCGGTGGTGTTGTCGCACAGGTAGGATTCAACGGTGAAGGTGTAGGTGTTTTCGCCCAGGGTCACGTTGAAATACAGGTCGTCGCCGTCCTGACCGGAGCCGTCATACTTGTAAAGGTAAGCCACGTCGTTGCCGTTCTCGTCCTGACCGGCGGCGGCAACGGTCATGCCCTTGAAGGACACGAACTCGTTCTGATGCTTGATAAGCTCATCGGTGCCGAGCATGGAGGTAACGTCAAGCGCCTCGGCCACGAAGCTGCCTTCTTCAATTTCAAATGTAGCGTCCATTATTTCAACTTCGCCGCACCACTCGGCCTTGTAGCCGGTCACCTTTATCTTGGTGCCCTTTTCCAGCTTGGCATAGTCCTCTTCGGAGCAGGCCATGTTGTAAAGGAAGTATGCGCCGTCCTTGTCCTGGGTATAAACGGTAGCCTTGTCTTCCCACCAGGACTGCTTGGCCTGGACGTAGGTTTCTATAACGACCTGGGAATCAAGCTCCGCCGCAACATACTCGGCATGGGTCATTACGCCTTCGCCCTTCACATCTGCATCGGGCTTATCGGCGGCATTGTTTGCGCAGGCGGCGAAGCCGGCCGCGAAGGCAACAACCAACAGGATAGCTAAGAACTTTTTCATTTTTGTTCTCCTTTTTATTTTATGACGCCCGTTTTCCGTTACCGGTAACGGGGGCCAATAAGATTATAAAACAAAACAACAATAAATCAATACAAAAACGCTAAATATAAACTTATCAATCCCTTTTGCGGCGTTTTTGCTTCGCCTTGCCGTATGCGGCGTATGCAATAATAAGCGCCCACACCGCGCAAAGCCCCCAAATCAGCGCGCGGGAGGATGCGGGCAGCGGGCCAAGCTCCTCCTTGCCGCCTGCGGAAGCGGCGTTCGCATTGTCAAGGCGATAGAGCGATATAACGTCGCTGAACAGCTTTTGCATATATGCATCGTCTATCGTTTCCCTGCGGCGCACGGACTTTGCCGTGTTTTCAATAAGCTGACCCGCCGCATCGCGCAGGGATGCGGAGCCGTTGTAAACGGGCGTTGTGAACGTGTTGTCAACGTTTTCAAGCAGCATATCGACTGCCTTCAGCTTAACCTCATAATGCTCGGCATCGTTGGCGTTGCTTGAAAGGTAGGCCAAATAGTCCGCATTGCTCCTTGCCGTATCGGTAACGGGAACGTAGCCCTCGGTTTCGGAATAGGCTATCTGCACGCCGTCGGTGAGCAGATATTGGCAGAACAGCCACGATGCAAGCACCTCGCCGCTGTCCGCCTTGTTGAATACGCATACGCTCGGCCCCTGGGACATCATCTGCGGAGCATCGGGGTCAAGCTGGGGAACGGTGCGCACGGCCGTTTCAAAGCGCACCAGCTTATCCGCGCTTATGTCAGAAAGCGGGGCGTCAGTGCCCATCCATGTTGAACCGGCGGTGGAGTCTATTGCGAATATGCATTGCCCCGCGTTTAGGAAATTTGCCGGATAGCCCGATATTTTGAACGTTGAAAACGCGCCGCTCTTAGTGTGTTCAGCAACGGTGTATAAAAGCTCCTTTGTTTGGTCGTTGAACATAAGGGCGTTGCCTTCGCCGTCTGAATACTCCGCGCCGCTTTGCCTGAGCAGGGTTATCATCATGTTGTCTGTCGATTTATATATGAACGGTATCATGACCTTCTGGCCGTTCACTTTATATGTGCCGTCCGCGTTTTTCTCGGTCGCGGCCTCCGCCACCTGCCAAATAAAGTCCCAGGTAAGCGTATCGGGCAGGGTGAAGCCCAGCTTTTCAACATAATCCTTGTTTATATAGCATGCCTCGGTAGAGCGCATGAAGGGCAGCGCATAATAATGTTCCCCTATGCGGCACTCCTCAAGATATTTTGAAACGAGCTGCTCCGTTTTCGGCGTTATGAACTTCAGCTCGCTTCCGCCAAGGCCGTAGCGGCTGTCCGCCATAAGCTCATCCAGCGGGGCTACCACGTTCGTGCCGGTAAGGTAGGTTGCAATATGGTCGGGATAGGTTATGCATATATTCGGCGTTGTTTTGGTTGCAATGTTTGTGATAACGTCGTTATATATTTTGCCGTAGTCCGTATACAGCCTAAGGTTTATTTTAATGTTTGGGTAAAGCGATTCAAAGTCGCGTATGGCCTGCTCGTATATCCTTGTTTGGTTCTTATTGGTGTCGTTCTTGGCCCAGAAGGTAAGCTCGTATTGCCGCGAAGCATCGAACTCCTCCGGCATTACGAACGCATCCATGCCGCGGGAGCCGTGGCACGCCGTTAGCGCGCAGCAGAGCATTATGAGCGTTAATATAAGGCCTATGGGTTTTATTGCGCAGCTCATCCCTTCAATCCTCCCCTTGACACGCCTTCCATTATCTTTTTCCTGAATATAAGGAACAGCGCTATAAGCGGCACCGATATGGCTACCACGGCCGCCATCATTGCGGGAATATTGTCCCGCCCGAAGCCGCCCTCGCGTATGGCCTGTATGCCGCCGGAAACGAGGAAATAGCTGCTGTCGTCCGTTATAAGGCGCGGCCAAACATAGCTGTTCCAGCATTCTATTACTTTAAGTATTATCACCGTAACAAGCGTTGGGCTGCATATGGGTATAAGCACGCGGGTAAGGTACGCCATGTCAGATGCGCCGTCTACCTTGGATGCATAATAAAGCTCATCCGGCACCTGTGCAAAGTTTTCTTTAAGAAGATATATATAGAATACGCTCGTTACGGAGGGCAGTATAAGCCCCGTGAACGTGTTCCTCAGCCCCCAGTCGGTTATGGTCACAAAGTTGGTTATTATAACAAGCTCGTTGGGTATCATCATAAGCGAAAGCAGCAGCGTGAACGCAATGCGCTTGCCGCGGAACTCAAGCCGCGCAAACGCGAACGCCGCAAGCGTTATAACAATAAGCATCAGCGCCGTTGTTACAACGGTGAAAAGCAGCGTGTTCATAAAATATCGCGCCAGCGGCACGGCCGTGAACGCCTCGGCATAGTTTGCAAGCGTTGGATAAAGCGTGAAGAACTTTGGTATATATTCGGAATTATACGCGCCGTAATCCTTCAGGGACGTAAGCACCATCCAGTAAAACGGGAACAGCACTATTATTGCCCACAGTGCCAGGAAAAAATATTTTACGCCCGTCCATATGCCATGCTTTATTTTCACCTTGCGGGTTATTTCGCCGTAATTGTCGGAGTTGCGCACGGTTCAGCCCTCCTTAGTAATGCACATGCTTCTTGCTTATCATAAGGTTTATGCACGTTATGGTAAGCACAATGGCAAAAAGCAGTATTGCCGCGGCGGAAGCAAAGGAAGGATAGCCGCCGCTGTTGCCGTAAAGCATATCGTATATATAGCCGACTATGGTGTTCATGCCGGCGGCGTTAAGATCCGTGCCGAAAAGGGCCACGGCGTCGCTGTACGCCTTGAACGCACCTATAAAACCGGTTATTACCAAATAGAATATCATTGGGGATATCATGGGCAGCGTTATGCGCGTGAACATAGCCGCGCCCGTCGCGCCGTCTATACGGGCGGCGTTGTAATACGTTTCATCCACCGATGCAAGCGCGCTTGTAAGTATAAGCACCTTGAACGGCATAACTATCCAAACCGTGTAAAAGCTGAGCACGAACATCTTTGCCCAGTAAGGCCCGCTTATGAAGTCCACGCTTTTGCCGCCGAACCAGTTTATTATCAAATTGACAAGGCCTTCCGTATACGGCGTTTTTTTGAACAGTATCATGAACACCAAGCCTACCGCAAGCGTATTGGTAACATAGGGCAAAAAATATACGGTTTGGAAAAGATTCCTCAGTTTTTCTATGGAGCTTAGCGCAAGGGAGATGACAAGCGCAAGGGAGGTTGAAAGCGGAACGGTTATTATGACCAGCAAAAACGTATTTTTAAGCGCCTGCAAAAAATACGGATCGCGCAGAACATATGAATAATTATAAAGTCCCACGCCGAAAAAAGTTTGGGAGGCGGAATTGTACCCTTCTTCAAACGAATAGACAAAAACGTCTATCAGCGGGTATATCATAAACACGCCCAGGAACGCCATTGCCGGCAGCAGATACAGCCATGCTTTCTTGCTTTGCTTTTCCATACTAAGCCGCTTAGGATATAAACGGATCCTTTCGCTTTTATATTTATTACTATATCATACCGCGCCGTTTATTTCCACAGCAAAAAAGCCCACGCCTTTTGCGGCGTGGGCTGCTGATGAACTATGTTTATTCGGCCTTCATGGCGTTTTCGCGCTCCGCGCGGCGGCGGGCGATGCGTTCGCGGCGCTTCTGCTCCTCGCATTTATGATGCACAATAACGTATACAAGCACGGCTGCAAGCAAAACGGCCACCGCTATCATTATATACAGCAGCGTATTGCTCGTGCCGCCGGCCGCGGGAGTTTCCGGCTCCGCCGTGGCGGCAGGTTCGGCGGGTTCGGGCGCTGCGGTTTCGGCGGGTGCGCTTGTGTCGATCACCGGGCGCGCAGGCATAACGGCGTAGCGCTGCATGGAGCTGTCCTCAACGCTGTATGTATAGAAGCCTATTTCCCCCTGCGGATTGCGGGCATAAAGCAGATATACTTCGCCCTGTGCGTCGCTCGATACCCATGCGCGGTACTGCGTTTCGTCTATGGTCAGCGTGGTTTCGCTGAAGCCCTCCGGCGCGCTCACGCCCTCATCAGGCTCAAGTATTATATAGGATTTTGATGTGCTGGATACAGTCTGGTAAGGATAAAGCCTGTCCTTCGCTTCATCGTATATGTAGTATCCGCCTATCGCGCCCGTGTCGTCCGTAACGTAAAGGAGCAGCGGCGCGTCGCTGTCCGCAACGGCTGCGGCGGCAACGGTTTCGCCGTGGTAGGTATATTCGCTTTCCGTGTAGCGCGAAGGTATGGTCACGTTTTCTATGCTGCGCCAAACGAACATGTCGCCTTCCGCACCTTCAACGTTTTCGGCCTTTACACCTTCTTTGGCGTAGCTTATGGGTTCGGGCGTGGGCGTGGGCTCAGGCCCGGGCAGTATTGTAACGGAAGCTTTCTGCTCCGCCGCGCCAAGCTCTTTGCCGCTGTAATTGAGTATCTTCGTGATGCTGAAGGCTACTTCCGCGTTGCCCTCTGCAAGCGCCTTGAACGTTATGCGCGCGCTCAGGCTGCTTTCGCCGCCCTTTGAAAGGGAAACCATGCTTATGTAGCCGTCCCCCGCGCCGCCTTCGGCTTCTTCAAAGCTTAAAAGGCTCGTGTCGTAAGCGAAGCTGCCTTCCGCAGCGGCAAGCTTATCGCCCTTTAAGGTAATCGTCACGGTAACGGTGTCTCCCGCGCTTACCTGCGCCTTGTCCGCCTGCGCGTCAAGGGAAGCGTCCGCATACGCTGCGGAGCAGATAAGCATTATCAAAAGGGATAGTATTATAGCCGTAAGTTTTTTTGTCATGATTGGTTAGCCCTCCTGCTTCAGCTTGCCATCGCCGTTTATATGGCGCAGCAGCGTTATTATGTCGCCAAGTTCAATTTTGCCGTTGTGATCCGCGTCCGCCGCGGCAAGATATGCCCCGCCGAGAAGCTTTACGTGCAGCATATGCTTCTGTATGGCAACTATGTCGTCCGTGTCTATTTTGCCGCTGCCGTCCGTGTCCCCGAATATCACTATGGGTATATCGCAATACTTCGCGCCGTCCTCATAGCTTATCCTTACGAAGCAGCCCGTGCCTACCGTGCCCGCTGTTTCCGCGCCCTTTGCGCTCATTATGCTAAGCGTCCCTCCGGCGCAGGTCATGTTCTTGAGCATATCCTCCGCGCTTGTGCCCGGCGCAACGCCCGTTATGGCTGCGGCGGATACGGCGTATTTATCGCTTTCTATCCTTGGCGCGGATGCGTAATCCGTGAACGTGCCAAGCTTTGTGTCTATATAATAAAAGGCGAGTATTTCATCATAGCTCTGGCCAAGGCGGGCGCGTACCTGCGCGCTCCTTTGGCTCATGCCCACGCCGTGCCCCCAGCGGCGCATGGTTATGTTCCATCCGCCCTCTGTGCGCTCCGCGCCGCTCATCCTAAGCCGCGTTTTACGCGCGCCTATTTTTCCCAACGTGTTGTTGAAGCTTCCGAATGAAAGGTCGCCTATGGCAAGGCTTATTGTAAGCTGGCCCTCCTCCTGCCCGTTTGATACGGCAAGGGCAATATCCACCCGCGTATAGCAGCGGCTGCCGCCTTCGTGCTCCGGCTCGGCCGGCGTTACCGCAATTGTTGAAAGCAGCGTAACACTTTCGCCCGCGGCTTCGTTTGCGGCGCGCTGAATTGCCGAGAGCACATCAGCATCCATAATGGCGCGCGTTTCGTCCGTGAATTCATCGGGAATGAAGGAAAGCTCCTCTATGCTCGATGCGTTCATCAAATCATACGGGTCGTCAACTATGGCGTAAAACGGCTCGTCGCTGTCCCACACGTTTTTGGGCGTATCCGTCTGCCCGCCGTTTGAGGAGGAATAGTACGCCTCCACTATTTTGTTTTCATATGTCAAAAGCTCTCCCGCGGTCGCGTCCACGGCGGCTATTGCGCGGCGGTTTTTGCTGGCATAGCCGTGATAGGTTTGGTCCTTTGAAGTATCCACCAAATCGTATGAGCGGGACTGATAGCGGTAGCAGCGGCTAAGTGCAAAGCTGCGCGCGCACACCGCCTGCGCCTTCAGCGCATCTATGGGGAAGGAGTTGCTCATTTCGTTGGGCACAACGCCGTAAAGATACTGCTCCATAGGCAGCGTGTTTATGGCGCGTAGGCTGCCTTCCACAACGTCGAACGTTATATCGCCAAGGTATGTGCAGGTGCCGTGTTCACTGTTCCTCAGGCGGATATCTGTCTCTTATACACATCTGACGCTGCCGACGATCGCATAAGTGTAGA
>ENA-UAMP01000954-UAMP01000954.1-human-gut-metagenome-genome-assembly--contig:-NODE-954-length-10742-cov-4.525498_pt1 | contig 10742 bp, 9 predicted proteins | sample MGYA00243285_ERZ654501 | MGnify/ENA primary metagenome ERZ654501 (study PRJEB26926, sample SAMN06164850) | human gut metagenome | biome: ENVO:00009003; feature: ENVO:2100002; material: ENVO:00002003...
CAACGCAACCTGATCATACCTTTTATTTATTATATAAATTATCAATTCTTAACCTTAACAACGTCCTTCTTTCTGTACTTCTTCACCTCATACAGTTTCTCATCTGCCATAGTCATGGCATTCTGAAGACCTTTCTTGTTATATTCAACGATCTGGCAGTTTCCAAGAGATACACTGACCTTGTAAGGCTTGTCACAGTGTTCATTAAACTTCTCAAATGAACTGTATACTTCCTCAGCGAATGCATCTGCAGCGTCAGAGTCCTTAAGGTCGAGTACAAGACAGCAATACTCGTCTCCACCTATTCTGCCTACGATCCCATTATCGCCTACAGATTCGATCAGAATATCTCCTATGGTCTTGAGAGAGAAATCGCCCTCATCATGGCCATATCTGTCATTGATGATCTTGAGACTGTTCATATCTGCATAGAATACAGTAGCAGTCCTTTTCTGCTCCTCACATTCCTTGAGCAGCTGTAATGATCTGTCAAAGAAACCTCGTCTGTTCATGATTCCTGTCAGAGGATCCTGCTTTGACAGATTGTCAAGCATAATGTTGTTTTTCTGCAGGATCGCCATACTCTCCTCAAGGCGCTTCATGATCTCCTCGTTCGTCTTGAGCAGATTGATCATCTTGACAGCAGCTGAGACCTGGTTTCCAAGAAACTCCCCATTCACCAGAACTCCTTCCGTGAGATCACACAGAAGAACTCCATAGAGTATTTCGTTGGAATACAGCGGCAAGAGTACATATATTCCAGCACCTTCCACACCGAGGCTCTCAAAATCATAGAGATTTGATGACGACACCTTCTGGTTCACAGTGATCACACTGCTGACCTTCTCCTTCAGATCCTTAGTCTTCAGGTACAGCTGATCCGGAAGTTCAAACGGTTCACCGATCAAGTGTATTATCGGCTCTTTATAGAGGAATATGAATGCATTCTCTATATCCAGCCAGTCCATAGTGCCAAGAATCTCTCCATAACTTCTGTCGTTGCCTCTGTCAAAACTCAGAACCTTCTGGATAAATGTCTTCATCTTGAACTGAGTCTTATTTCTCTCCTCCCACTGTTCCGAAAGCATATGGTTCATTGAGAGATATCCCTCAATAACATTCTTACTACGTTTTCTTGATCCGCCTTTTTTACAGAATGAATCTCTTCTGATAAACTCAGTCGGAAGTATCTTACTCTCAACCTGCTTGCCATCAATGAGCCTGACCATAAGATTTACTGCCTCTGAGCCAAGTTTTCCCGCGTCTGCGCGCACAGTCGAGAGCGTCGGATATATCTGTGTAGCCCACTCAATATCATCGTAACCCATCACTGATATATCTCTTCCCGGCAGAATATCCCTTGCCTTAAGTTCTTCATAAAAACCAGATGCACAGGAATCATTCACGCAGAACACTCCCTGCATATCCGGATTCCTGTCTAAAATATCTCTGAAAACCTCTTTTGATTCCGATGTAAGATTGCCCTCCACATAAAGCCCCGGATCAAACTCTATTCCATGAGCCTCAAGCACCTCAATGTAGGTTCTCCTTCTCTCCTTTGCATCATAATTGGAGTCCGGACCGCCTATCATGCCTATTCTTGTATAACCAAGTTCCTCGATCATGTAATTGAGTCCTTCTCTTATGCCTGCTCCATTGTCATATCTGACACAAATCTGATCCGGCTCATCTGCAGCCACTATCACACACGGCATCTGCAGATATCTTTTCATAAATTCGCTGATACGCTCCTTGGTTGCAAAGCAGCCAATACAACTCGATGCAACAATAACGCCGTCCAGATTCTCCTTTGTAACATAGGAGAACAGTGTCTGGTACTGATATTCATAATATATATCTGACGTTTCTGGGTATTCCCGGTCAAGGAACTTACCCGGAATAACAACTATATTGACATCAAGTGTCTTTGCCTTCTCTATAACCCCATGACAGAGCAGCCTCGTAAAATCATCCGTGATTCCGCCTACCAGAACACCTATCGTCTTTCTCTTCATAACTATCCTCCTTGACCTTCTCTTCCAAAGGCAGGATCTTACTTGCTGACTGTGGATGCTACGATCTCCATATTGCCCTCAAACACTGGCTTGCTGTATCCGTTTGGCAGGATAAAGTGATCACCCTTCTTTATCGCGTTTCCATCCACTGTTCCACTTCCCGCAACTACGGACATGATAAGGAATGGCTTGTCGCCCACATTCAGCTCTGCCTTTCCCTCAACATCCAGCTTGTATACTGTGTAATACTTACAGCTTATAAGCTCACAGAGTTCATTTGTCTTATCCGCCTTGACACTTATAACGCTGTCCTCAACCGGCTTTGCAGGAACTGTTATAACATCTATGCTCTGCTTTACATGCAGATCTCTCGGCTTTCCATTGCTCAGTCTGTCATAATCATAAACTCTGTATGTGATATCACTGTTCTGCTGCGTCTCAAGAAGTGTAATTCCGCCCTTGATCGCGTGTACTGTACCAGGATCTATCTGAATGAAATCCCCCTTCTTAACAGGGATCTCTCTGATAAACTCCTTCCATTTCTTACCTTCGATCATATCGCACAATTCTTCCTTTGTCCTTGCATTATGACCGATTACAAGTGTTGAATCTTCCTTGCAGTCAAGAATATACCAGCACTCCATCTTGCCAAATGAACCATTCTCATGCTCTGCTGCGTATGCATCGTCCGGATGCACCTGAATACTCAGATCATCTTTCGCATCGATTATCTTGATAAGCAGCGGGAATCTGACACCGTCTATACCGCCAAACAGCTCTCTGTGGCTGTCCCATAAGTCGGCAAGCGTCTGCCCCGCAAACTCGCCATTTTTCACTGTACAGTTGCCATTCTCATGTGCCGCAACTCCCCAGCACTCGCCTATATCATCACCCTCAACATCATATCCGTATTCTTCTCTGAGCTTTGTACCGCCCCAGATATTATGTGTAAACACCGGATTCAAAAAAAGTATTTCCTTATTCATCGTTATTATCCTCCTTTTGACGTACGGCAATTGTGTGCATATCCGTACGGTGTACACATCCGACTTGTCTGGCTCGGAACGCTCCCGCTCGTTTCGCCCTGCAGCGGATACTAAGATGCCGCTAACGCGCCATCTAAGTACCGGCGGGCTCAAATGTCCGAACCATGACAAGTCGAATATGTACACCTGTTACTGATTACACCAATCCCCAATTGCCTGTTCTATATAAGACGGTGAAGAAATCACATTTTTACATTGACCATGACTTCTTCACTCGTCATTTCCATGATAATGTATGCCACTGTTATTTTATTTTATCTGTTGCCTTTTTTCAATCATATAACCTGTATTATATCAGATACGAACCCTGCCATATAATTGCAAAACCCTCAGAATCAAATTCAGCCTGGCTTACTGCCAGGCTGTCATAGTCTAAAAGTTTTGGCAATCACCTGCCATTACGTTTCTTTTTTAGAGGGGTCCCCGAAGGCGGTGGGCACCGCCTTCGGGAATGAGAAAAATTAATACAATTGCCGCGTATGAGTAGGGGCTCATCACGCTATATAACTAACTATCTTCTACCGATCTCGGTATCAGAAGTTGTTACCACACTGTGTGACTTGATGTAATCTACGATCTCATCAAGCTTTGTAAATGCAAGACCAACATAGCTGTCAGCTGCACCGTAGTAAATGGCGATCTTTCCAGACTCGCTGTCGTGAATAGTAGCACATGGGAAACATACATTAGGAACAAATCCACGCTCCTCGTACCACTCTTCCGGTGTGAGAAGGAAGTTCTCACAACGATACTTAACGATCGATGGGTTGTCGATATCAAGGATTGCTCCACCGATTGAGTATACATAACCATTACACGTTCCTGATACTCCGTGGTAGAATAACAGCCATCCTTCAGAAGTCTCGATAGGAGCTGCACCGCCGCCAATCTTGAGTGACTCCCACCACTCGCTGCTCTTGCCCATGACATGTCTGTGCTTACCCCAGTAAACCATATCAGGACTCTCACTTACGAATATATCACCAAATGGTGTGTGTCCACTGTCACTTGGACGTGACAGCATCACGAAATTACCGTTGATCTTTCTCGGAAAGAGAACTGCATTTCTGTTAAATGGAAGGAATGGGTTCTCGATTCTCACAAATGTCTTGAGATCCTTTGACTTTGCGATACCTATCGCTGCACCGTAGAAATCCTGGCACCAGATTGCATAATATGTATCCTCTACCTTTACAAGTCTTGGATCATATGCGTATATAGGCATGAACTCTTCACCGTTCTCATCAACAAACTTGATCTTCTCCTCGCTGATATTCCAGTGGATAGCATCCTCGCTCTCTCCGAGGTAGATGTATGGAATTCCATTTACCTGCTCGCCTCTGAATACTCCAACAAATTTTCCCTCAAATGGAACTACCGCGCTGTTGAATATTCTTGCAACACCCTTTGCCGGGTTTCTTCCTATTATAGGATTCTCTGTATATCTCCAGATTGGAGCATCATGATTATCATTTGCCGGTCTGTCCTGCCATGGCACGTTTGGCACAGGGGCGCTGAACATTTTTACTTCTGACATAAGTACCTCTTTCTTCCGGCATCTTAGCCGGATTTTTTATTTTATTATCACGTTATATGGTATCTGCACAGGCAAAAGGCATACTAACCAACGTGTTGTTTCATCTGGCAGCCCATATATTATACTTTCTTACTTGTCTGCATTCTTAAGGAACTCGAGGTTTTTCCTGATCAACTCACATCTCTGTGCTACACACTCAACGCTTCTTCCCGGATCAGAAGGTGTGTTGAATACATAATCAATGAGTCTGTCAACTGTTGTTGTTGCAACATGCATTCTTGTATCGCTTGATGCATAATAGATGAACACCTCGTTGTTCTCGTTTACGATGGCGCCATTTGTGAATACAACGTTTGATACATCGCCGACTCTCTCCTCACCGCGAGGTCCGATGAGCATTCCTGATGGCTCAGCGATAACCTTTGAAGGATCATTGAGATCTGTCGCAAATGCATAAAGCACGTATCTGAGACCGGCTGCTGTATTTCTCACACCATGTGCGATGTGGATCCAGCCCTTGTCTGTCTTTATAGGAGGTGCGCCTGCACCGTTCTTTGCCTCTGTTATAGTGTGGTACTTACGAAGACTTGTCATCTTCTCCTCGTCTATAACCGCATGCTCTATATCATCACAGAGACCGAATCCGATTCCGCCGCCGCTTCCTGTCTCGATGAAATCATCCATTGGACGTGTGTAGAATGCGTACTTGCCATCCACAAATTCAGGGTGAAGTACAACATTTCTCTGCTGTGGGGAACGAAGAGTCTTGAGGTTGTCAAGGCGCTCCCAGTGCTTTAAATCCTTTGTTCTCACGATACCTGCTGCTGCAACTGCTGCTGAGAGGTCATTTACAGTTGTATCCTTGCTCTCTGAACAGAACACACCGTAGATCCATCCATCCTCGTGCTGTGTCAGTCTCATATCATATACATTTGTCTCCTCAGGACATACATCGTCCAGAAGGATTGGATAATCCCAGAAACGGAATCCATCGATACCCGTTGTCACTCTCAGCTACGCCGAAGAATGACTTTCTGTCATTTCCCTCTATTCTTGCGACAAGATAATACTTGCCGTTCAGGTAGATAGCACCTGAGTTCATGACAGCATTAACTCCGAGACGCTCAATGAAGTATGGATTTGTCTCAGGATTTAAGTCATATCTCCATGTGAGAGGTATCATCTCTCTTGTGAGTACAGGGTACTCATATCTGTCATAGATTCCATTATAGAAATCTGTCTTCTTATTCTTTCTCTCAAGAAGCTTGTTCAGTTTGTCAAGCTCTACATAATATTTCTCATTCATCATTTAGGCATTCTCCTTATAATTTGAAAGCAATTGAATGCTATTTATTTGCCGTCATCGAGTCTGTTCATAATCTCAAGACACATTCTGCCGTTGTGGTATGGGCACTTCCACGGTTCAACTATAGGTCTGCCTACTCTAGGTGTTCCATCCGCATTCAGATCCCAGAACCACTCTGAACCAGGTCTCTTGTCTATGAAGTATTCTTTTATGTACTCCCAAACCATCTCGGCAGCCTTGTAATACTTCTCGTCGCCTGACTTCTGGTATGCATTTATAAATCCTACTATTGATTCTGCCTGAACCCACCATACTCTCACCGTGTATGGCACGCCCTTTTCACATTCTGTCAGGACTGAATGTCCATCGAAAGCAAGCTCATATATCTGCTCTGCAAGGATATCTGTAATCTTTGTGATCTTCTCTGTGTACTCTGCCTCTCCAAGCACCTCGGTCGCCCTATCCAGGAGCCATGATGTCTCAATGTCATGTCCGTATGAGTACAGATCGATCAGAGAGTTATAATCCTTATCAAAAAACACTTCCTGTCTCTTAAGCTCCGGATTGTATACCTTATCAGCAAATACATCGAGCAGCCATTCCAGGCGCTCCTTTACCTTGGAATCCTTGGATACCTTATAAAGTTCTGTGTAAGCCTCAAGTGCATGGAGCAGTGTGTTCATTGTTCTCTCTGCGAGAACACCATTCTCAGAAAGCTTATCATTTGACTCTGGCTTGAACTCTCTTGTAAATGCCTCGAGATAGCCACCTTCGTCAGTACATTTCTCTTCTATTGTATGGAAAAGCTGCAGGGCCAGGTCCAAAGCTTCCGAATCACCGGAAGCTTCGTAATAGGCGGATAAGGCATATATACTAAATGCCTGATTGTAGGTGTGTTTTGTCGTATCTTTGGGTGAACCATCGTAATTCATGGACCAATATATTCCGCCATATTCCCTGTCTATACAATATTCTTTCAGAAATTCATATCCATGAGCAGCCTCATCTAGAAGTTTCGGGTCCTTGAGTGCCTTATACGCACTTGCGAAGAACCAGGTAATTCTACTGTTAAGAATACACCCCTTCTCAGCCTTTTTATCAAGGTTGAGGTCGTAATCCATATACCCATAAAATCCGCCGTACTCATCATCCCTCAGGGCCTCCCAGAATGGGATGATAGCATCTATTAATTCTTTTTGAATTTCATTTCTCATATTCATGAACTCTCTTCTTCTAATAAATTATTAACCCTTTACAGCACCCTGTGTAATACCACTGTAGATCTGTTTCTGACAACAGATGAATACTATAAGTGCCGGTATGATCGATATGATAACACCTGCACATATCAGGTTGTACTGGCTGCCCATAGGTCCTACGAACTTGTAAAGTGAGATAGCCATTGTCTTGATCTCCGGGCTTATGAGGTAAAGGTTTGCAGCGTAGTACTCGTTATAGATTACAACGCCTTTCAGTATACAAGCAGTAACGATAGCCGGCTTGAGAAGTGGAAGTATGATCTTCCAGTAAATAGTCCAGTACGATGCACCATCCACGATAGCTGACTCGTCAAGAGATACCGATATGTTCTCCATAAACTGTATAAAGATGTAGATTGAGATAACATCTGTACCACAGCTCATGATGATGTAACCATATAAGTGATCTATGAATCTCAGATCACCCATGATGTTGTAGACTGTAACCTGCATAGCAACTGCAGGGAGCAATGATGCCACAAGGAAAAGTGTTCTGATAAAGCCGTTTCCCGGGAACTTGAATCTGTTAAGCACATATGCAAGCTGTGTTCCTATTACTACTGACACAATGAGTACACATATCATAACTATGACTGAATTGATGAACGCACGTCCCATGTTGGCAGTTGTGAATGCCTTTACAAAGTTGCTGAAGTTCAGAAAGCTTTCAGGAAGTTCCATTACTGAAGTAGCCTTATACTCATCTGTTGTCTTGAAAGCTGTTGTAACACATGATATAAGAGGTACAACCGCACACAGCGAGAAGAATATGAGTACAAAGTACTTGAGGAAACCTCTTACATAATATCCAACGGTTCGTTTTTCTTTTATTGGTGCTATGCTTGGCACATCTGTCTTTCCTCTTGCCATGTTACTTGCCTCCCTTCGCAGAAACAGCCATCTGCTTCATGTATTTCTTGGTATCTCTCTCCTGTTTCTTGCGGAGCTTCTTTGCCTTATAAGTCTCATCATCTGAGCTTGAATCCTTGAAGATGTACTCAAAGAACAGTTTCTGAAGCGCAGCACATATAAGTATGATAAGGAGAAGTACAACGGCCATTGCTGAAGCAAGACCGACCTTCTGGCTTGTATGTGCTATCTTGTTCATGATGATGAAGTAAGTACCTGTTCCATTTGCACCTGTTGTGATAACGAAAGGCTGCTCGAAAGCACTGAGTGATCCTGTTATTGCTAAAATTACATTTAATGTAACGATTGTCTTGATACTTGGCAGTATGATATATCTAAACTGCTGGAATTTATTTGCACCATCAAGCTCTGCCGCCTCATAAAGTTCTGCATCTACCGACATGATAGCTCCAATGAAGAGAACCATCATCTGTCCAAGGTATCTCCAGACCGAGGTTGAAACCAGTGTCCAGTTATTGACACTCTGGTCTTTGAGCCAGTATGGAAGGTTGTCTAAGCTAAATCCACACAACTGAAGGATTGAGTCAAACACGAATCCTCTTGTGAAGAAGAATTTGAAAATGAAACCTACAGCGATACCACTGATAAGATAAGGGAAGAAAATAAATCCCTTGAAAAGGTTACCACCTTTTACTCTGAAACTCAGAAGAGTTGCAAGGAAAAGTGCAAGCACTAACTGTACAAGTGCTCCTACAATGTAATACAAACTGAGCTTTAATGCACCGAAACAGTCCTTTCTTGTGAACACGTCGATATAATTTGCTAATCCTACGAATTCTCTCTTTTCTACAGGCGTCGTATATTTCATCTTGTAGAAACTAAATTTAACCATCTCTCCGAATGGTATATATGTAAATACTAATAGCAAAAGCAATGGGATAATTGCGAAGGCTGCGCATATTATAACCTGCTGCCCCTTCCTGCTTGACGCCCATTTACCAAAGCCGGATTGTTTTTTGTTAGCCATACTCATTCCACCGCCTTTTTTATAATCATGAGCTACACTGCTGGTAGCCTGTCATCAAATACTCGTTTGATGGCATTTTTCTCAAAATAAACCAGGGCGGGCAATCCCGCCCCGGTCTGTAGCTTATTCTTACTTATTTATATTGAAATCTTTATTACTTCTCAGTAACTTCGATTCCTAATGACTCCTGAGCATCTGACCACTTCTGGTTCCACTCAGCCATGATATCGTCGAATGACATGTCGCCATTTGCAGCATGCTCGATGATGGCCTGGATCTTGTCGTTACCACCATTGCTTACGTTAAGCTCTGACTCTGAGTTGAGCTGGTTGAGGTAATCCTCCTCGCCCTCAAGAGCTGCCTCGTCTGCAACGAAGTCAACACCGTCGAATGAGATCTTTGACTCTGAACCAGGAACAAGTGCAAGTGAATCCTCGTTGTAAGCATATCCTGACTTCTCTGTCATCCACTTAACAAATACAAGAGCTGCCTGTTTCTCATCATCTGAAGCGTTTACGTTGATACCGTAGCAGTAATCTGCACCTGATGAAGCGTACTGCTTACCATTTACTGAGATAGGGAAAGGAATGTATCCTATATCGTCTGCGTTAGGTCCGCCTGCTTCCATCTGTGGGTATGCCCATGAACCAAGTACCATACATCCGATCTCGCCGTTGTTGATCATTCCCTTACATGACTCCCAATCTGTTGTTGAGTAATCATCCTCTGTAAGTCCCTGTGATACTGCATCGTAAAGGATCTTATATACTGCATAAGCATGTGTATCGTCGCCATAGTTCTTGAATGGATCCTTTGTATGGGCTAACTTCTGGTTCTTGTATGTAGCATCGCCTGTTGCTGTGATTGAGATATAATCATCCCAAGCTCCCATTGTCCAGCCTGCCGCATAGTTTGTGTAAAGTGGGATGCACTTTGGATTCTTATCCTTGATTGCCTTGAGTGCCGCGATGAACTCCTCTGGTGTCTTAGGTACGTCTGTCACACCTGCATCAGCAAATACCTTCTTGTTGTATACGATACCCTGTGTTGTAGCTGCAAGAGGTACACCATATACCTGACCCTGATACAGCCATCTGTTTGAGTAATTTACAAGACTGCTCATTGTATCATAATCGCCAAATGACATGAAGTATGTTGAAAGGTCTGCCATGTCAACTGCTGGGATACACATTACTGTCTCGTAGTTTCCTGACTGAAGATGTGTAAGAGCATCTTCTGCATAGTTTGTATCTGTGATGACATCAACCTTGATGTTTGGATACTCCTTGTTGAAGTCCTCAAGATACTGCTTCCAGTTCTTTCCGCCGTAGTCATCTGAGTCCATATCAGTTCTGTTGTTGTAGAACTTGATCTCTGCTGAAAGATCTGTGAAGTCTGTTCCTAACTGGATGTCTGCATATGACTTGATTCCCTCAGCATCAGCTGTTGTGTCATCTGCTGAATCACTTCCTGTTGCCTCTGTGGCAGCCTTTGTTGCCTCTGTTGTGTCCTTGTTATCGCTGTCTGAGCCTCCACAACCTGCAAGTGATGCTGCCATAAGACCAGCCATTGCGATACATGCAATACGCTTTGATTTCATAGTTTTGTCCTCCTTAAAACCTTCTTTGTTTTTAACTTTATATTAAGTATACATTAATTTATTTTTTAGTCATCACTCATAC
>ENA-UAMP01000956-UAMP01000956.1-human-gut-metagenome-genome-assembly--contig:-NODE-956-length-10740-cov-3.557885_pt1 | contig 10740 bp, 9 predicted proteins | sample MGYA00243285_ERZ654501 | MGnify/ENA primary metagenome ERZ654501 (study PRJEB26926, sample SAMN06164850) | human gut metagenome | biome: ENVO:00009003; feature: ENVO:2100002; material: ENVO:00002003...
CGAGATGCTCAGGAGTCTCGTGGGCTCGGAGATGTGTATAAGAGACAGCTATTAAAGGTTTCTCATTTGGCGGATGGTACAAAGATGCGAAATGTACCAGTGGTCCTGTTACAAGTCTGTCAAACCTGACCCCGGTAAATGGCGGAGTGGTGAAGTTGTATGCAAAATGGATACCAATAACCTATACGATCAGATATGATGCGAACGGTGGACGCGGTGAGATGTATGACAGAACAATGACATATAATTCATCCGTGAACCTGTCAACATGTTATTTTGAAAATGAGGGATACAAGTTTGCAGGATGGTCGACTGACAATACCGGAAAGACATTGTACAAGGCAGGGACGTCCGTAAGCAATATGACAGAAACTAATGGGGCAACTATAACATTTTATGCTATATGGAAACCGATAAGTTATTCTGTTGTATTTGTAAAACCTGATCTGTATGAGGATGAGGAACAGGGAATAAAGGCGTCAGTGTCTGGGCAGACAGACAGACTGTATGCAGATTATGATGAATCAAAACCCCTTCCTGATGGATATTCATGCAAAGGATATACATTCAATGGATGGATGACCAAGACCGGAAGAAAAGTTGACAGAGCATATGAGCTGACAACTGAGGATAATGGAGAAGTTTATCTTTATGCTGATATGCAGCCGGTGGAATATACTGTCAAATTTGACAGCAATGGCGGAACGCTTAAAGAGGGAGCTGATGAGTACGGATCTGTTAAGATGAAGTATTCAAAGACATACGCCATTGACTGTGACAGATATGAGCGAACAGGATATAAACTGACAGGATGGTCAACGGAAAAGAACGGTACAGGTCAGTTCACGAAGGCAATAAATCTGATGGATACAGCCGGAGAAGTAACACTATACGCTAAATGGACTCCTATAACATATACGATCACATTCGATGCGAATGTCAAAGATGGTGATACCGTTGATGGTTATACAGATCCTGTGAGAATGACATATGACAAACCGTCCAAGATAGGTATGTGCGGATTTGAGTATAAGGGACATGTATTCACTGGATGGAACACAGAGCCTGATGGCAGCGGAATGGCAATTACAGATAATCAGGTGGTTGAGAATCTCAGTGCAACTGACAAAGCAGTATTTAAACTTTACGCTCAGTGGAGACTTATAAAGTATACCGTTAAATTTGATATAGGAATAGGTGCAACGGGAACAGCACCTGACAGCATAGAGTGTGAATATGGCAGATCATTTGCTGTACCTGAGTATGATTCGGATGCGATGAGCAGACCGGGTTACAGATTGGATTATTGGTGTACTAATATCAATGGTGTGGAAGAAGGCGATGGAAACAGCGCTATAGAACCAGGTCAGAGCTGTGATATCATTCTTGCTGATGAGGATGGTGCGGAAGTTATACTTTATGCTGTATGGAGATCTGAGAGTTTTAAGCTGAGATATGTAACGGGAACGGATGAACAGATCAAGGACAGTAATAAGATAAGCACGAATTCATCAAGGGGAATTATAACTCCTGGTGCGGATTCCAGTTATAAAGAGGGATACGAGTTTGCAGGCTGGAATACAAAGGAAGATGGAACAGGAACGCAGATCGATGACAGGTTTATGCCTCTTAACAGCAAAGAAGTGATTCGTGGTGGAACAATAGATGAAGAGGATGGCTATACAATAGTCGTAACTCTTTATGCTCAGTGGACTCCAAATACATATGAGATCATGATAAATCTCAACAGTCCCGGATACGGAAACGGTTCACTTGGTGCCAACACCCAGATGACATATACGGTTGCATTTGGAGAGAAATTTGCAGCAAAACTTCCAACTCCGACACTTAAAGGGTGCGATTTTCTTGGATGGGCAGCCTCGGATGACAAACTTATAACAGAGGACTCAGAATATAAATATACAGACGATATAGAGGTTCACCCGGTATGGAAGATAAAGCAGTTCACATTGAAGTTTGACTGCAGTGGAGCAAGCATTAGTGGCAAAAATACATACACGAAAATTTATAATTACAATGAAAAAATAGGCAATGTAGTACCTGTGTTGACAACTGCACAGAAAAGTGCGAATAAAAAATTTGTTGGATGGTATTATATTAAAAACGTTAATGGAAAGCAGGTAAAAAGATACCTTACAAAAGATACCAAAGTAACTTCATCGGTTACTCTGCAGGCAGATATCAGCAGACCTACATATAAAGTGACCTATAATCTGAATTACAAGAAGAATAATAGAGTGGTTAAAGGATATGAGAATGTGCTGTATAACCAGAAACTGGGAGAATTGGGAACCAGAAGTATATACAGCAGGTGCAGGAAGAGAACAGGATATCTGTTTGGTGGTTGGTATTACAAGAGTGGCAACAGATGGATAAAGGTAGAAAACAATACACGTATAGAGGGCAGTGTTACACTTACCGCAAAATGGATCAAGCCAGCTGTTGTGAAAAATGCAACAAAGATCAATAATACGAAAAAGACCATGACTGTGTCATGGAAGGAAGATTCAAGGTTTATCGGATTCCAGTATAAGGCAGTATTTAAAGAGAGCGATCTTAAGAGAGCGCGTATATATACGGTAAATAAAAAGGCAGGGAAAAAGCTTGGAAATTGTCTGCAAGTGTCAACTAGTCAGAAATTTGTAGTTATACAGGTGCGGGCCATATTTAAAGATTCCAATGGAAAACCGGCATATTCTGCGTGGACAACATTCCGTGATGTGGGATGTACCAGGGCGTCAGCGACATTTGACCCTAAAGGCGGAAAGATATACGGCACACAAGCAGTAAGAAAAGTTGTATTTGTGAAGGGAAAATCACTTATGACAAGTTCAACATTGTTAAGCGGTAAGTTATATACTCCTGTGAGATCCGGCTATGAATTTATGGGTTGGTATTACAGAGCAGGTGGAAGAGAGATTCCCGTAAATATAAGAACAACTCTTCCATCAGGAGCGCGTGTATATGCAAAGTGGAAACGCAAGTAACTCACAACGTAATTTATATTTCATAAAACTTGATATGGAGATAAAAGGATGAATCAGCAGATACAACAGTTAATAATGGAAATAAAAAAAGCTATAAAGGGTAAGGATGAGGTAATATGTAAGGTTATAATGGTCATCCTTGCATCGGGACATATCCTCCTTGAAGACAATCCGGGGCTTGGCAAGACAACGCTTGCCAAGTCACTGGCAAAGGCTATGAGTTTGAACGATGACAGAATACAGTTTACACCGGATACAATGCCCAGTGACATAGTCGGTTATTCGATCCTCAATAAGGAGACAAATAAGATGCAGTTTACCAAGGGTCCTGTGTTTACCAATCTTCTCCTTGCGGATGAGATCAACAGAACATCGAGTAAGACTCAGGCAGCCCTTCTCGAGGCGATGGCTGAGGGTACAGTTACGGCTGAGGGTAATACATATAAGCTCCCAAATCCATTCATCACAATTGCTACACAGAATCCGATCACGTCAGGCGGAACACAGGCGCTTCCTGATTCACAGCTCGACAGATTTATGGTCAAGCTGAGCATGGGTTACCCAGATGTACAGAGCCAGATGGCAATGATCCTTGAGGATCACGGCGGCAACCCGATAGATCAGATTGTCCCTGTTATGAATCTGGAACAGCTGGTTGCGATCAGAACGCAGGTGGCACAGACGTACATATCCCAGGAAGTTGCAGAGTATATATCACTTCTGGTTGATGCGACGAGACATCACGATAAGATCGAATGTGGTATAAGTCCACGAGGTACAAAGGCATTTGCCAATCTTGCGAAGGCATGTGCATATATGAATGGCAGAAATTATGTCATTCCGGACGATGTGTCAGCTGTCATATACGATGTATTTATGCACAGACTTGTCCTTACACCTTCTGCAAGACGAGAGAAGAATGCTGCAGCAAATATAGTTAGAGATGTGGTTAATCAGATAAAGCCTCCTGCAGTGAATGGAGCTAGAAGATAGGAGAATGTGGGATGAAAAAAAAGATATATGTGTTCCTGGTTGCAGGACTCATACTTTCCATGGCAGCAACCGGATGTACGAGACAGAAATCTAAATTCTCAATGCGGGATAACCAGAATACAGAGGAGAGAATGAAAGATCAGAAATTTGCCGATATGGCCGATAAAGATACAGATGATACCGAGGAAGACTCCGGGGATAAGACAGAGGAGGAGACCACAGAAATGACCACGGAGGCAACTACACAGGCGACCACACAGGCAACCACTGAGGCTACAACCGAGGCAACCACTGAGGCTGAGACCGAGGCACAGACAGAGCAGCCATCTACGGAGCAGCAAGTCGATCCGTCTGATATAACAGTTGGTGATGAACCAGACGACAGCAGTGATGATCCGGGAGCAGGAATATCAGTTGGCGGAGGCGACGGCGATGGTGGAAATGGCGATGGCGGTCAGGGTGGCTCCGGCACAGGTGGCTCGGGCGGAAAAGGCTCAGGCGGAAAAGGCATAGGCGGAGATGATGATCAGCCAGGACAGGTTGAGATCATAGGTATAGATGAAGTGGAGTAACTTATGGGAAATGAGATTTCGATAGACATAAGCGCTATAAAGGACTCCTCGAAAAATACCTGGATCCTCAGAGGTGTGATCTCGTTTTGTGCATCGCTCAGTATTATGATGGGAATTATCTCAGGTTTTAATCTGGATGTTGGCATAATATCGGTTATACCGGGAGCTCTTGTAGGTGGTCTTTTATTTCAGTTTTTGCTCAGAAAGAAGAAATCGGCGATCATAGGCTATGTATCTTTCGTTGTGGCAATTGCTGTGGCTTGTGTTGTTATGATGAGTCAGATCGGAAATGGATTTGCGAAAATCGCGAATGATATTCTGACAACGGTAAATAGGAATATGGCTATGGCAAATCTGATGTTCGTGGTGGATGACAGCACTGCGAGGACGGATGAGATGCTCACGGTGATATTGATGGCGTTTGTGGTATCTGCAGTGATTGCTCTTATCTTAAGAGCCAGACTTAATCTGCTGGCATCAATGCTGGTATTTCTGGCAGTCACAATTCCTATGATATATAAAGGTGATGGTCATGCAATCTGGCTGATGCTTGGTCTTGTGAGTGTTGTACTCATAATGTATGTGGGAAATGTTCACGGAAAGATTACGGCAGATATGTATGTACACCTTGGAGTCTGCATGGCGCTGATAGCAGCGATAACTACCTGTGTATATATGTTCATGACTTATAGTCCATTGCAGGTCGTTGCTGATATAAAGTCGAATATGCAGTATCATGGAGAGAATGTCATATACGGTAAGAGTGATTATCCTGAGGGGAAATTTTCCAGATATGACGATACGGTGATAACAGGAGAAGAACGGTTACAGATCAAGATGTCTCAGCCAAAACAGATGTATATGAGAGGCTTTGTAGGATCCAAATATACGGAGGATGGCTGGGAGGACAGTGATCTGAATATATATGGTGGAGATTACGAAGGTGTGTTCGAGTGGTTCTCAGCGAACGAGTATTCACCACTTACCAATTTGTCTGCATATGCTGCGCAGTCGGCAGCAAATGGCGGTGAGGCAGAGGAGAACAGTATATATGTTGAGGTGTCAAATATCTCTGCAAGACGTAAATATCAGTATGTGCCGGAATGTGTAACGTATTATTCTCTTGAAAATCTGTATGCGCCAAAGAATGATGTGAATTTTAGATCTCAGGGACTTGGACGCGAGACAGATTATTCGTTTGATATGGTTGATGTCATAAATAATGACTATAAGGCTATATATGGAGAGCAGTGGTACCAGGATCAGACTGGTGATAAGACATTTCACAACAGTGAGAATGTGTACGGCACATTTGCAAGAACATATTACGAGGATGTTCCGGATGATATGAGGGCGTATTTTGACAGTCATGTGCCGAGTGCAGGACAGAAGATGAATCCTTTTGATGCGATAAAGATTGTGCGTGACTATACTGCAGGAAATATGTCATACAATAACGATGCGGATGAATACTCTGGAAATGAAGATTTTGTAATAGAGATGCTGAATGAGCATAAATCAGGTTATTCAGCACATTTTGCAACCGTGGCGGCCATGCTTTTCAGATATTATGGAATACCAGCAAGGTATGTCGAAGGTTATCTGGTAAATCCACCGGCAAGTTCTGATGTGATCTCTGTAACTGACGAGGATTCTCATGCATGGGTAGAGATATATGCGGGCGGTCTGGGATTCATTCCTGTAGAGGTAACACCGGGATACTATTCCGATGATGATGATACTGGTATGGCGAATACGGACAGTGGAACAACACCGCAGACAATTCCGCCTGAACCGGAAGATCAGCAGGATGATAATGGTGGCGGCGGTGGTTCGATGGAGACTATATTATTTATAGGATATATCCTTATCGGACTCATAGCACTGTTTATTGTTGTTCTCATAATAAGAAGGATCGTGTGTGCAATAGTCAGAAGAAAGAGGATGAACGATCCGGATAATGAGAAGTCGATAGCTGCATCAGGTAACTATATGGCGGCACTTGTCTCATATCAGAAGAAACGGCTTGAGGATAATATAAGTCCACAGTTGTTAGAGCTGCTCCAGAAATATAAGTTCAGCAGGTACATACCTACAGCGGATGATGCAAGGTTTGTAAGGGAGTCGGCTCTTGAGCTGAAGAAGAAAGTTGTCCATGAAGAGAATATATTGAGCAGGATCAAGATGGGATTCTGGAATGCATTAAGGTAGGAGAGGTATAGATATGAAAGCTAAAATAGAATATGGCATAATAGTTATACTGCTCCTGCTTGCATATATATGGACAAATAATCTGTATACGATGTGGATCGCTATTGCGGTTATCGGAGCATGGATCATTGCAGCAGTTATCAACCTGTTTGTGGCAAAAAAGATAAAGATAAGTTTTACCATATTGAATGAACTCTCGGAGGACAGGCAGCTCCAGCTGTGTGTCGAGAACAAGTCAATATTTCCGGCATCTCATGTGAGGGTTGTATTCGGCTGTCAGAATGTTGTATTTGCGACGGACTGTAATGCGACGGTTGATTGCTCCGTTGGAGCCAGAAAGACAAGCACATATGAGGTACCAATAGGAAGTAAGTACTGTGGACGAATCAATATAGATATATTCGGTATAAAGGTTTATGATTGGCTGGGTATAACAGCAAAGAGACTCAGACCTCATGGAGATTGTTATTTTTACCAATATCCAAATGAATCCGATGAGGTACTTCAGGAGTTTGAAGGCAATAAATCCAGTGACAGTGATGTCAACTATAAGCATGTCAAAGGCAATGATGTATCGGAGATCCTGCAGATACGAAAGTATGTTGTGGGAGACAGCATAAAGCAGATCCATTGGAAGATGTCAGCAAAGTTTGATGACATCATGGTGAAGGAATTTGACAGACCTAATGACATGTCCACCATGCTGGCATTCGATTATTCCTCTATGAATGATAAAATGGAGAATAAGAAGATTATAGAGGCTGTGGCAACAATAAGCAAAGAACTTATGCAGTCGGCAACCGGACATACAGTGTACAGAATGAATACAGCGCATAATAAGGTAGTTCATAGAGATGTGTTTGAGTATTCAGAGTATGATGTAATGCTCCAGGAACTTTTGGGGACAGTAGCAAATGGTGGCGAGTATAGTGTTGTAGATCATATAATAAGGCACAATACTGTGGAACGTTTTGCGAAGGTTATATATATAACAAGTTCCAGGGACAGAGCAAGAGCTATAGAGCTTGATGGTCAGGAAAAATGCCTGGTTATAGCAGTATAGCAGTTTCGTACAATTCATTTGCAAAGCGGATGAAGAAGAAATATTAAAATGCAATGGGGAATATTGACATGATACAGGATATAGAACCACAGAAATTTAATAATCAGTATATTAACAGGAGAGAACCGGAGGATCATGACAGGGTTCTCTCTTTTTCTGAGAAAATGATATTTGCAAGGATCATGGATGATGAAGATCAGCTGGAATTTCTGTCATATGGTGAGCTGCAGCAGATCTTCTTCGATGATATGAAAACAGGGGATAAAAGTGCGGAGGATCTGGTTTATCTCTTTTCGATAGACAATACGGCGTATTTTTTGTGGAATGGAGATACCAGACTGACAGCAGTGGGATATGAATATCGCAGTATGTACAAGACGAGGGCATGCCATCCCAAGACGGCAGTTCTTGCGGCGGCGACTGGCTGGCATCTGTCGCTTTGGTACAGGACCAACAGGTTCTGTGGTGCCTGTGGAGAGAGAACTGTTCATGATGAGAAAGAGAGGATGCTCAGATGTCCGTCATGCGGCAGGCTGATATTTCCAGTCATAGCTCCTGCTGTCATAGTGGGCGTGATCGACGGCGACAGGATAATACTTACCACATATGCGGGCAGGGAGTACAAGAGATATGCCCTGATAGCGGGATTTACCGAGATAGGGGAGAGCGCTGAGCAGACCGTCAGACGGGAGGTCATGGAGGAGGTCGGCATCAGCGTTAAGAATATCACTTATTACAAGTCACAGCCATGGGGCTATGACAGCAATCTTCTCATGGGTTATTTCTGTCAGGCAGACATACCGGAGGGCGGTGACGGACATCTGACCATAGACAGACAGGAGCTTGCAACCGGAGAGTGGGTGAATCGTGAGGATATCCCAGACTATCCGGAGCACCTGAGTCTCACACATGAGATGATGGTATACTTTAAAGAGCACGGACAGGAAGTGTTTAAGTGAAAAATAGAGCTAAGATGTAATATCCATTGAATATCCGGACGAGTGGTCATTGTCGTTTTCAAGCCACCACAGGATTTCCTTTTTACGTTTTAGGTAATAACACATCAGTGTTATTTGTTTGTCATACACACACTATATTGCAGGACTCACTACAAATACCCTACGGGCAGAAAAAAGATTATTTAAGTTTTAAACGGTTGTGTAAATGTATGGAGTTATTGTATTATAGACAAATCGAGGATATGGATACTTGAGAAAAATATGGGAGAATGTTTCTTTATATAATAAGGCATTAAAAATGGGCTTATATCGAGAAAAAATGGGTAAATGGAATATGAAAAAGACAGGAATTGTGATATGTGTGCTTGCGGCACTGGTGGGACTTGCGGGATGTTCATCAGTGGTAAGCAGTGATAAAACAGATAGAACCAAATCGGGTATAGAGAGTCAAGGAAAGTTCAAGGTCAATACACCGGATGAGGAGTGGTTCAAGGAGACTGCCCTAGATGTGGCGGCTTCGGTGAACGAACTTGCAAATGATGAAGCTTATATAAAGATAATGGGCGGAAGTGACGAGGTTGCTGAAGTCGCAAGTGACTGGGGTGATAATATAGCCGACACAAGTGGCAAGATTGCAGTTGTGATAATCTCGGATAAAGCAGCAAAATTTATTATGGGGCAGACTGATGGTGAAACGTCCCTGTCCGATACGGCCAGAGACCGTGTTGAAAAAAATGCGTGCTTGGCATTTGGAAATTATGTGACCGCCAGCGCTGGGGGAGCGAGTGCATTGGCGGCCTCATCAATACTTAGGTATGATCAGGCGTATGTAGTAAGTGAACCGGTGCTGGATCAGGTGTGGGTGATCCCAGCTGGGGAGAAATGTGCACTGTGGATAGCCTATAGTAACTGTGGTGACGGAATAGTGAGCGTGAGTGGAAGTTACATGGCACTTCCTGATGGTCAGACTGTGGAGGAGGCTGCGGATTCACTGTTCAGCACGTGGGGGTTAGAAGTAGAGGTGCACGAGTGGTAAAGTCACTTTGATATATGTGTTTTAAATAAACGGCGGAGACAATGACTCCGCCGTTTATTTTGTTTATATTCCGGAGTGCTCCGGCATTTGTAAGAAAATAAAATATGATAAAAATAATAAGCAGCAATACGGAGTTGACTTTTAAGTTTATTTATTTACAATAGAAATGTGCTTTTATTACACATTTGTTACCGGGTTGAAACGATTGGTTATTGCGGGGGTCGTTGCGGCGATGGTGACAGCATCTATGGGAAGTGTATGGGGAGATAGAGTTGTAACTGCAAGCGCAGCTACAGCCAAGGTCAAGATTGATAAGAAGGCATTCCCGGACAGCAAGTTCAGGTTATATGTGAAGTATTATTTTGACACCAACAGCGATGGCTATTTATCAAAGAAAGAGCGGAATAATGCAGCATTAATAAGTGCGAAATATTGGAAGATTGCTGTAATAACAAACTGAAAAGTCTGAATGTTCGTGCGAATGTGGCACTGGAGGTATTTTTCTGTATGAATAACATTATCACCAGTCTGGATCTCAGTAAGAATACCAAGCTTAATTGTTTTTACTGTTCAGAAAACGAGCTTACATATCTCAATGTAAGTAAGAATCCTGAGCTTGAAAATCTTGTATGTTAAGGCAACAAGATAACCAGACTTGATGTGAGTAAGAACAAAAAGATGAAGAAGCTGAACGTTTATAACAACAGTCTTAAGTCACTGACCATAGGAGGCGCTACAGCCCTTGATGAGGTGGAATGCTCAAGAAATAAGCTTACAGCGAAGGGCGGCATTATTGATGCAGATAAGGGCGTAAAAATTATAAAAAAGTAAATAATATAGCTCTCATAGACGGATTCAGGATGATTTTATAGATACAAAATACAATTATCCATATCAT
>ENA-UAMP01000962-UAMP01000962.1-human-gut-metagenome-genome-assembly--contig:-NODE-962-length-10658-cov-4.512119_pt1 | contig 10658 bp, 2 predicted proteins | sample MGYA00243285_ERZ654501 | MGnify/ENA primary metagenome ERZ654501 (study PRJEB26926, sample SAMN06164850) | human gut metagenome | biome: ENVO:00009003; feature: ENVO:2100002; material: ENVO:00002003...
GCATACGAGCTGCTCAGGAGTCTCGTGGGCTCGGAGATGTGTATAAGAGACAGATACTGCCGGGGGTAAAAATACGCTTTGTTCGGGCAGTACGGAATTGAAAGTAACGGAGAAAAACGGAATCGCTTTGTCGGGATATGTATGGTATGCTGACGGTGCGGTCGTGGCCCGGGATGTTGATACCTATATACATGCTGTTAGCGCGACCTCTTTGGTGACGGTACGGGTGACGGCTTCGGCTGCAAGCGGCGGATGTCCTGCCAGCAATGTAGCGGAAGTGCCGTTGACGGCTTATCCGCAACCGGCTATTGCCTGGGCGGCTTCTTCGACTCCTGAATTTGTTGATGCAAATACGACGGTAAAAGTGACGGCCGAAGTGACGACGACCACAAAAGCACCTTATACCTATACCTGGAAACATATTTCTACGCCGGTCAATCCGAATGCACCGGGCTATACGGATGAAGCGAATGCTGCCGGTACACCTCCTGCTGCCAGCAGTGAGGCAAATCTGGCGGGCGGTGCTTCAGCCGATTCTCATCCCTATGATTTTCAGGTAACGGTGACCGATGGAAACGGTTGTCCGTCGGATGAAATAACCCGTTCTATCGTGGTGAACGACGGCAGCCTGTATGTAACGGTAGCACCGAAATACGGCGACTATTGTATAAACGGGGCCGGTGTGCTTACCGCATCGGTGAAAGGGGAAGGGGTAACGGCTGACAATGTTACCTACCAATGGTATAAAGATGGAATCTTGATGGCGGGAGAAACCGGTAAGGAACTGGTTGTCATGAACCCGAATGAGACGGACAAATATCATGTGGAAGTGGAATGTGGAGGAAAAACCGGTTCTACAGCGGGCGTTCCGACTCAATTGAAACAAGGTACGAATACGGCTCCTACGCTTACGGGTATCGATCTGCAGATTCCGACTGGGTCGCGTACGGCTTTGGTGGTCGATCCGAACGGTGCGGTAATCACCGAATGGCAATGGAGTCCGGAAGATAAGCTGGCCAGTGGAGAAAGTACACTATCGTCGCCTTATACGGTTGCTTTGAATGCTTCGCAGCAATATACGGTTTACGGTGTAGATCGGAACAAATGTGTCAGTGCTCCGGCTATCGTGAATGTAGATGTCATCAATGTACTGGATCCCGCCGACCGGCAGGATAATCTGATGGTGAAGGCCTGGCCGACACCGGATACGGTTTGTATCGGTAACGAATTGAATATCTATGCGACGGTTTGGTCTTCGGTAACCGGTGATAAAACCTATACCTGGATGGGCGATGATAACCTGAACGTTAAAAATACACCCGGTGTGATTTTCAATCCGACCAACCAATCGTTGCCGGCCGGTACATATACTTATGCCGTGATTGTCGAAAATGCTGTCGGTATGAAGGCTGTCGACCGGGCTATAGTAACGGTTATCGACGGTACGACACCGACGTTGACGGAACAAAATCCGGGTGACCGTTGTGCCGGAAACGATGTGGTCGTAAAACTGACCCCTTCCTCCGGAGCTGAGTATACGTGGATTGTCAACGGGGTTGTCGATGAGACGGTTACGGGTAACACCTTTACCTGGCCGGATGTAATGGATGAAACCGGGGTTCATTATAACCTGAAAGTCATAGCTAAAACCGCCGGTTATTGCCGTACGGATACATTGAAGATCGATGCGGATGTGCAACCGGGCGTGAAGTTTGAAGGTTTGCAGATTGCCGATAGCTGCGGACAGGTCATTCTCTATTCGAAGACGAAAGAAAATGCCAACTATAGCTGGAGTTTGACCGCAGGTGCGCCTTATTTGAAGACAAAGGCCGGAGGATCGGCAGATACTTGTTATGTTGTTCAGGATATGGAATTTACAACACCTTCGATGGGATATACGCTGAAGGTCGAAGTAACGCCTAACGGTGGCGGTTGTAAAGCAAGCGGCCAGTATACGGGTAAATTGTACTACAGGCCGACTGCCCGGATTGCAGGCTGGAATCCGGCAGGAGAGGCGACACCTTTGTTTTATACAATGGTGGAGAAAAACGGATCGGAAACCGTTTATCTGGATGCCGTTAACTCGCATTATACGACAACCAATTCGGATGTCGATTGGACGGCTTTACATGCTAACATTACGGCAGCCAGCAATAAACAAACGGCTACTGTCAGAAACGTGGCTGTGGACGATTCCGTTTTCCTGACTATCGCCAATAAGGAAGTAGCTACCTGCCAAAGCCGCGATACCATGCCGGTATACCTCTATCCGGAGGCACCGACTTTAAGGATCGATACGGTTGACGGTAGTTTTGTGAACGCCGGATTATATCTGGACGGCGGTAGCGGTGACAACTATACTATCTGGAGCCGGAAATGGGATCCGTATTGTCTGACCGACCGCTTTACCGGTGATCAGGTGTATAAGAAAGAGCCGGGGGCTATAAACATCACGGATAAATTGTGGAAAGAACCGGCTATGGATACATTGGAATTCTATTATGCTACAGCCGGAAGAACTATTGCAGGACGTACCTGGGATAGTCCGACGACAAGTGATACGGTTGGATATTATTTGCAAGACATAAACAAGAATACAACTTCTGGTAAAACCTCAAATAATTTAGTTCCGGTTTATTTTGATTTTACAAAAATGGGATATCCGACTTCTGGAGATTTATTGAAATTGTGGACATCTAAGTTTAGTGTTGTAAGAACGTTTAATTATAGTACTCAAGGATGGTCTGGAACAACAAATCCGGCTGGTTCGATTATTATAGGTTCATTTACAATTGTACAAGGGACTGTTATTCAGATTGAACCAAAAATAAATTGTCAGTTTATGCAGTACGGTAAGTTGCCGAGTCTTTATGATTTTTCTGTAAACAAAACAAATGCAACGAGTAAAGGGAATAATAATTTAGTCTTTTTACAACCTTCAAGAGCTGCAATGTTGATGGCTAGGGAAGTGTTAGATGAGGTTGTAGATTTGAGTACTGTACGTTATTTTGGTTTTGATAATCAGGGATGGAATGCAGCACGATATGTAACATCTACAGTATTTTTAGGTGATTTTAGTTTAATACCTTTATTGCCATTGCAAATGGAATTGAAGGCGGCATTTAATGGCAGTATTAATTGGAAGTAATATCAGCGTGATGAAAAAATGTTTATTGGTCTTCTTTTTGTGCATAATTACAGTAGGGGCTTTTGCACAATTGAATTTCACGTTTACTATTTGTAGTTCGGGCACAGATTTGACCGGAAGTTCTGTTTTGACTCAAGGGGATGTGACTTGGACTATGGAAAATAAGGGGGTAACAGTTACAAATGCAGAGTCTACTTTTTGGTTAATGGATAATCAAGGAGGCCAGGTGTTTATAATGTTTGACCCGATGACAGACATGGCTTCTAAAGGGGGGTCCCTTTCTCTCGGTGATGTCGTCAATATAACGATAAAGGTTACAAATCCGGCTCATCCTTTATATAATAAAACAACGAGTGCCTCAATTCCTATTAATTCAATGAGTTCAGATGATTATGTAATGTTCTGTGCATTGAATTTTACGGCAACGCTTCCAACAATAAATATTCCTGATTTTACAATGTGTGCAGGTGAGACAGGAAAAACGGTGATTGCTACAATCACTGATGCTCCTGCTGATATTGCTAGTTATACGATTGATTGGGGTGGAGGAATTACAACAGCAGGTGCTGTTGGTGCAACGACAACAGGAAATGTTCCTTCTTCTATAACGAGTGGTACTTATACTGCAAATTTGAAAGATGGAGGAGGAAATATAGTTGCTTCTAAGACATATAAAGTTACTGTTAATGCGGCTGCTACTATATCAATTACAGTGCCCAATACGCAAAAAGATGGGGCGGACGCTTACTATTGTAGCGGGGGATCGGATAAATCGACAGTTGTCCTTACGGCAAACGGGCCCAGCGGTTATACCTATGCCTGGGAAAAAGACGGTGCAGCTATTGCGGGTGCCGGTAGCGTTACGGCAAATCAGCCGGGTGTTTATAAGGTAAAAGGAACGCATACAACGGGTTGTCCGGGCGAGGCAACGGTTACGGTAGGTGAAAAGACGGCTCCGGCTGCTCCGGCTATTACGGCTCCGGCGAAAGCGGATGTCTGTGTGGAAGACGGAGGTTCGACGACCCTGGCTGTGACTTCCCCGAATGCCGGTTATACTTATATATGGACAGGAGCAACTGCCGGTACGCCGACCAGTTCTGCAACGGTACAACACAGTAGTGTTGCCACAAATGCAGCCGGTTCGCAATATACGGTAAAAGCCAAAGATAACTTTTGTACATCAAATTCTTCTACAGCGGCTGTTTTGAAAGGCCATAAGATCAGTGTTACCCTGGATAAAACCGGATCGATACAGGTGGCTGACGGTGTGACGCAGACTTTGACGGCAACCCCGACGACAACGCCGGCGACCGGTACCGTAGATGCTACGACCTGGAACTGGACTTCTACCGGAGCGGCAATCGCTTCCGGGCAGGGAACGGGCAGTATTACGACCGACCCGATCCATGCGACGTCTACCTATAAGGTGACTGTAAAAGACCAGTACGGATGTCCTGCTACCAGTGCAACAACAACCTTTACGATCAAGGCCGGTACGACCTGGGACATTACATTGGCCGATGCCAAGGCTTGTGCAGGAACTCAGATCAATTTGGCCCCCACGACGACTGCCGGTGTAACTTTGCCGGCTCCGGTTACTTATGCGTGGTCTTCTTCCGACGGGTTGACATTTACGAGTACGAATACATTAAATACTTCTGTTCCGACGACAATGGCGCCGGGAACTTACAAAGCGAAGATTAAAATCACGGACGGTAACGGCGTTTCCAAGGAAAAAGAGGTAACGGTTAAGGTATACGGTAAACCGACTTTGACGGATGTTACGGTTACTTCTACAGAGGTTTGTAAAGGAGATGCCGTGGAATTGTCAGCTAACGGCGGTGCTGCTTCGACAACGGTGATCGATAATTCGGCAGTATTGACGTATAACTGGACGGGGGCTACGAAAAAGGCCGACCAAACGAAAGCTTCGGCAACATTAAAGGCCGGCGACAATCTGTATGAAGTACAAATCGTCGATGGTAACAATTGTAAAAGTGAAAAAAGAAGTGTCACTTATGTCGGACATGAAGTAACGGTTATTGCTTCGCTGAACGGAAGTACTTCTTCTCCGGTGAGTGTACCTTACGGTTCGGCGGGAGCGTTGGATTGTACGCCGAGTTTCAATCCGGGCACAGGAGCCGCCGCCGGGCATGCGGATACTTACGAGTGGGTAAAAGCGACGGGTACAGCCGGTATTGACGGTGTAAATACGAATAAAACCGCGACGACGGAAGCTTTGACATCGGCCGGTTCTTTTAAAGTGACGGTTACCGATCAGTTCGGTTGCCCGGGTACGGGTACGATCAATTATACGACTACCGGCGGTGCGTTGACCGTTTTATTGAATCCGGCATACATTTGCGCCGGTTCGGATACTCCATTGTCCTGTACTCCCGGTGGAGGAACGGGGGGAGTTATTACTTACGAATGGATTGCTGTGAACGGCGATGTGACGTTTGACGATCCGAGTGCTGTTCAGCCGAAACTGGCAGCGGCAACCCTACCGGGTGTATATAAAGTAAAAGTGAAGATTAAACAGGGAGCTCAGACTGTAGAGTCGGCCGTTGTGGATATTACGGTCGGTGCACAGCCCAAGCTCGCTACGATCGGAATATTCCAGAACGGCAACCTGATTCCGGACGACGGAACTTCCGTATTGCCGGGTAGTAAGGTGTCGGTAGTGGCAACGGGGACAAACCTGCCTGCCGGTACTGTTTACGACTGGACTCCGCCGGCTTTGGTAGAGTCTGTTTCAGCCGATCAACTGACGGCAGAGAGTGTGGCGTTGTCGAGAAGTGCTTCGACGTGCTTTAAACTGACGGTGACGAATGCTGACGGGAAATGTCCGGATTATAAAGAGGCTTGTGTGCCGGTAGCCGGTACGGAATTCGTACTGGATATCCCGGATGCTTCGGTCTGTTTCGGAATGCCGTTGAATGTGACTTCTGTCGGAAATATAACCGGAGGTGTGAAACCGTATGTCCGTTATACCTGGACGTGTGCCGATCCGAATTTCAATTTCACCGAATCAGCCGATCATCAGTATATTACAGTGGCAGCTACGACTCCGGTCGGCACCTATACCGTGCATCTGGAAGTTGAAGATACCAAAGGCAATGTCGTTGCCGATGATTTTACGGTAACGGTGGCTGCTGTTCCTGTGTTTACTGCCGTGCCGGCTTCCCCGCAAACGGCGAAAGTGGGTACGACCGTGAATTTGTCGGCTACGGTAAATCCGGGTACGGCTACGGTAAACTGGATCCCGGGAGGTCCGGTACAGGGAGCACAAACCGGCGGTACGGGCTATGCCCAGATTACGGCAGGACAATTTACGGCTGCAGGGGCTTATAATTACAGAGTGGAGGCGGCCCTCGGCACTTGTAGTATAGATTCGGTTATTGTGATCAATGTACAGGAAAAAGTGGATGATATTGTTATTGTTGCGGCTGATGCAGAGGCTTGTGAGGGAGACGGAGATATCCGGCTGAGCGCTTCGGCAACGGGCGGATCGGGTAGTCTTTCTTACCGCTGGGAGGTACTTAGCGGAGATATCGTGTTGTCCAGTTCTACCGGACAGACGACGACGGTGCAATCTGCATCCGTCGGTTCACACCGGGTAAGGATACATGTGACGGATAATTCGGCCACCGATCCCGCACCGGCACAGTATAAGGATATTCTTGTTACCATATATGGCAAGCCGACGATTACTTCGATTGCGGTAGATAATGTAACGAGCGGTGCTTCCAATGTAACGGTGGTGGATTTCGGAGACGAGTTGAAACTGACCGGTACGGTTGATCCGACCAATGCAACCTGCGCCTGGACGGACGACCGGGGAGCTTTGCTTTCTCCGAACGGTAATCCGGTATATACCAAGCCGATGACGGATAATACGCGTTTTACCCTTAAGTTGACGAACAACAATGGATGTTCGGTGAGCCAGGATGTAAGCGTGACGGTAAAACAACCGGAAAACGGGGCTTTGCTGCGTCTGGAACTGGCGAAAGAGTGTGCCGAATCGGGCCGGGATATGGTACTGACAATGACAGCGACGGGAGGTACGACCTATTCCTTCCATTTGAGGAATAATGCCGGTCTGGATGTACTTTTCGAAGGAACGGGTCCCTGGACCTACAATATTCCGTTGAGCGGTCAGGATACTTATTTTGCACAGAACTTCCAGGCTTTTAAAAACGGGGTGGAAATTTTACCGACCTACGTACAGCCTGAAAATCTGGAAGCTTTGTTCTATACGACTCCGGTTATTACGATAGCCGGCGGAAATACGAAGACTGTTTGCGAGGGTAATGCTTTGACCTTGTCGGCTTCCGCCCAATTGGGAAATACGGTTTTCGAATGGGATGATCCGAATGTCGTGAACGGGCGGCCTTTCTTCCCGACGACATCGGGTACCTATACGGTTACTGCGACGTCAGACCGGGGATGTGAAGCAACCTCCAGGGTAGATGTGACGATAATCCCGAGACCGACGGTGACGATCAATGCTTCGCCGGAAACGATCTGTCTGGGAGATACCGTATTCCTGACAGCCGGAGGATCGGCTACGGAATTTACCTGGAACAACGGAAAGACGGGAACGGATATTTTTGATATACCGAATGTGGGAGGAACGATAAAATACGTGGTATCCGGTAAGGAAACCGTAAACGGCTGTACCGATACCGCTTCGGTGAAGGTGCTTGTAAATGAGCCGCCGGTGATTGTATCGACTTCCCGTACGACACGTAGTATCGCCATCGGTAAGAATGCGACTTTTGCAGTCAAGGCTACCGGTAAGGATCTGAGATACGAATGGCAGCGGTGGACCGGTTCGTCCTGGCTGACTCTTTATGACGGCGATGACGACCAGCCCGGTGTATCCGGCTCGCGTACCGATTCGTTGACACTGACCGGCGTGCCGATGAGTTGGAACGATACGAAGCTGCAATGTATCGTTACCAATGATTGCGGTGTTGCCGATACGACCTTCCTGCTATATGTGAAAGAATGTTTCGATATCCTTGACCTGGAATGGGATATGTGCGAAGGTATCCGTCCGGAAACCGATCCGACGGTGGCAATTGACGGCTGGTATTGTCCGGGAACAAAGATTGCCATCTGTGCCAGACTGATTCTCGACGATCCGGATGCCGATCTGGGAAGTGCCGTGTATAAATGGACGGTAGACGGATTATCTACCGATGACGGCCGCTGGGGAGAAATGGTGTTTATTTCCGATTCCAGTGTATTGAGTTGGGTACCGCCCGCCTCCTGGCAGGATAATATTACCATAGCCTTGTGCGCTTATATCGACGGAGCCTGTGATACGGTATGTAAGAGTTATCTGCGCTTGAAGGCAACGGCTTATACCGAACTCGACTGGAAGATGATGACTTCCGTCGATCCGTCCAGAATGTTCTGTCCGGGAGATACGGTAACTTGTTGGATAGACGATCCGAAACAAACGGCAGGTTTGAACCCGACCTATAAATGGTATAACGATATTTTCGATCTGTCGACGGAAAAGCCTTCGACCAACGAAGTGGTCAGCTTGAAGAACGACCGGGTAGTGATGAAGATGGGACAAAAAGATACGTGGATGAAGGTGGTGATGACTCCTTCTCCTGAAATCTGTACCCGCCAGGGAGAATATGCCGATACGGCTTTCTTGCAGGTAAAACAGATCGTAGAACCGGAGTTCTCAATCTGGAGCGAGGATACATTGGCTTGTGCCAATGACGAGATTTACCTGGAAGCCCGTTGGAAAAATGCCGGAGAGCATCCTAAATTCCAATGGACACGCAGTATCGGAGAACCTTATTGGAACCTCGGAACCGAATATTATGCCAAGACGGTATTGGATGAAAACGACGTATGGATCAAATGCGTACTGACGCCTTCGGATGAAGTTTGCTTCAGACAGGATACCGTATTTGTCGGAGCTAAACAGATTAAGGTTATCAAGGATCCGGCCGTAGTGATTTTCGCCGACCTCGAAAATAAAGTGCAGGGAGACGAAATCATCATCGAATCGGATATTACGAAAATGCCGATCAAGGATCCGTCTTATACCTGGTATGTCAATAATCTGATCGAACCGAGCGAAACGGAAGAGGAATGGATTTCTTCCGATTTTAAACAAGGCGATAAGATACAATTGGGTGTGAAAGGAGAACGGATTTGCCAGAACCAGATCATGTCCAATATTCTGGAGATCGATTTCAACAACTCGGCCCGCGATACGCTGGTAGTGATCTATCGGGACGAACGTATCCGTAATCTGGATTTGTTTAAACCGGGTGACGAACTGAAAGAGTTCTCTATCGCCCAGGGCGGTTATACCGGTTCGGGTAAGGTTTCGATGGGACTTGACGGGAAGTTCAATTACATTCCGGATCGTGATTTCATCGGTATGGAGAAAGTGACGTATGTGATCTATAATAAGTATACGGGAACAACGGAAACCGGGCATGTTTACATTCAGGTAAAAGACAAAGACCGTTTCTTTATTCCGAATATCATTACGCCGAACGGGGATGGTTTGAACGATACCTGGAAGCTCGATTTCCTGGCTGATTACCCGGAACACAGAGTGACGATTTACAACCGTTACGGTAAGGTCGTCTTCAGGGCTGACCATTACAACAACGACTGGGATGGATCGGGTCAGGGAAACAGTGGCTATGTGGCCTACTTCAACCTGCCGAACGGAATTTATACTTATGTGATCGATCTGGGTAATAAGGAGATATTGAAAGGATGGGTAGAGATCCGGAAAAATATGAACCTCGGGAGATATTCGCGCTAAACGGGTATAAAACGTGGTGATGAAAAGGTGAAAATCTCCCGGGCTGTAAGGGCCGGGGAGACTTTTGCCGTTTATAAATATTTGAAGGAAGGACGCGGAATTTTGAAAATTAATTTGTAGTTTAGAGCGTTTTAAATTAGGTTAAAATTATACGAAAGTTTATAAAGTTTTTAAATCGGTATTCCGTCTTTACTTTCGTATTTTTACCTTAACAGACATGGTATTATGAGATTTATTGTTGCAGGTTTATTGGTGGTAATGTCGGTGACTGCGGGGATTGCGCAGACGAATGTGTTGAGATTTACGGATTATGCAATGGTACAGCCGGTTGTTAATCCCGCTTGTATGGGTATGGAAGAAGGGGTGGCCGGGTTATTACTTTACCGGAGTCGTTTTGAGAAATCCGATTACTGGCCTTCTACCGGTGTGTTTAATATCAATTCCGGTATCAAAGGGAAGAATCTGGGAGGGGGTATAAACCTGATTTACGACAAATACGGTCCTTATGAAAAATTGTTCGCTTATGTAGCGGGTTCTTATAAGCTGAAAGTGAATGAAGGTAAGTTTTTATTTTTCGGATTGCAGGCGGGTATCAATTATGTCAGCAATGCCGGAAATTATAAAAAATACGAGGAAGAAGTCATATTCAGTGATAATTCTGTCTCTTATACACATCTCCGAGCCCACGAGACTCCT
>ENA-UAMP01000970-UAMP01000970.1-human-gut-metagenome-genome-assembly--contig:-NODE-970-length-10571-cov-3.805534_pt1 | contig 10571 bp, 7 predicted proteins | sample MGYA00243285_ERZ654501 | MGnify/ENA primary metagenome ERZ654501 (study PRJEB26926, sample SAMN06164850) | human gut metagenome | biome: ENVO:00009003; feature: ENVO:2100002; material: ENVO:00002003...
CGCCCGAGAACCCCGCGGCCACGGTAGAGCCCACGCAGGGCGAGCCCACTGCCAAGCCCACGGATGAGGGGATTATGCCGGCGAACGTGATGCCCGTGCAGGCGAATGTTGAACTTCAATATCGTATAGTACATCTGGACTGCGGTCGCAAGTATTTCAGCAAAGACTGGATTATCGCGCTGATGTATGAAGCGAAGGCAGCCGGATATAATCAGGTTCAGCTTGCGTTCGGAAATAAAGGTCTGCGCTTCCTGCTTGATGATATGTCTGTGAATACTTATGAAAAACAGGCAGTTACAGATGCAATTAAGGAAGGCAACAAGGCATATTACAATGCGGGCGAAAAGAACGAGTTGACCGAAGCCGAAATGGACGAGATTTTCGTGGCTGCTGATAAAATCGGCATTGAAATCGTTCCTCTTTTCAATACGCCTTTCCATATGGAAGCCGTTATTACGGCAATGGGCAAGCTTAACATTACAAATGCATATTACGACAGCAATAAAGCTTGCTTGAACCTTAGCAACAATTATGCTACTGCATTTGTAAAGGCGCTTATGCAGAAGTATATTACCTATTTCCAAGGTAAAGGGTGCAAATACTTTAACTTCGGCGCAGACGAATACACGGGCGGCTGGAATTCTACTTTCTACAACTATGCCAACGAAATAGTCAGCATGATTTCCGCTGCGGGAATGAACGCACGCATTTTTAACGACAGCTTCCGTAGTGATAGCAATAATGGTTATGTGAACAATGCGCAGGTTTGCTACTGGTCGTCAAATTCGGGATACGCGAGCACGGCAACTGTATATAACTATGCGAAAAAGATAATTAACACTAATCAAGATTTTTATTATGTAGTGAATAAGGATACTCAGCAGAGCACATGGAGCCCTAATAGTTATTATGCTTTTTCAGGCTCTTTTGATGAAACTACATGGGTCAATTATGCGAAAAATTTCAGCAACACTACATATAAGAACTTTGCAGGTTACAACAACGGTGCAGAGAGCATAACCCCTGTTGGCTCCATGTTCTGCATATGGTGCGATAATCCGTCACATAAGGACGAGACTCAAATTGCAAAAGAGATTCGCATGATACTGCGCGTTATTGGCGCGCGCATGCAGAATAGCGACATCTATTCCGCTTCTAATGAGCTTGTTGAGGGCGGGTTTAAGGCTGATGGAACAATAAATGTTCCCACCAACAACAAAACCGTAGGCAATGGTAGCGGCAATACTACCGCCGATAACGACACCGTTCGCGTAACCGGCCCCAACCTTGCGGCGCTGAAGTGTGAGACTACAACGGTTACGATACAGGGTGCTGCTGAGGGGAAGATAGCGGCCTATGATGTGACCCCTTCGACCGCAGACAATAATAAGTATATCGGCGAAGCCGAGGTTCGCATAAAGATACCTGAAGGATGGGACAAGACCAAAGTTAAAGCGTTCATCGTTGAGGATGGTACTGCTAAGGATATCGACGGCACGGCGACCGAGGACGGCTGGTATGTGTTTACCGCGCCGCACTTCTCCGTAATGGGCATATATGAGAAGGCCGCAACGACAGAGGTTGGCGGAACGATAGAAATCACGAAGGGGAGCACCGGAGTTATAACTGTCCCGGGCGATGTGACCAATAGTGTTGGCGAGATTGCGGATAAAACTGTTGCAGAGAAGGTAGAAGTTAAACCAGTTCAGCAGACCGGGGAAACGATAAGCTATAGTGCAACGGCGTCCACTGATGCTGGAGTTAATGGTAATTATGTTGTTTCAAATCTAATTGACGGGGAATTGAACACAAAATATTACTCTGGCGGCTCACAAAAGGTTGGACAGCATGTGCAGATAGATATTGGCGCAGCTATTCAGTTTGATACGGTGCTTGTATCTACTCCGAGTGATAGTAATATGAATGGAAACACGTCCGACTATTGTACTAATGCCAACGTAATGGTGTCAGTCGATGGTGAAAATTGGACAACGCTCGGACAGTATACTGGTAGCAGCAACAACAAAACGCAGACGTATACCAATTCGCTTGAAAAAGTACGGTATATTCGTGTTCAGATTACCACAGCTAAGAATAACTGGTGGCAGCTTGCCGAAATACAGTGGGGCAGCTATGCGAACGGCAAGTTTACCCGCATGGCAGCAAGCGGCAGCGTGACAACCGAAGGTAAGACCGAAACACAAGTAACCATTAAGGGCATAGCCGGCGGCGAAACCACTATCAAGATAGATGGCAAAACCTATACGATTAAGGTTGTGGATGCGACGTTGGCGCAGCAGGTACTGCCCATCAACCTGTGGATAACCAACACGGGCGTTGTGCCGGACGGATGGGGAACCTCTTACAACAATGTAACTCGTGAAGGGTTTACCTATGGTCTGGATACACAGCATACGAATAATGGATGGGAGACTTTCCGCGCGATATATGAATTGAAGGCCACGGAAGACAGCATACATAGCGAGCAAGGTGTCAAATTAAGTGAGCTTATACCAAATAAAGGTAAAGCATATGGGTATCGTGGCAGCAACACGCCTGAAGAATAAAATGTAGATATATGGAAATGCAGCTATAATGCTTCTGCCGAACGCCAAAGCACCGATGGCTGGACGAATAGCTCAAATAAGGGAACGGAATTTGAGTATATTCGCTATTGGGATAATAAATGGGAGTATTGTTCTGCTAAAACCGGAGAGTGGACTGAAGTAGGTGAAGTTGGCGCAGGTAAAGACGATTCCGGTAAAAATCAGGTATGCGTATGGTATCGCCAGGTGACCACGGTTACAAGCGAGGTTACTACGGAAATAGTTGACTGGGGCCCGATAAAATATGCTGCGAATCAATGTCTGCTTGATTTCGCGGTAAAATACGACGGTACTGCGAATAGAATACCGAATAGTTTCCCCGTAACGGGTAAGACAATTGGGTTCGACATTGCGCCTATCGACAATGTAACTTACTACGGTACTGATAACGGGGCTATTTATCGTACTGTTTACGGTATTGCCGGTGTAGAAACCGCGGCATATGAGGTTTACATGATAACCCTCACTCCGAGCAGTGATAGCCACACTGCGTATATCAACAATGGTTCAACACAGGCCAACTATAAATATAAAGGCACGGAAAAAATAGCATGGGCCAAGACTGAGGCCGATGCCAACAGCACCGAGCTTAACAAAATGCCCAATGTGAAATACGGTGGCGAGCCGTTCCTCGAATCCGTTAAGATATATCAGTATCAAGGCTTGCTGGTAACGTATTATTTGCGCGCCAAGCAAACCCCTGATAGCTTGACGGTGCATTACGCAATACAAGGCAGCGAAACGGCGTTCTATGAATACAACATAGCCGTTAACCAAGGCACAACCTTTGATTCCGGTATAGCTCTTGATCACAGTCAGGATCCTTATGTTGGCGGGCCGCTGCTTAACGGAAGGGTGACAAACAGCAACGGCGAAACTATAACTGTATCTTCGAACCTTGCCACGCTGCAGGGTCTTGAACCGCAGTATCGCTATTCCAAGTATGAAATTGTTGGCTTTAGAAAAGATGATAAGAATGTATGGATATACTATACATTTACGCGTGAACATACGTATGTTATCGATTTCGGCCTGCCGCTGAAGATTAAGTTTAGCGACTTTGGCGTAACGACTGATGCAGCCATAGATACAGTGTCTCTTTGGGAAAAAGAGATAGTACTCGAAAACAAAGGACTGTATGGCACGGCCAAGGTTATTACGGAAAGCACCGAGGGTAAGTACGTCCTGTACACACTGGATAAGCCGCTTGACCAGAACATAACCATACCGCTGTATGTAAAGTTTAGTCAAAAAGGGGATAATGACAAACCGCAGCTGTTCACCGCTAACATCATCCCCGCCACGAACGTCTACTACGAAGACAGCTTTGCGAAGTTTACCAACGGCAGCGGCGCGGCAGTGGACGCAAAGTGGACGGCTAACGGAAAGGCCGTGAACGATTCGCCCACCCAAGCCCTCGAAGCGCTTGGCGAAAAGACGAACCACAAAGTCTACGGCTACGACCCTGCCTACGACAAATGCACCATGTTCTCCATGGGCAGCGCGCAGAAGGTGACCGTGACCAGCGACATGGCCAAGGATGGCGTAGTCTGGCCGACGGCGCAGTTTACCTTCAAGGGCACCGGGTTTGATATCATCAGCTTGACGGATAATACGTCGGGTGCGATATTTGTGGATGTGGTAGGAAAGACCAAGGGCATAACCCAGAAGCTGGTTGTTAATAACTACTATGGCTATGATTATGATGCCACAACTGGCGAGTGGAAAACCACGGATAAAAAGAACCCGAATACGTTGTACCAGATACCTGTGATGGCGGTGCGCGATCTTGGATACGATGAGTACAATGTCGTTATAAGTGTTGCGTACAATACGTTCTTTGACAAGACTACAAAGCAAGAGTACAGCTTCTGGCTTGACGCCGTGCGCGTGTACGACCCGATGGGCAAGGATAATGCTATCTATAATACGGGGAACGAGAAGGAAGCATATCCGCAGTACATCAAGCTGCGCAGTGAGTTGAAGAAGCTTAACAGCGATGGAACTGCATCTTCTGGTGCGCTGTTCATCGATGGTAAGGAGAACGCTAATATAAGCGAATATGCCAACTATGGCCCGAACAACGAGGTGTATCTTGCCAAAGGTCAGGCGATAACGTTTAAGCTTGTGGGCGAAAATTTGAGCAAGATTGCTACCGTGCAGATTGGCGCGAAGTCGCCTAACAGCAGTGCAGAAAAGACTGCAACGATGAAGGTTGGGGCTGATGTCAAGCAAGAGATATTAGGAACCGCGACAGAAATGTATTATGATATTTCGGCGGTAAAGGACGGAAGGATTGTAACCATAACCAATACCGGAGAGGCAATACTCTCGCTGACCAACCTGAAGATAACCTACACAGAGGGAAATCAGACAGTTTCGTTGGGTGAGGTGAGTGCAGAGCAGCGGACCCAAGCCGTGCAGATGGTTCGTGCGCTGTTTGCGCCCGCGCCGGTAGAGCCGGAACCCGAGCCGGAGCCTGAAAAGACATTTGAGCCGGATAGGTTCGAAGCAAGCTGGAGCAGGAACGTTATGCAGGGCAGGAAGGCCACGCTTACCGTTAAGACCTCCGAGGACGTGGAAGCCATTACCGTGGACGGCCAGACCATAAGGAGCTACCGCACCCGTACCGAGCGCGTGGGCTTCGGCCGCCGCGCGAAGCGCATAACGTACAGGGAGTTCACTTACAGCATGGTGGCTCAGGAATCCGCGGACTTCAGCGTGACCGCCATCAATGCGGAAGGCACCGAGAGCGAAGCCATAACTGCGCGGCTTACCGTTAAAACCCGTCCCAACAGCTTGCGCGATATGTGGGATTGGTTCAAGGGTTGGTTTTAATGAAAGGGGTGAAAAACATGAAAAAACAATATGTTAAGCCCGAATTATACTTCGAGAACTTTGAGTTGAGTACGAGCATAGCGGCATGTACCTATCCCACGCATACACCTTCGGGTGGAACATGTAGCGTTGATGCTGGTAATGGACTTAAAGCATTTACTTCGGATATGGGGGAATGTAATTATCATCCACAAGATGGTGAATCAGGTTGCTATCATCAGCCAACAGAAGCAACTAAGCTCTTCAATTCCTAATCAACCAGACACGAGTACAAGTGCCCTGCCCGCATAGGGCGGGGCGCTTTTTGACGGAAAGGAGTATGCCATGAAAAAAACTGCAATTATACTGCTTGCGCTTGTGCTGGCGGCGCTTATGCTTGCGGGCTGCACGGGCGGCGGGGACGACCTGAGCGACGCGGTGGAGATACCGCCCGAAACCACGCCCGCGGCAAGCAGCGGCGGCGATATGCAAAACGATAACGCTGCGCAAAACGGCGGCAGCAGCGGCAACACCGCCGAATACGGGCTGGAAATAAAGGGCATAAGCAAATACGCGGGGCTGTTTGTTGAGGACGGCACGGACGAAACCGTGTCCGACGTATGCGCTGTAACGGTGCGCAACAATGCGGAAAAAACGGTGCAGTATGCGCATTTGACCGTTACCATAGGCGAAACGGCATATGAGTTTGACGTAACCACCCTGCCGCCCGATGCGGAGGTTCAGCTCCTTGAGCTTACCCGCCAGCCCATGCCCGAAAGCACGGATGGCTACACGGCCTTGGTAACCATGTATGCCGCGTTCGATGCCGAGCCGGGCATGAATGCTGACGCGCTGGAGATAACCACGCAGGATACGGCAATCACCGTAAAGAACATTTCCGGTAAGGACATGGGGCAGGTTTATGTATACTATAAGGTGGCGTATGGCGAGCTGTACCTTGGCGGCATAACTTACCGCGTGGGCGTGAACGGCCTTGCCGCAGGGCAAAGCACAACCTGCTATGCCGGACACTACTCAACCGAATACAGCAAGCTGATGTTCGCCACATATGAACACTGAACGCTTCACCTTCGGCGGGGTAACGCTTGAAGTGCGCGGGCAGGACACATGGACGGTATCCAAGGCCAGCGCTCGCTTCCATGCGGAGGACGGCGCGGAAACGAACCATGTCATATCCGTGGAATACAGCCCAACCCCGCCGCCCGTGCCCGACCATGCCGTGAAAAACGGCCCGGTGAGCCGCTGGCGCGAAGGGGAGGCGCTGCATACGCTCAGGGTATACGGTGCGGCGCAGTTTTCGTATGCCGTGCGCACGCAGGGGCAAACGCGCCTTGTGTTCGGCGAAGGCTACCGCAGCACAATGTATTCCCAGGCAATACTTGAATCCGCCGATATGTTCGATATTCTGGCGGGCTATGGCCAGCTTGTGCTGCATTCGTCCTATGTGCTGCCGCCAAACGGTAAAGCCGTGCTTTTCAGCGGCCCCAGCGGCATAGGCAAAAGCACGCAGGCCGCGCTGTGGCAGCAGTATGCCGGCGCGGATGTTATAAACGGGGACAGGACGCTCATCCGCACGGATGACCTTACCGCAAACGGCGTGTTCTATTCCGGCACGTCGGGCATATGCAAAAACGCCTCCGCGCCCATTCGGGCGATAGTGCTGCTTGATAAGGCTGATGAAAATACGCTGCGCCGCGCCGGGGCAAAGGAGGCTTTTGCCGCTGTGCTGAGCCAATGCTCATATTATCAATGGGATGCGGAGTCGGCAATACATATGACGGATTTGGTAGCTGGGCTGGTGCAGCGTGCGGATGTATATCGGCTTAGCTGCCGCGCTGACGAAGGGGCGGTGCGGCTGCTGCAAAACGAATTGTTTGGGGGATAAAATGGAAAATAACAGCGCAGAACCGCGCCTATCATCATATCTTCATGCAAAGGCCTGCCGGGCGGGGACGCCGCTTGCAGGCAATTTTGAGCTTACGCCGCGGTGTAATTTCAACTGCAAAATGTGCTATGTTCACCTGAGCGAGGCAGAGCAGAAGCGGCGCGGCGCGGAGCTGAGCGCGGACGAATGGCTGAGCATTGCGGAAACGGCGCGCTCACAGGGTATGCTTTTTCTGCTGCTTACGGGCGGGGAGCCGCTGATAAGGCCGGATTTCAGGTATATTCTGAGCGAGCTGAAAAAGATGGGCCTGATGGTGAGCATAAACAGCAACGCTTCGCTTATAGATAAGGACATGCTGGACTTTTTTCGCCATGAGCCGCCGTTCAGGTTCAACATAACCCTTTACGGCGCAAGCGGGGAAGCATATGAGCGGCTTTGCGGCAGCAATGCGTTCGATAGGGTGCTTGCTAACATACGCGCGTTGAAGGATATAGGCATCGGCGTGAAGCTGAACGTGTCGCTTACGCAGTACAATGCGGCCGATATGCAGGGCGTGTATGAAATAGCGGAATCGTTGGGCACGCCTATGCAGCTTGCAACGTATATGTTCCCGCCCATACGGCGCGACACAGCCATGGTTGGCGAGAACGATCGCTTCAGCGCGGAAGAGGCGGCAAAGTACAGCGTTATGTGGGACAGGATGCGCTTTAGCGAGGAGCAGTTCCGTGCGCGGGCAGAGGCCATGCGCCGCGGCATAAGCGTAAGCGAAAATACGGACTGCGAGGGCACGCCCGGAGAGGGCATAATGTGCCGCGCGGGCAGGAGCGCATTCTGGATAAACTGGCAGGGCATAATGACCCCCTGCGGCATGATGACAGAACCTGTGGCAAGCGTGAAGAAACTTGGGTTCAGCGCTGCATGGGAGGCTACAAAGGCGGCGACTGCCGAAATACGCCTGCCCGGCGAATGCGCAGCATGCGGGTATAAGCATGCGTGCCATGCCTGCGCCGCCATGTGCGTAACGGAAACGGGGCATTTTAACGTTAAGCCGGAATATGTGTGCCGCATGACGCACGAAACGGTTCGGCTTACATTGGAGGAGGAAAGCAAATGAAAATACTGAAACGGCTTATTAAGCGAAACATTGCGGGCGATATCATACTGGTACCCGTAGGGGATGCATCGCTTGAAATAAAGGGGCTTATAACGCTGAACGAAACAGGGGAGTTCCTGTGGGACGCGCTTGAAAAGGCAGAAAGCGAAAGCGCGCTTGCGGCCATGCTTGCCGCGGAATACGATGTTGATACGGCAACGGCTGAGGCCGATACAAAAGTTTTTTTGCAAAAACTGAAAGAATTATGTATAATCGAACAGTAAAATAAAACTACCGACGGAGTGGGGGATCTTGACGGGAGTATATTGTGTTTTTTGCAGAACCGGTTTTGAAGCGGGCATAGAGTCCCGCCTTAAGCGGCGCGGTTACGCTACGCTGGTTCCGAAAATAAAAAAGTTTAAGCCGAGCGGAGGAAAGCTGGTTGAAAAAGAACTGCGCCTTCTGCCCGGCTATGTGTTCTTTGAAACGGACGAAAAAGAGCTTGACGTACGCTCGATAAACACGCTGCAAAATGCCATAAAGCTGCTGCAGTATGACGACGGCGAATATCGCCTACGTGGTGCCGATTTGGACTTTGTTGAGTGGATACGGCGGCACGATGGCACGATAGAGCCGACAAAGGTAATAAAGGAAGGGACAAAGATACGCTTTGTGGAAGGCCCGCTGTGCGAACTGAATGGGCGCGTGCTCAAGGTGAACAAAAGCCGCAGACAGGTGCAGATAGAACTGAACAATGCCGACGGCCTGTTGAGCACGATTTGGTGCGCTATTGAATACGTTGAACCGGAGCAGCCTATTGAATGACTGCTCCGGCCTTTTTTTATCTTTGACTATGCCACATTATAAGGAAGGCTATGCCGAAATTGAGCACAGTAAGCGCTGGCATACCCAGCTTGAATGAGGTATGCAGCGTTTTATGATGGAATACCTTCATGCCAAGCACTCCGCCTATTCCGCCGCCAAGTGCAGCCACTGTGAAAAGCGACTTTTCGCTTATGCGGCGCGCACCCTGCTTGGCCTTTGCTTTATCTATGCCCATCATAAGGAACAGTATAAGGCTCATTATGCCAAGATATGTGATGATGATTGTGAACAGAGTTTTTTCGTCCATATTATTCATCCTCGCCGTTATCGTCTGATTTATTTGCGTTGTTTGGACACTCGCGGCAAAAGCGCGGCGCCTTCGGGGAGGAAACAATATCAAGCACGTCGCGCGGCGGCAGGCGAAGATTGTCCCACATGCCGTATTTTTCCGTGTCTGCAATGGCGTTCATTATGCGTTCCTCTGCGTCCGGTATAAGGCCGGTAAAGAAGCGCATCACCTGCTTCATTTCCTCTCGCTTGGTATGGCCTGCGGCGGGGCAGTTTGGCTTGCGTATTGGCAGCTCCAGCCGCGTGGCGATGCTGAGCGCCTGCTTTTCCGGCAGGAATACCATCGGGCGGATAACGGTAACGTCCTTGCGGCCAAGGTATGTTACCGGACCGAAGGTATTTAGCCTGCTTTCGTAAAGAAGACTCATGAAGAAGGTTTCTATAACGTCGTCTCGGTTGTGGCCAAGGGCTACAAGATTGCAGCCGCGTTCCTTGGCAGCATCGTTCAGCGCACCGCGCCTAAGCTTTGCGCAAAGGGCGCAGGGGTGGCTTTCCTTACGTATGTTGAACACAACATCCCCAATGTCGGTTTTTATAATGTCAAACGGCACGTCTATGCTGCGCGCAAATTCCTCCACCGGTGCAAGATCCTGGTTCGTCAGCCCAAGATCGAGCATCACGCCGCATACGTCAAAATGCCTGTAACAAAACCGCTGATACAGCTTTAATCCATACAGCAGCAGAAGACTGTCTTTTCCGCCTGATACGCCAACACATATTTTATCTCCTTCGCGTATCATATTGTATCTTTCGTCCGCGCGGCGGATGCAGCCCAAAACTCTTTTCATGTCCTTAGTTCCTTTTTTGTCGCTCATTTTTGCAGTATACCATAATTCGGCCCCGAAAAGAACATATAAAATGTATTTATGTATTTAAGGTGAATTTGTATAAACCGCTATTGCCCAAACGCATGAAAAAAGGTTATAATAATACCTGTCTCTTATACACATCTGACGCTGCCGACGATCGCATAAGT
>ENA-UAMP01000971-UAMP01000971.1-human-gut-metagenome-genome-assembly--contig:-NODE-971-length-10567-cov-4.597888_pt1 | contig 10567 bp, 5 predicted proteins | sample MGYA00243285_ERZ654501 | MGnify/ENA primary metagenome ERZ654501 (study PRJEB26926, sample SAMN06164850) | human gut metagenome | biome: ENVO:00009003; feature: ENVO:2100002; material: ENVO:00002003...
TAAAATATATAAATTGTCAAAAAATATGTTGACGATTTAGCGAGTATCATGTATAATAAAAATACATTAAAGAACAGCCATTTGAAAAAAGAAACAGATGGCACACCATAGATTGTCACCCGTGACACATAACATGTACGAAGTGTTTATGGAAACAGACTTCACGCATGGTGCGCAGGAAACAGAGATCCGTGGTACAAGTTCACGAAAGGAGGAGGTTCCGTTGGAGACAATTGAAGAACATTTTTATCATGATGGTAACTCAGAACTGGGAAGTTGTTTCCACACGAGATGCCTTTAAGATAAAAGCTTGAATCAGTCCATATGTAGATGCTGAATACAGCATGGTTGAAGTACAAAGGACGCAGGTATTTGATACCAGATTTGATCCATCGTGATTGTTCAAAACACAAGATATGAGTGGTGTTTCAAGGGCATCATGTCATATCACATATCGTAAGACTAGTGCTTATAAGAGGTTGGTACATATACAAATTCATGCAGTGCATGTTATGAGTAGATGCAGTTCGTACCCTGATAGTTGATATTCCGGTAAGTTTAATCTCTAGGCACATCGAATTTTTTCATAGATATTAAAAATATAAAGTGAAAGAATGAACGGCATGTGTGGAAACATTCAAGTATTTTAAAAGATACTTCAATATTTAAAAAATGAATAAACTAATATAAAGCCAGTTGGTATTATGCCAGCTGGCTTTTTTATGTATTAATTACAACGTGCGTTAAACCGCTGATTGCCCGCTCTGCGAGCCATAACAATCCGTGCGGCAACAAGAAACTAATATTAATTGCAAATAACTTAAATTATTGGCTAATACGGCATGCAAAAGCAATAAAAAACAACTTAAATATTCAGTAATTAATGACATGTTCAACAATTAAAAAATGAGTTAATATAAGTATATGTATAAATATTAATCACGAATTAGGCTGTTCGTGGTGAGTAAAGTGGAGGAATGTCACAAAAAAGAAAGGGTAAGGAAATATGGTGAGATTTAGAACAAGACTTGTTGCTGTGACATGTGCAGTTGCAATGGTTGGCTCATTCTGGGGAAGTGCAGGGGCAATAGTCTCAGCTGATGCATCAGAGCCGTCTGCGGAAATGGCGTGGAGCATCACTGCAGACAAACTGGTATTTGACACCGGCGCAGATGCCAAGTGGACAGATAAAATTTATGCCAGCAATGATGAAGGTACATACCCAGAGTTAGGCAGGATTGATGATGTGTCTGTGGGTAAAAAGGCTGTGCTCACGGCAAATGTAACACTTAATGGAGATTTTTCAGGATTGGATGGTGCGGAGGCTGCTGACGGAACGTATAATGTGATCCAGCTTTCCTGTGCGATCAAGACTGGCGATGGATGGACATACACCAAGTCTGATGATTATCCATTCCTTAAAGCGGAAAATTTTACAGATGGCAAGACACAGGTATCATTTGCATTTGATGTGGAGGATACAGGAGCTGCGAACGAGATAATATTCCAGTACAATTCAAACTCTGCATATACTGGAACAATATCAATATCTGATGTAGAGATTCAGAGTGATGATTCAGGAGAGGAGCCTGATGGTGGAGAAGAGCCAGGTGGCGGATCATCAGCAACAGGAAATGTGACAGGTGTGGCAGCACCTTCGATCACAGACAATACAGTATGGAGCAGTTCAGATGCAGTTCTCACATTTGACGCTGTTTCAGATAAGACATGGAAAGATAAAGCGTATGCCAGCAATGACTCTGATACATATGCTGAAATGGCGAGAATAGAGGGGGCAACTGTAGGTGAAAAAGTGAAACTCACAGCGACAGTTTCTCTCGACGGCGATATATCAGCGCTTGATGGTGCCGAGGCATCAGATGGATCGTACAATGCGATCCAGCTTGCTTGCGCTATCAAGACAGGTGACAGCTGGACATATGTCAAGTCAGATGACTATCCATTCTTAAAGAGTGAGAACCTTACAGATGGCAAGTGCAGCGTAGAGTTCAACTTCAACGGAGTTGAGGAGGGCGATGTACAGGAGATCGTATTCCAGTACAATGCCAATTCAGCATTTACAGGAAAGGTGCTTATAGGCGGAGTTGCCGTTGATAAGGTGGAGAGTGGCAAGAAACCGACAACATCAGAGACTGAGGCTGGAAATTTTGCAGATGCAAGCCTTGTGTTTGACACAGCGAGCGATGCCAAGTGGACAGACAAGGCATTTGCCAGCAATGATACAGAAAGCTATACAGATCTTCCTACAGTAGACAATGTCAAGGTTGGAGCAAAGGCAAAGCTCACAGCTACAGTTACACTTGATGCAGATGCAACGGGACTTGACGGCGCTGAGGCATCAGACGGATCATACAATGCGATCCAGCTTGCGTGTGCCATGAAGACAGGCGACAGCTGGGATTACGTCAAGTCAGGCGACTATCCGTTCATCAAGGCTGAGAACTTTGTCGATGGCAAGTGCGATATATCATTTGCATTTGATGTATCAGAGGTGGGAAATGTACAGGAGATCGTATTCCAGTACAATTCCAACTCAGCATATGCTGGCAAGATCACAATAAGCAACGTTAAGGTACTTGATGTTAAGGAGAGCAGCGGCGGACTTGAGCAGAGAGATCCTGCTGTGATCTCAGATCTCTCATCGGCTGAGGATTATGACAAGTGGAGCACAGAGGCCGGATATGCATACAAGCACGGCGATGCAGCCAACAAGGCCGGCACTGCCACACCTGACATATCATATGACAGTGCAAATGAGAGACTTAAGGTTTCTGTTGACTACTCAGCAGATTCAACTTCTTCATGGAGTGAGGCAAAGGTTAAGTGTGTTCCTACAGAGGCTATGGATGTGAGCCAGTACAACCAGCTCAGTGTGGATATCATCTACCCGGCAAAGCTCAAGGGAAGCAAGATCAAGTTTTTTGCAAATGGAATAATAAATAAAGATACTACCATCGATGATGATGCAGAGGATATCGGCGATGGATTAAAGAAGGTTACAGTTACTATGGGATTTACTCCGACAGATAAACCACTCACAGATGTGACAATAGGAATCATCGGAAGCAGCACAAGCTTCAAGGGCAATGTATATCTTGATAATCTTGTTCTGTCACAGGCAGATACAACGAAGGATTTTGTCGAGATAACAGAGACTCCTGGTGCTGGTTCACCAGCGGATCTTTCACAGATGCCATCATCAGTTAGAGTGAGCGATGCGAATGCAGCAGACAGTGCAAAGGCACTTGCGGCATACCTGAATACGCTCATGAACAGCGATCAGGTTCTGTTCGGACATCAGAATGATGTGAGCAGAAGCGTAAATCCACAGGCGTCACTCGGTGATGTATATGATGTGACCGGACAGGTCAGCGGTGTGTTCGGAATCGACTCACTGGCAGTTACAGGCTCGGAGGCAGGCGGTTCAGACGCGGCTTCGGCACTGGCAAACTCAGTGGCATACAGCAAGACTGCAGCAGCAAATGGTGCGATCGTGTCATTGTCAATGCATATGCCAAACTTCTCCAGCTCTAAGATAGTGAAGAATTTGGATGGAACATACAGTTTCTACGGATGTGATTTCTCAGAGTCCAAGGATCTGTCAAATGACATAGTAAAGCAGATTCTCCCAGGCGGAGAGTACAATGAGGTATTTACAGCTTACCTTGATGTGATCGCAGACTACGCATCACAGCTTCAGGCTGCCGGAATACCTATCATGATCAGACCATTCCACGAGAACACAGGAAGCTGGTTCTGGTGGGGATCAATGAACACAGCAGAGACATATAAGTCTCTCTACAGATATACCAAGGATTACATGGAGCAGAGCGGTGTACACAACCTTCTCTGGGTATACTCACCAAACGGACCTGTCACATCAGAGGCAGCTTACATGTCATACTATCCAGGCGATGAGTATGTAGATATCCTTGCATTTGACTACTACAACGATTACAATTCATACCCTGCAGCTGCAGACAACTCTTTCTTTGACAGTCTTGATACAACATGTAATATTGTGTCATCAATAGCTGCAAAGAGCGGCAAGATACCAGCCATCGCTGAGTGCGGTGTCAGAGTCATGAAGAAGGACGGTTCAGACAACGAGGGACTTCTCGTAAAGGGCAATCCGGTTGGAACAGAGGCTTCAGGAAAGAACTGGTATCAGGAAGTCAGCGACATCGCGAAGAAGAACAACATGCCATACTATCTTGTATGGGCCAACTTTGGAGATACCAACTTCTATGTTCCATATAAGTATGACGACACACATGGACAGGAGCTTATAAATGACTTCATAAAGTACTACAACAACGACTCATCAATATTCGGTGGAGATACAGGATTCTACAGTAACATGGGAACCCTTGCAGGAGTATCTGCAAATACATACACGGGCCAGATGGGTTACATGGTATATCCATTTGACAGAGATACCATCCTCAAGGCGACAACACTCAAGGCTGGTGTTAAGAATGCATCAAAGGTTCAGTTCATTATCAACAATCCTGATACAGGTGTTAAGCTTACACTCAACGCTGAGGCTGGAGCCGAGATTGCCGCTGCAGGATCAGAGCCAACACTTTACACGGCTGATCTTACAGAGAAGAATCTCAGCAAGCTTGGAAAGACAGACACAGCAACCATCACACTCTTGGCAGATGGCGAGCAGCTCGCACAGCTGTCACACATAAGCCTTGGAAAGGCCAAGGATAAGGCTCCTGCAAATGTCATCGAGGACTTCGAGTACTATTCAGGAAGCGACGGACTTCTGGATTCCACATACACATCTAACTCAGCCGCAGGATGCAGTTCAAGCTTCGTTCTTGACAAGACACATAAGAACGGTGGCACATACGGCGGCGCATTCAAGTATACGCTTGAGACAAATGGATCAGAGGTGTGGACAGGAAGGATTAAGTCAGAGCTTACAAACGATGATTTCTCAAAGTATAATGCGCTTGAGATGTGGGTACAGCCGGACGGTATGGGACAGAAGCTTGTGATCCAGATCACAGATGGAAGCGGCGAGGAATTTGAGGTATACCTCACAGATTTCGTAAAGGGAACAAAGGCACAGTATGTTACTATTCCATTCAGCTCATTCAAGGGTAAGAAGGGTGGTACACTCGATGCATCGGATATAGTCAAATTTGCTGTATGGTGCAACTCGATCGTGCCGGAGGATCACACTGGCAAGTGGACAGTTGATTCAACTATCTACTTTGATGGAATCCAGGCAGTGAAGCTCACGGATGATATGCTCAAGAAGAATCCTGTGGACAAGAACGGTCTTATCATAACAGATAAGTCGCTGGTTAAGAAGGATCCAGCTGATCCTGGAAAAGATGATCCGACAACAGAGGATCCAGGCAAGGATGATCCAACTACGGAGAATCCGACAACAGATGATCCGACAACGGAGAATCCAACCACAGAGGATACCGGTAAGGATGACAAGACTACAGAGGCAGCCACAACAGCTGATGGAAGTACAAATGGCAAGGGACAGAATGCGGTGAATACCGGAGATAAGTCTCCTGTAGATATATTATTCGCGATAATGATAGCATCGCTTGTCATGGCTGGTGCGGGTTACATCGTTATCAGGAAAGAAAAAAGATAATACTCATTTTTAGCCATACTAAAAAGCCCCACTGTCGGTGATGAAAGTCATCGGCAGTGGGGCTTGATTTTGTTTTGCGTTCTATTATTTTATCTGTGCTGCAATGGTATTGTCGGCACGTCTTTTCTCGACAAGTTTCTCAACAGGTGTTGTGAGATACATTATGGACAGCATCAGTGTACAACAGAACCATATGATAGGCTCTGTGATGGTTACTCCAAGGTAGCCAAGTCTTGGTGTGAGTATCATAACGGCAAGGATCTTTCCCACCATCTCTATGGTAGATGAGAGTACAGGTATGATCTTTCTGCCCATTCCCTGCATGGCACATCTCAGGACGAACAGAGGTCCGAGTACATAGAAACAGGTTACACCGATGCGGACATACCGCACAGCCGGATCGATTATCGCACTATCAGCAGTTCCAGCGACAAGTCTGATCAGGGCAGGGCTGAGCAGCCAGCCAAATACAATCATGACTGTGGTTATGATAGAGTTTATGATGATCGCGGCACGGACACCCTGGTGTACTCTTTCGTATTTACCTGCACCCATGTTTTGGCTTACATATGTTGTCACAGCATTTCCTACTATATAAAGCATGAACATCAGGATATCAAATATTTTTCTCGCTGCGGTGTGAGCAGTCACTATATCAGTTCCGAGATTATTGATGGCTCTCTGCAGTATTACAGTACCTATATTTACGATACAGCTCATGAATCCCATCGCAAGAGCTGACTGGATAAGATCTGAGCGGTCGCTTTTTTCTACAGAATATTCATCCTTTTTAGGAATAAGATGTTTAGCCTTTATAATTATGTAGATAAGAGCCAGAATGCCCGCAAGTGCCTGGGATATGTCGGTTGCGATTGCTGCACCTCTGACTCCCATGTCAAATGTTCTTATGAACAAAAGATCAAGCACTATGTTGAGTACAACGGATATTCCAAGAAAAATAAGCGGTGTTTTACTGTCTCCAACTGCACGCAATATGTTGGCGCACAGATTGTACAGAGAGCAGAAGATTATTCCGGCGATTATGATTATCACGTAGCTTGCAGCCATATCAATTATGTCGTCCGGTGTGTTGAGGAGAGTCAATATAGGTTTGATAAATACCAGCCCGAGCACTGTCAATGCAATGGACGCTATGAGGGTCATCAATGCTGATGCTCCGATACACTGTCGCATTCGGTGGTAGTCTTTGGCACCATAGTATTTGGCTATGGGGATGGCAAGCCCCATGGTTCCGCTGTTGAGGAACCCTATCATCATATTGGAAATGACAGAGGTTGCACCTACGGCGGCGAGCGCCTGGGAACTCACATAATTGCCCACGATGGCAGAATCTGTAAAACTGTATAACTGCTGTGCAATCTGTCCCAGTATCATAGGGACTGCAAATAGCCATATGACCTTCATAGGCTTTCCGACTGTCAGATCTTTCATTGTGAAATAAACCTCCTTATTTGCTGTGTATATGATAATGCATATTTTTTAGCGCCTGATATTCGATTGTACAACAGTTCCGGATAAAGTCAATGTGGAATTTACGGAATTTTGAAGAAAAATGTTTTAATTTGTATTGTAAAATGTTATGTTAAAGTGTAACGATTAAAATAGAAGTAATTATGCATAATACAGTACAGACACAAATATAGAAAGAAATGGGTAATATGGAAGATAATAATAAAAAAAATAATAATCAGGACAATACAGAAAATAGTGGGAAGACAAAGCAGTACAATAAGAATAGCAAGAATGGTATTGCAGGGAATAAAAAAAGAAGAAACAGAAACAACCTGGAACGTACGATATTGTATGCGGTATCAGTCATACTTCTTGCTCTGGTGATAAGCCTTGCTGTGAAGAACTACAGGCTGAAGAGTAAGTTGGACAAGCTGAGCAGCAAAGAGACAGGAAGAGAGACCGTGGCAACAGGGACAACGGCTGGGAATACAAAGAAAGATAAGCTGGACAAAACAGATGCCAAAACTGAGAACACATCTCAGGATGAAGTGCTGAGCACTGAAACTGCGGTACCGCTTGTAGTTCAGGGGGATGTACAATATACAGATATAGAAGTTACACAGAATGAGGAGCAGGAAAACTATAACGGCGATGATCTCGAGGACAATGGGTATCCATATGCGATCAAGATAAACAGACAGGAGAATATAGTGACAGTATATACCCTCGATTCAAATGGATATTATACAGTGCCGGTAAGAGTTATGAGGTGTTCAGTGTCACCTGTAGGGGAGACACCGACAGGACTTTTCAATATACAGCTCAAATGGGAGTGGCTTGCACTTTTTGATGATTGTTATGGTCAGTATGTTTCACAGATAGACGGTGACACGTTGTTCCATTCGGTTCCTTATCTCGACACGACCAAGGACTCTCTTGAGACATGGGAGTTTAATAAACTTGGAACAGGTGCATCTCTGGGATGCGTGAGACTTTGCGTTGCTGACACGAAATGGATATATGAGAACTGCGAGTCGGGAACATATGTTGACATATTTGACAGCGATTATTATGGTCCGCTTGGAAGACCGGTGCCTGTGACAAAGCTTGAGAATACAGACGAGCAGGGATGGGATCCTACAGATATGGTGGAAGAGAATCCGACCACCGGTAAGGCGGTAATATATGGTGTGGAGAGTCATAGTATAAGTCAGGGGGAAAATTATGATACCATGGCTGGAGTTATGGCATTTAACTCCCAGAGGGAGGATGTGACAGACCAGATAAAGGTTGAAGGTTCTGTTGACAACACAAAGGTAGGAAAGTATAACCTCAAATACAGCTTTACCGATCAGGGTAAAGAAATAACAAAGAGTATTGTCATAACAGTTGAGGATGATGAGACTCCGGTGATCACAAGGATACCTACAGAGATAAAGATTGGAAATTACAGTGGGCAGAATGAGGAGCTGGCAAAGTTAGTTGCCTCATATATAACAGCCCATGATGGAGATACGATCATAAAGACTGCGGTGGCAACCGACGGAAATGGACATAAACTTGATGGAACAGATGTGTCAAAGATAACAGATGATGTCATATGCGTTGCAGTAGGTGAGGTTAAGACAGATGCCGGAACGTATTCCGTGGTATGCTGTGCAAGAGATGCTGCGGGCAATAGATCGCAGTATCACACGGTGAAGGTAACGGTAGTTAAGTAATCATACATGACGATGTAGAGGTGGATCAATGGCAGAGAAGAGGAGCACATTGTATGATCTGGAATCGGAGAAGATCAGAGAGAGGATAATAGTATTTGCCGCGGACACTGGTGGATATACACAGAAAGAAGTGTCACTCGAGGTTCAGGCATCTTTGGATGAACTGACAGAGCTTATAGGCACAGCAGGCGGCGAGGTTGTTGGAAGACTTGTTCAGAACAGAGATAAGATTGCAAATGACCTGTATCTGGGCAGAGGAAAGGTAGAAGAACTCAGGGATATGATACATGAACTGGGTGCAACGGGAGTGTGCTGCGATGACGAATTGTCGCCAGCTCAGTTGATGAACCTTCAGGATGCGTTGGATATAAAGGTTATGGACAGGACAATGGTCATACTTGATATATTTGCGGCACATGCTGGCAGCTATGAGGGCAAATTGCAGGTTGAGCTTGCACAGCTAAAGTTTAGGGCGACAAGACTCATAGGAATGAGAGATTCTCTATCAAGACTTGGGGGAGGTATAGGAACCAGAGGCCCGGGTGAAAAGAAACTTGAGATAGACAGGCGAGTTATAAGGGAACGGATATCCAGGTTGAAGGCAGAGCTTAGGACTGTGGAGGCACAGAGAACCCAGCAGAGAAAGCAGCGCCAAAGAAGTGCTGTTCCAGTGGTTGGAATTGTCGGTTATACAAATGCAGGGAAATCCACTTTGCTCAATGCTATGACTGGTGCTGGTGTACTCGAAGAGGACAAATTGTTTGCAACTCTTGACCCGACGACTAGGAGTTATAAGCTGCCAGGAGGCCAGAATGTACTGTTGACTGATACGGTTGGTTTTATCAGAAAACTTCCACATCATTTGGTGGAGGCATTTGGGTCAACTCTTGAAGAGGCAAAATACAGCGATGTGATCATACATGTGGTGGATGTTTCAGATGTGAACTGGGATAAGAATATCGGAACTGTGTACAATACTTTAAAGCAGCTCAAGATAGATGAGAAGTCTGGAAAGCCGGTTATAACGGTCTTTAACAAGATAGACAAGGTCGAAAAGGATGATCTGGTGGGGGTGCGTGATCTTAGAGCGGACAGAACGCTTTATGTCTCAGCTAGGACAGGACAGGGCCTTGATGAACTGGCAGCAGCGATAGAGGAGATACTTAGAAACCAAAAGACATACATCAGGCATACATTTGCCTATTCAGATGCGGGGCTCACAGGGCTTATACATAAGTATGGTGAGATTAAGACAGAGGAGTATCTGGATGATGGTATATTTATAGAGGGGTATGTTCCATCATCAATATTAGGAAGACTTGGACTTGGTTATGAGAACGATGATGAATATTAATAACTCTTAACAGTGACTTTCAATTACTTTATAGAGTGTAAAGGCACTGGAAAAATATTTATTTATTGTATATACTTATATAGATTATTATAGGAAGAAAAAATGGGGTTATACCCTATGCATGACAAAGAAAGGGAAATATCATGGGAGACAATGAAATGAATGGAACACCTGATGGAGTGAATTTCGATGGAAATACACCTGAAGGTGGAAATCAGCAGGCTGCTGTAGGACAGCAGACGAACCAGCAGTACACAGGACAGAATGGACAGCAGGCAAACCAGCAGTATGCCGGACAGTACGGACAGCAGATGAATCAGCAGTATGCCGGACAGTACGGACAGCAGGCAAACCAGCAGTATGCCGGAC
>ENA-UAMP01000973-UAMP01000973.1-human-gut-metagenome-genome-assembly--contig:-NODE-973-length-10544-cov-7.330632_pt1 | contig 10544 bp, 13 predicted proteins | sample MGYA00243285_ERZ654501 | MGnify/ENA primary metagenome ERZ654501 (study PRJEB26926, sample SAMN06164850) | human gut metagenome | biome: ENVO:00009003; feature: ENVO:2100002; material: ENVO:00002003...
TGATTATACCATTTCGCACCTTCCGGTGATAGAAAGAGCCGCACTCGGAACACCGAATGCAGCTTGTAAGTGGGTACCTATTCTTACGTTTTTCTTGTTTGAACGTAGCTTGTCTGTTTTTCAGTAAAGATTGAACTGCATAGAAAATGGTTTTCTCAACAATCTGTTCATGTGTATCCTTTGCGTAGTACTGATCCATTTCTCCATAATTACGATGTTTTTTAAATGGAACCGTCATTTCTCCATAATATTTTTGAAACAACGTATCACCAATGTACTTCTCATTCGTAAGAACATATGTAATTGTATTTGCTTTCCACTGTTCTTGACCGCTTCTAGTGGGAACTCCCTGTGCCGTCAGTGTGTCTGCGATTGTTTTTATGGATAGTCCATTCAGGTATGCCTGAAAAATCCAACATACCACTTCTGCCTCTGGCTTAAATATTTTGAGTTTTTTATTAACTAGGCGGTATCCATACGGTGCTTTACTTGCAACATATTCACCTTTTTCCATCCGTTTGACAATGGACAGCCGCTGGTTCTGCGAGATGGACTTGGATTCCTCCTGCGCAATGGCTGCAAACGTATTGAGCAACATCTCGTCGGCCATCGCCAGTGTGTTGACGCCATCTTCTTCAAATTGCACCCCAACGCCGAGCAGCCTTAATTTTCGCGTGTAGCTCAGCGCCTCTTTGACGTTGCGGGCAAAGCGGGAGACGGATTTCGTGAGGATCAGGTCGATCTGGTGCAGCTCGCACATCCGGATCATCCGCTGAAATTCCGGACGGTTATCCGCTTTCATGCCGCTGAGACCCTCGTCGGCAAAAATGTCGACCAGCTCCCATTCCTGCTTCTCTGCAATGTATTTCGTATAAACACGTTCCTGCGTTGCAAAGGAATTTCGCTGATCTGCGGAGTTTGAGGACACGCGGCAATATGCCGCCACGCGCAGCTTGGGGATCTCCTGCTTCGTCGTTGGCGCAATCAGTTTTGCAACTGGCATTTTTCTCACCTCCCATGCCGTTTGTCAACGACAAGTATATCCGCGAAAAGGTTCAAGTCTACTGATATCTTTCAAGCGGTTCCGAATTCTACCAAACGCTGAAACGGCAGTGCGAATTCTTGTGGAAACCGTGCAAATTACAGTTTAATCCGTAAGGACAATGTCCGCGCCGGTCAGGTTCTGATAATATTTTTTTGCTCTGCGGTATTCTTTTTCCGTAATGTCTCCGCGCTGCCGCAGGGCGCGGAGTGTCATCAGGATTCGGAGAAAATTTGCGTTTTTGTTTTGGTGCTCAGATAGCATTTGTGTTTTCTTTCCTCCTGTGCGTTTGTTTTTGTACTTCGTCACACGCGCTCCAACGCGCGATTTTTATGCCTTTGGGGTGCAGCGTCCCCACCGGGACGCAGAAAAGCCGACACGCGGGCGCGTGTCGGCTGACGGTTACTTCGTGGCTGGTCACTATTTCAATTTGATTTTTCCTTTGAGTGCGCTGTCGCTGGGTTTTATTCCATAATCATATTTTTTAAGCAGTGCGTCGAGAAGCAGATAGTTACTGTCTGAGAACATTGGGCTAACAACAATCCGCATATTGCTTATAGCAGCATCATCTAAGTCTGCATCATAATATGGTTTAAGTGGGATATTATTGCGTGCGCGCTGAAGTATTACAATATAACGAAACTCTTGTTGGAAATCCCAATGACTCCGTTTGAAACGTGCGATAAGCTACTGCGTATTGCATGAACCGCTGCACCCCTTTCCGAAAATACCGGACAACAGCCAGCCGATAAAGCCCATATAGGCCATCGTGATGAACGGGTTAGAAGTCAGCGGACAAGCTCCAGTGGGGCATCCCACAAAGTAGTAATATGCAAGGCCAACTAATGCGCCGCCTGCGGTAAAAAGAACTGGCTTCAGCCATTTTTTAATTTTTTCTTTCATCTCACATTCCTCCTGCTAAATATTCCTCTGCATAGTGAACAGCAGTTGCCCCATCGGCTACAGCAGTTACGACCTGCCGTAATGCCTTTGTGCGGACATCCCCAACGGCGAACACACCGGGGATGTTGGTGCGGGTACTCTCATCTGCAATAATGTATCCAGCCGGATCAATCTCAATCTGATCTTTCATCAATTCGGTGGAAGGCTTTCTTCCCACGCTTACAAATACACCATCGCAAGCAAGGGTACTTTCTTCTCCAGTTTTCACGTTCCTAATCTGGATACCGGTCAGCTTTTCGTTATGGAGCAGAGCTATAATCTCACTGTCCCAGACAAATTCTACATTTTCTGTTTTCATCAAAGGTTCATGGTAGATCTTTGTTGCTTTTAGGGTGCCTCTGCGGTGAACGACGATGACCTTTTTGCAGATCCGGGAGAGAATCAGCGCATCCGCCGCAGCGGTATTGCCACCTCCTGCGATGACAACCGTTTTATTCCGATAGAACATTCCGTCACAGGCTGCACAGTAATGGACACCTTTACCGATTAACGCCTGTTCCCCATCAACACCCAGCTCTCTGGGACCGGCTCCTGTAGCCAATACGATGGATTTTGCGTACATAGCGCCTTCGCTGGTCACAGCTTTCTTTACAGAACCTGACAGTTCCAGAGACAGCACCTCAGTCAGCTTGGTTTCCACACCAAACCGCTCCGTTCCTCGCTTCATTTTTTCTCCCAGGGAGAAACCGTCGATGCCATCCTCGAAGCCGGGATAGTTGTCGATTTGCTCGGTCAGAGCCATCTGCCCACCGGCAGACAGCTTTTCTAAAACCACGGTGTCCATTCCTGCTCTTGCAGCATAAAGGGCTGCGGTATACCCGCCGGGACCGCCACCTACAACGATCATGTCATAGATATGCTGCGCATTATTTACTTCCTGAGTCCGGTGCTGTAAGGTTTCCTCAATAAAAGCCACCAGCTGCGCTCTGGATTCTGGAGCGACGATAGAGCCAAGAGTCTGTCCGCTGTGATAGATCAGCAGAGTAGGGACAACTTCAATAGCCTCGGTCTCAGCCAATTCCGGTTCATCATCAATGTTGACAGCAGTGAATATCAGTGTATCCTTATATTCCTCAGCAACGCTTTCCAATGCTGGAGCCAGACGGCGGCAATATACGCACCAAGGGGCTGAAAACTCCACCAGAACAGTCTTTCCGCTATGCACCATTTCTTCAAATTGATTTCTATTAATATTGATAACTGCCATATTGCCAGCTCCTTTCCTTTGCTTGATTATAGTATAGCCAATCTAAAATAACATTTCGGTGATGATATCACATAAAATAGTGCGACATTGCTGCCGCACTAAAATTTTTCGTTATTAAGTAACTCGAGGATATGTTCACTGGAACGGATGATTTGAGACTGCTTATCTTTTATGGATGTTTTTTTTGCCTCCTCCAGCGAGAGAGAAGCATATAAATGAACCGTGTATGCTTCCTGCCTGAGAGAATCTTTATACTGTTCAGCTGCAAGATATTGTTTCTCAAGAATACTTAGGTTTTACCGCCTCCTTTATCTATATTTTATCAAATCACGACACATATTCCGTGACTTAATCACCTATTTCAGTCGCAGGAGTGATGGCCGCAGCCGTGGGAACCGCAAGAGTGACCTTCCCCATGGTGGTCGTGATGATCACACCGGACATTGGGGTTGAAGTCCAGATCGCCTGCTACCAGTGCTTCTGCTGCTGCATCAGCGTTGCCGGAAACACCACCATAAAGCCGGATACCCACATCGCTCAGTGCCATCTGGGCACCGCCGCCAATACCGCCGCAGATCAGGGCATCCACCTTCAGTGTACTCAGGACGCCTGCCAGTGCACCATGTCCGCTGCCGCCAGCATCCACAACCTCAGACGAAATGATTTTTCCATCTTCCACATCGTAGATTTTAAACTGTTCGGTGTGACCGAAGTGCTGAAAGATTTCTCCGTTTTCATAAGTGACTGCAATTCTCATAATATTATCTCCTTTCGGTTTTTCGTGCATCGGATGGATTTTTTTCTGATAGCAATTTCTGCACCCGTAGGCTGCGCTGTTTCCGTTGCAGAGTGTAAAATCCCCTCCCTCGATTCGCAGAGGAAGTCCCTCAACCAGCGCATCGGCCAGTTTTTTGCGGGCAGCTGCATAAATCTGCTGAACCGTTGTTCTGGCAATACGCATATATTCTCCGCATTGCTCCTGAGAAAAACCTTCACGGTCAATCAGGCGAATGGATTCATACTCATCCACATTCAGGACAATGTGAGGCAGTTCCTCGCCGCCACGAACCGGAACAAAACCATCATTATCTGGCAAACAACAAACTTTTCTGCATTTTCTCGGTCTTGGCATAGATTCACCTCCATATTATTTGCGGCATATGCCATTTATATAACCATTATACATCCTCACTTTCCTATATGTCAACGGAATTATTGACATATGCCATAAATTGTTTTATACTATGTGTATTCAAGGAGGTGTACCCATGGATTTTTCATCCTATTTTCCAATTTGGAACAAACTGACACCGACCCAGCAGCAGATTTTGGAGCGAAATGCAGTTTTACGAAAAGTGGACAAAGGGACCGTGATTCATAATGGAACTGTGGAGTGTACTGGTCTTCTGCTGGTAAGAAGCGGACAGCTTCGTGCCTATATTCTTTCCGATGAAGGACGAGAGATTAGCCTCTATCGTTTGTTTGATCGGGATATTTGCCTGTTTTCCGCCTCCTGTATGATGAACAGTATTCAGTTTGAGATTACCATTGAGGCGCAGAAGGATACCACGATGTGGGTTATTTCTGCTGACACTTATCAGCACATTATGAAAGAGTCTGCTGTGGTAGCTAATTTTACCAACGAAATTATGGCCACCCGTTTTTCTGAGGTTATGTGGCTCATGGAGCAGATCATGTGGAAAAGCTTTGATAAAAGGTTGGCAGGATTTCTGCTGGAGGAATGCAGCTTAGAGGGAACAAATATCCTCAAGATTACCCATGAAACCATTGCGAGCCACATGGGTACCGCCCGTGAGGTAGTTACCCGAATGCTTCGCTATTTCCAGAACGAGGGTATGGTCAAACTGACTCGTGGAACAGTGGAGATTACAGACAAAATCAGACTGGAACAATTGCAAAATGATTAAGCAAAAAGGACATCTGCTTGCTATTAGTTGCAAGCAGATGTCCTGATTTTATGCTCGATCCATTCCGCAGGCCGTAGCCGATTCAATGAGACAGCGATCATTGGTCACAGCATCATAGAACCGGAAGCCGCCGGAGAAGTTATAGCAGTCAAAGCCGTTTCCGGCCAGGATACGACAGGCAATGTAGCTGCGCAGACCGCTCTGACAGATGACGTAGACAGGCTTACGCTTGTCCAGCTCACCCAGCCGCTCCCGCAGCTCGTCCACCGGGATGTTAAAGAAGCCGTCAATGTGTCCGTGTGCGAATTCTTCCACAGTGCGGGTATCCAACAGAGTTACGCTTCCGTCACGAGGAAGACGATCTGCATCTTCCAGATGCCATTGTTTCAGAACACCGTTTGCGATATTTTCAACCATAAAGCCAGCCATATTTACCGGGTCTTTCGCAGAGGAATAAGGCGGTGCGTAGGCCAGATCCAGATCCTTCAGTTCCGTGGCTTTCATTCCTGCCCGGATAGCAGTGGCCAGCACATCAATGCGCTTATCCACACCTTCATAGCCTACGATCTGCGCACCCAGCAGGCGATAAGTCGCCTTTTCAAAGACCACCTTCATTGTCATGACTTTCCCGCCGGGGTAGTAACCTGCATGGCTCATGGGTGACAGGATAACCGTATCAACATCCAGCCCTGTTTTTCTGGCGTTGGTCTCATTTACGCCGGTAGTAGCGGCAGTCATGCCAAAGATCTTGATGACACTGCTGCCTTGGGAGCCGGTATAATGGCTGTCTCCGCCACAGATGTTGTCCGCAGCGATTCGTCCCTGTTTATTGGCAGGGCCAGCCAAAGAGATCAGAGCATCCTGCCCGGTGACGAAGTGCTTCACCTGCACCGCATCGCCCACAGCATAGATGTCGGAAATGGAGGTTTCCATTCGGTCATTGACCACAATACTTCCTTTAATGCCCAGTTCCAACCCGGCATCCTTTGCAAGGGTGGTTTCGGGAGAAACACCAATGGCCAGGATTACCATATCCGCATGGAGAGGCGGTTCTTCTTTCAGCAGCACATCCACGCCGCCGTCCCTTTCCTCAAACCCTTCTACGGTATGACCAAGTGCCAGCTTTACACCGTGCTTGCGCATTTCATTATGGATGAAAGAAGCCATATCGGCATCAAAGGGGTTCATAAGCTGTTTTGGACGCTGGACAATGGTGACATCCATCCCCAGCTCTCGCAGGTTTTCTGCCAGCTCCAATCCAATGAAGCCACCACCTGCCAGTACAGCGGATTTGGGATGGTTTGCATTGATGTAATCCTTGATGCAGAAGGTATCTTCAACAGTGCGCAGGGTAAACAGCTTATCAAGACCTACACCGGGAAGCCGGGGCTGAGTAGGCTTGGCTCCGGGAGAGAGAATCAGTTTGTCATAGCTCTCCTCGAACTCCTCACCGGTTTCCAGATTTTTCACGGTAACTTCTTTTTTTTCGGGATGGATAGCCGTGACCTCATGGCGCACCTTCATGTTTACATGGAACCGGGAGAAGAAGCTTTCCGGGGTCTGGAGGATCAGATCCGACCGATCGGTAATCACATCACCGATATAGTATGGCAGGCCACAGTTGGCATAGGAGATATACCCCGAGCGCTCAAAAACTACGATTTCTGCCTGCTCATTCAGTCTGCGAATACGGGCGGCAGCGGTAGCACCGCCTGCCACACCGCCCACAATGACAACTTTCATGTTATCGTTCCACCTTTCCTGCATAAGCGGAAATTCCGCCTATGTTTTTCACGCTGGTATAACCCATCTGCTTCAAAATAGCAGCTGCCTGACGGCTTCTTGCACCGCTGAGACAATGAATAAAAATGGGGGTAGATTTATTGTCAATCATGCCAGCCACTTTGCTAATGAACTGCAAAGGAACATTTTTACTGCCGGGGATATGCCCCTGCCGGTATTCGTCGGGGGTGCGAACATCCAGCAGGACTGCGCCATCCGTAGTGCTATATTCTTTGACACCCTGATTGATGTCAGGACCTTTTAGGAAATCGAAGAATCCCATCCTTGCACCTCCTTACAGCATGGCGAGAATCTGAGCCTTAGGTCTGGCACCGGTAGCTTGATTGACAATCTTTCCGTTCTTCATAACCACCAGAGTGGGAATGCTCATCACACCGAACTGCATAGCCAGTTCCTGTTCCTCATCCACATTAATTTTAACAACCTTGATATCGGAGCGCTCCTTGGCAATCTCCTCTACCAGAGGAACTACCATGCGGCAAGGACCACACCAGGGAGCCCAGAAATCCATCAGGACGGGCTTGTCCGAGTTCAAAACCTCTTGATTGAAATTGTTTTTATTAACATTGATAGCAGACATATTTAAGTCCTCCTGTTTTCTTTTTTATGGCTTTATTATATCCAGCAGTCGTTCCTTGTTCTGTGATTTTATCACTTATCGCCGTTGACTGTTTCACCGGGCCAACTATTAATTCCGCCGATCTCAATGATATTGGTGTAGCCCAGTTTCACCAGTTTTTCAGATGCCTGCTTACTCCGATTACCGCTGCGGCAGTATACCAGAATCAGCTGATCTTTATCCGGCAGTTCAGAGATATCCTCTGTGCCAATGGATTCGTTGGCAATATTGATAGCACCGGGAATATGCTTTTCGCTATATTCCTGAGCAGTACGAACATCGAGGATGATGTATCCGGTTTCCTCATCCATCATCGTAATAGCTTCATCCATAGTAATCTGTCGATAGGTTTTTTCAGCGGATTGCGTTGCACAACCAGAGAGAAGCAGTAAAGTCATGAAAATGGGAATGATTCTTTTCGTGTGGATACCTCCATATTTTGAAGATAGGGCAGCCGTTTCCAGCTGCCCTGTTTCCTTTTTTATGTTCTTGCCATTCCGTCTACACTGAGCACAACGCCCGTGATATAGGATGCTTCGTCAGATGCCAGGAACACAAATGCATTGGCAATATCCTCCGGTTGACCCAGGCGGCGCAGAGGGATCTGCTTGATGAGCGGATCAATTACTTCCTTGGGAACAGCCTTCATCATATCGGTCAGGGTAATACCGGGAGCGACTGCATTCACTCGAATACCCTTCGGACCCAATTCTCGGGCAAGGGAAACCGTCAGGCCATTGACAGCAAATTTGGATGCGGGATAAGCAAAGCCACTGGGCTGGCCGTAAATGCTGACCATTGAGGATGTGGAGAGAATAACACCTTGACCTTTTGCAATCATGCACTCACTGGCGGCTCTTGTAGCATTGAACACGCCTTTTACATTCAGATCCATAACCTTATCAAAGGTTTCCTCCGTATACTCGGTAAAGGGAGTGCTTTCGGATACACCGGCATTGTTCACCAGAATATCAATGCAACCGTATTTTGAGGCAGCTTCTCGGAACGCATTGCGGACAGATTCCAAATTGGACAGGTTAGGACTGATTCCCGCAACTGTTGCATCAGGGTACTTTTCTTTCAGCTGCGCAACCGCTTTGTCAGCAGAACCTTGTGAGCTTGCGGTCAGGATTACCGTAGCACCTTCCTTCAAAAATTTGTCTGCGGTAGCGTAACCAATGCCACGGCTGCCTCCGGTGATGATTGCAACTTTATCTTTCAGTCTCATAAGAATACCTCCTTGTGTTTTGTATTTGTAGTATAACCTGTTTCGGAGGCGCTCTCCGTGATAAAATCACATTTCTCCAAGAAGGAATGATAGAAAAATCATGCCCGTGCATAAATAAAAAGCCACAGTCACGCTCCGATTTGAAGTGTAGACTGTGGTTTTTATTTTACAGGTTCTGCACTTTCAGCCATCTTGATGATTTCGGAATCATCAATTTTGCTTGGAGTGTATTCGAGAACATAAGTGACTTCCGGAGAATAAGTCCAACAGAGAAATGCCGTGTCATCTTTCTTGTAAAGAGCGCCCGGCCAGTCCTGAATCATCATTTCCTCACAGCTGTCCATACCATCAACAAAATGCATCGAGGTGAGAATGTAACTACGGATAGCGAAATATGGGGGAGGGTGTCAACCAAAATATCTCGACAAACAGCTGACAAAAAATGACAGCCAGCGAAATGCTGGCTGCCTGTTCGGGCACAAAGTGGGAACGGCCCGGGAAACGCATAGTCAGTCGAGAATCTCCATGAGCCGGCCACAGCAGAAGGGGATGACCTCGCCTTTTTTGACGTGAACGGTCTTGTTGCACGTCTGACAGTAAACATCCGTGTCATACGGCGCACGAACGCTTGGGACAGCACCGGTTTCCTCTTTGGAAAGACCTTCAATGTGGAACATTGCGGTTTTGTCCTCACTGGGAATGTAGGTGCCCATTGGTTCAAGGCGCTTCGTCTTGCCGATACAGTTGGACATCTTGATCCAGAGCGCCTCCAGCTCTGTTTTTTCTGCGGGATTCTCCGGGGTGAACTCAACAATATCCTGATTGATTCGAATTTTCATAATAGTTGATCTCCTTTTCTTAGCCGCTCATCAGACCGGAGATGACACCCATGATCTTATCATGGCAGCCGCCGCAGCCGGTGGAACAGCTTGTGATTTTTTGTACTTCTTGAAATTCGCGCTCGACGTCGGAAAAGCGGTTCGTCTGCGCAAGTGCGCGGTCAATATCCGCGAGCGTGACGTGCTTGCAGTGGCAAAGCTCTGCGTTCTCTTTGTATTCCATCGCCGGTCAGACCTCCGCAAATGCGGACTTGTCCAGACCGCAGTCAGGGCAAACCCAATCCTCAGGGATTTCTTCAAACGGTGTGCCGGGGGCAATGCCATTCTCGGGATCGCCGACGGCCGGATCATAGACGTAGCCGCAGGGACATTCGTATTTCATGCTTGAATCCTCAAAAACAATAATGATTATCATTACTGATTATAAAATACCATAACTTTCCCGATTTGTCAAGAGGGAACTTGCAAAAGCAGCGCATCCTGATGGATGCGCTGCTTTTGCTGCAAGGGAGACATGGGAACAGATCGTGAAATGGATGCGGATAGGGTTGAGCAAAGGGGATGCGAGGGAGCAGGACAGGCGCGGGACAGACAGACCGAAGGGGATTGGGAGCAGGCGTGGCGAGAGGATGCGGGGATGATTGCGAGAGGGAACAGAATAGCCAGCCGGATGCGCTGATTTTTGACATATTAGACAAGAATGAGGATATAGGTTCAGAAAGAAACCGTTTTTTGCGAAAAAAGGCTAGGAATGACTGCAATGTGGTGATTTTGCAGGAAAGTTTTACCGCTGAAAAATGAGTTCCTCCGATAAGAAGTCCTTCTTCTTGATGCCGCGCTCCTTGAGGTAGCGGTCAAGTCGGTCAAAGAGCTCTGCGGGGATCTGCGCGGCTAAGGTTCTCATTTCTCCGGTCA
>ENA-UAMP01000975-UAMP01000975.1-human-gut-metagenome-genome-assembly--contig:-NODE-975-length-10529-cov-4.121825_pt1 | contig 10529 bp, 13 predicted proteins | sample MGYA00243285_ERZ654501 | MGnify/ENA primary metagenome ERZ654501 (study PRJEB26926, sample SAMN06164850) | human gut metagenome | biome: ENVO:00009003; feature: ENVO:2100002; material: ENVO:00002003...
GATGCTCAGGAGTCTCGTGGGCTCGGAGATGTGTATAAGAGACAGCTATATCACCTGTATTATCGGATTATCTGCCAAATGGTTCGTCTATAAGCAAACAGATCACATATGGTGAGTATCTGGGAAAATATAGATAAGGGATTAAAAAAGAACAGAAATACAGCAAGCACGCTGTCGCTCGTAAAATAAGTGGCTTAGCGTGCTTTTTTGATGCTGAAATATAAATTTTCATATGTGTGATCTAAGACATTTACATATTGTCATGTCCATCATCGAAATCATCGTCTTCGTGGTCGATGAATTCACGGCTTGTGACTTTCTTTCGGTTTCTCTCATTCTCAACCATCTCAGAGAGCTTTTCCTTTACTTCCTTGGATTTCTTGATGTTCTTTATCTCAAAATCTCCGAGAGTTTTGTCTGCTGAACAGCACTTGATGGTGCCGAGACCGAACATTCTCTGACCGAGTGAGCGGTTCAGTGAGATGTCCATGATCCTGTAGAGTCTGACTTCATCTTCCTTGGTATTTAGAAAACCTGTGCTTATAAAAAGTCTGTCATCGGACAGGCTGTACTTGGTGAATGACCAAGGCAGTCCGAATAAGGTACGCTTTCTGTCTTTCCATACAATATTTGGCATATGTAACCCTCCCTGTAATCTTTTTTAGATGTTATCACGGCTTGGATAATTTGTAAATCAAATATACGGATAAAATACGATGCCGGCATTCCGTTTGGTCAAAAAGTGATATAATAAGAGAAACGTGTTTTCAATGGCGCTGCTTATAGCACTTGTATTCTGGCAGTTTGCCATGAGACGTCACAAGGCGCAGATGTATACGGCAGAGATAGAGAAACCGATAGATATTGAACATATATTTACTGCGCAGGGTGGTATAATAGATCTGGATAGTAAAGAGTATAAAAAATAACACAGAGATAAGGAGGCAAGAATATGGTCATAACGATAGGCAGAGAATGTGGATGCGATGGGGATGAGGTGGCGAGGAGACTTTCGGAACAATATAAAATACCCCATTACACGAAGAAGGAGATAGTAGCGCTTGCAAAGAAGAAAGGGATATACGACAAATATCCGCTCTTCTTTGGAGAGAAAACGATAGACTCCATGATGACTTCCGTATCTGATGACTTTTTGTCAGTGCGGTATACTACGCCTGGAAAAGCGCTTGCAGAACTGCTGGATGGGCAGGATTGTGTAGTTGTTGGCAGGGCATCAGATTTTGCGTTCAAGGACAGAGAAGATGTCGTGAGAGTATTTCTGTGTGGAGATATTGACGGCAGAGTGAAGAGAATCGCAGAAAAACATGGCGTTTCCGAGCGTAAAGCAAAGATCCTTGTGGAGGAGACGGACGCGAGAAGACGCAGTTATCATGACTATTACAGCGGCGAGAATTGGGGATATTCCGGCAACTATGATCTGTGCCTTGACGAGATAAAGATAGGTGTGGACGGCGTAGTTGAAATGGTTGCTGCATATGTCGGCCTAATGGGAAGACGGCAGCAGTAGCACAAGTATAAGGCAATAAATAGTGCTGCATATAAATTTAAAAATTAAACTATGGGTTTACTTTTAATCTGTGGTTTAGACATGATATACTTATCAAAGATTCCTTCATGGATCAAAAGTGGTGTCAAATTTTCTTTTTTATTATATTCAGATATCTTATCCGGCTATGGACTTAACAGGGGATAAAGGTGGAACCTGGTTTATAGCAGTTATGAAAGGAAGGTATGTTTTATGGCACAGACGAATTTTCCGATGATCGATCTTAAAGCTACAGGCATGAGGATCAAGGAAGTGAGACAGCAGAAAGGAATCACAGTGAAAGCATTGCAGACATTTTTAGGGTTCAATGAGCCGGTATCAATTTACAAATGGCAGCGAGGCGAATGTCTGCCGACATTTGACAATATGTATGCAATGGCCTGCCTCTTTGGGGTGGGGATTGATGACCTTCTGGTGGGAAACCGCCAGGAGGTTGTTTTTTGTGCATATTTCATAAAAGAAACTATAAAACTTTGTTTTGTCATAACAATGTGTTAAGATATTATTTGCATGAGATAGGGAGGATTGGCATGAAGAATGTGAGCAGGAAACAGTACATATTGACACTAGTGGTGAGCTTTGCAGCTGTCGTTGTGTTGTCGGTATCTACTATCATGACATTTTATAGAAAATCAGTGAATGACACGCTCGCTCTTGGAGCGGAGACTTTGGAGCAGGAGAGAGAGCATATGGATTCCTATCTGAGCCGTGCAATGGATGCTGTAGAACTCACAAGGTTTACGGTAGAGCATATGATGCGTGACGGTCGTTCTTCCCGTGATATACAGGATTTTTTTACCAGTGAGTCGGACTATTATCACAAGGATATAGATGAAACGTTTACTGGTATATATGGATTGGTAAATGGGGACTATCTTGATGGTATTGGCTGGGAGCCGGATTCCGATTATGTTCCTCAGGATCAAGAATGGTATAAGGCAGCGGTTGCTGCGTCAGGTGAGCCTACGATTGGTGAGCCATATTTTGATGCCAAGACAGACACGATCATGGTTTCGGTGAGTCAGCTGCTATATGACGGAGAGAGTGTTATATCTCTTGATGTTAGCCTTGATACTATACAGACTGATACGGAGAACATACAATTAAATGGACAGGGGTATGGATTTGTATGTGACAGGAGTGGACTGGTTATAACACACGCTGATAAAGACGAGATAGGGCAGAATTATGCTGAAGGCGAGAACAAAACTATCATAGGCGGGATGAAAAGCCATGATGGAAAGTCGTTTGAGACTGTAATTGACGATAAAAAGGTAACTGTGTTTAGCAGCTCTATCATGAATGAGTGGCATGTTGTCATGGTTATCACAAATGAGAATCTGTATAAGAACATGAGAAAACTTATAGGATATGCTGCAGGTGTTGGAATAGTCCTGTATGCAATTATCGTATTTTTCTGCACCAGGTCAAAGAGAAGAACTGATGTCACACTCAATCAGCTTGATGAGACCAACAATGAACTGACAGAACTCAACAATATGGTTATGCAGGCATTTGCCAAGACGATAGATGCGAAGGATAAGTATACAAAAGGCCACTCGGTGCGTGTAGCAAGATACAGCCGTGAACTGGTAAAACGAATGGGAAGATCTGTCAAGGAACAGGATGAGATGTATCAGATTGCTCTGCTGCATGATATGGGAAAGATTCGTATCCCGGATAACATTATTAACAAGCCGGGCAGACTTACAGATGAGGAGTTTTCCATGATAAAACTCCATTGTGTAAATGGATATCATATACTAAAAAATATCAATGCATTTCCAGATCTTGCTGTGGGAGCAAAATATCACCATGAGAGATATGACGGAAAGGGATACCCGAGCGGATTAAAGGGCGAGAATATACCGGAATGTGCAAGGATAATAGCGGTGGCAGACAGTTATGATGCCATGACATCCAATAGAAGTTACAGATATGCTCTGCCTCAGAAGATAGTCCGTGATGAGATGGAAAAAGGCAAGGGAAGTCAGTTTGACCCGGCTATAGCGGATATCATGCTTCAGATGATCAGTGAGGATGAGGATTATCATATGAGACAGGCTGAAAAGATGGAGAGCAACATCCTGGTAGTCGATGATGAGAGGATAAATGTAAGACTTATAGAGAATATATGTAAGGATGAACCACTCTACAAGATAATTGCAGCGGAAAGTGGAGAACAGGCTATAGAGATAGTAGAAAACAAGCATGTAGACCTAATCATTTTGGATATTGAGATGCCGGAGATGGACGGATTTGAGACGCTGGAGAAACTCCGTAAGATAACGGATGCACCTGTTATATTTGTCACGGCATACAAAGATTACCAATTAATAGAGAGGGCAAGGACGTTGGGAGTTGAGGATTATATAACCAAGCCGTTTCTGCCTATCGTGTTTCTTGAGACACTGTATGGAGTGATAGGGTAATGGCATATAGATATTGAATGGATGGGGGGATGACTGTGGAGAAAAGCAAAACGATGCAGCTGGAGGTGCCTGAGGATGAAGTTCAGAAAAATGCCTGCAACCTGAAACAACAGGAATCTTCAAGTGACGTTTATATTGATCGTGAGAAGGGTCTTACATACTGCGGGGGTAGTGAAGATTTTTGGAAAGAGATCATATCTATGTATGCAGCTGACGACAAGCGCACAGAGATACAGAAAGCATATGATGAACAGGACTGGGATGGATACAGGATATTGATACATACAGTTAAGAGTACTTCCAGGACCATAGGTGCAATGGAACTTGGCGACGAAGCACAGACACTTGAGACTGCAGTCAAGGAACATGATCTGGACAGTGTTCACACAATGCATGGGGGAGTGATGGATTCGTATTCTGCCGTACTTGACTGGTGTCATGGAGTGATACAGTATATACGAGAGAAGAATCTCAGAGAAACAGGTGACACGACAGAATCAAATGAGAATTCAGAGAGAAAGTCGGAATAGTGGACCTATAAAAAAGGACAGAACTTTTCAGCGAAAGCTGGTGGGTTCTGTCCTTTAATAATTACGCACTTTACAATCCTACTTTTTAAACTCGGCAGGACTATGCATGTAGATAGCTGTGTATTCAAAAGCTTGCCGATTTTGACATCATTTCTGACCGTGATATGAGATTATAATGAGTTTACCCTGCCCATGAACAGGATCATGCCAGTGCTCTGATCTTCAATCACATACACAAATGGCTTGTCCACAATAAAGTTATATGTTTCCTCACTTGGCATCATTGCTGTTTCCTTGACCATGATGTCTGTCTCTGCTGCGGCCTTGGTTCCGTTCTCATCCACGATAACCTTTGCCCTGTGGTTGACTGATGAAACGGCTATGCCATCGGCGATCTTGGAGAGGTCAGCACTCTCCGAATATGCCGACTGGATTCCCATGTTTTTCAGAATGTCGTCAAGACCGTCGATGCTCTGCTCATCTGTGAATTTTGGGAGCTGGAGTGTATCGATCTCTACGTTGTTGGCATTATCCAGAGAGTCGATGAGCTTCTGTTTTTCTTCGTTGCTTAGTTTGTCAAAGAGTTCATTTATGTCTCCGTCATCGGCGGTTGGCATGAACACCTTCATGACAACATTGTCGCCGTCGTATGGAAGAGTGATTCCTTTGATCTCACCGTTGTCCATGTATGTGAAGTGCTCACCGTAGAGATGCATCATATCAACAACGCTTTCCTTGTCGGTTCCGTAGAAGCTGCTCTGAAAAGTTTTATCCTCGATAAAAGGAGTATCCCATTTCCCCTCGAAATAAACTGCGTTTATAAGCATCATCACGGTTCCACCAGGAATCTCCTTTAAGATTTCAGGAATCATCTTGTTAGTGTTTGTGCTGACCCACTTGTTGACATTCTGTACAACTTTGTCCGGCTGACCGTTGAAGTCTGCTTCATACACCTCACCTGAGTAGTAATCTTTGGCAGGTGTAAGGAAATCCTTTTCTATGTCAGCTGACCAGGATGTATCCTTGTTCATCCATACTGAATTTGCTGTGTTGACAAATGTATTCTGTGACCAGTCCTTTGACAGATATGCCTTCATCTCATCATTCCACTCGTCAAGGTCTGTTATGCCGAGAGCATTTTCGAGCTCTTTTTTTGTTGCGCCGTCTGCACCTACATCCAGCATGGACAGTGCACTTGCAATGCTGTAAGGCGAGTAAAATATGTTCTTATCAGCAGGAAGAGCAGAATACATATTCATAGAGAATTCATTGATTCCGTTCTTTAGCTGGTTAAATGATGTTATATCCGTTTTGACCGAAGTCACAGTGATGTTGTCAGTGAGGGAAGTGACCGACGAATCAGTTTTGGTGTGACCGGGATTATTCCCCGGTGTATTTGTGCCGCAGCCGGCAAGACCTGCACACATACAGGCGCTGAGTAGTAATGTTGTTATTCGTTTTTTCATAGTTGAAACCTCCTTATTGTAAAGCCCATCGTATCGTCCCGATGATTTATTGTAACTGGTATATCGTTAACTCTCAATATATATACGAGTAGCAAGAGCTTTTTTGTGGACTTTTTCAACAAATTTTTATATGAGAGGTTTTTATATGAGATTCGTGAGATAGTGAACAATGAACTTGGAAAATGCACGGATTAGATATATATTAATCATAAAGGTTCAATCAGCTTTTAGAATCAGTTTTCATAAGGAGGCAATACGATGGCACTTATAAAAGGAATACATCATGTGGCACTTAAGTGCTGCAGCAGCGAAGAGTATAAGAATGTAGCAGAGTTTTATGGTGATATATTGGGACTTTCAGTTGCGAGAAAATGGGATGGCGGGATCATGTTTGACACTGGAGATGGCATCATCGAGGTGTTTGAGGATGGTGAGTCACCGCTTCCGCAGGGAAATATAAGACATTTTGCATTTGCTGCAGAGGATGTGGATGCCTGTGTTTCGGCAGTGAGAAAGGCAGGATATGAGGTGTTTGTGGAGCCAAAGGACATAGAGATCCAGTCGGATCCAAAGTTTCCGGCAAGGATCGCGTTCTGCCGAGGACCGCTTGGCGAGGAGATAGAATTTTTCTGTGAGAAATGATGAAGAGTAGTAGAGACTTTCTGCTATAGAATTACATGGAGATGATAGGGTTGACAAAGGAAGAATGGTACGCCTGGCTTTTTGAACGTCTGGGAAGGTCGAAATTTCGCAGTGGATTTCATTTGACACAGAAAGATATCGATTATATACATGAAAAGGGGCTGGATACCATAAGACAGCATGCACGGGATTTCATAGCGCAGAGGGGAGCTCCGGCATTCATACCAAATGATGGAAAGCAGACTCCCATGCGGGGACATCCGGTATTTGTGGCACAGCATGCGACGGCTACATGCTGCCGGGAATGCATACGTAAGTGGCATACATTTGCCCCGGGAGTGGAGCTTGGTCCAAGACAGCAGGAGTATCTGGTGGATGTTATCATGACCTGGATAGAGAGGGAGCTTGAAGCAGCCGGGGATAAAATAATTTTATACCAGCGGTGTAATGACAAATAATTATATTTGTGGTAGAGTACAGTTTAGGTGGTCAAATAAAAGAAGAAAATCAGGACACACCAATAAAAAATGACTTAGGAAAAGGAACCCGGAAGGGATAGTCAGGAAAGGAAAGAATCATGTCAAGTATAGTTTTCGCTAAATGCACAACACGAAAGTTTAATAGTGATGTGGCAGGGAATATTTTACATACAGATGATAGGCTGCGTGAACATATGTACTCATATGGTACAGGGCGAGAGCGTACGGAACATGATCATGCAAATATGCTGACCTGAAAGATCTGAGCAAATACATAACAGATTAAATAGGTTTCGATAGACTGAGATCAGCCAGATCTATCAGCATTAATAGATTGGAATCATGATGTACAAAAAACGTCCATCTATGTGAGTATTATAGAAGTATTCATGTGGATGGGCGTTTTTTTCGTGTTTTGAACTCGTCTTTGTGAAGAAGAAATCTGCCAGAACTTAGAGATAAAAGAAAGGGATAGACATGGCAGAGATTGTATGTGTCGGATCGTTAGGGGCGCCAGGGGATGCGCTCTGCGCGGTCCACAATTTTAACAATGCAGATGAGATGGGAATTTTAGGAGGGAAGTATTATGTGTAATGTACCAACAATTGACATGACAGGAACAGGCAGAAATATTGTGAAACTTAGACAGAATGCAGGTCTTTCTGTAAAGGATCTGCAGGATATATTTGGATTTGCCACTCCAAATGCGATATACAAGTGGCAGAAAGGTATGGCTATGCCAACCGTAGATAACCTGATCATTCTAGCTGCCATCTTTGGTGTAACGGTAGATGATATCATTGCAGTAAACATCTGCTCGACAGTTGGAATCAGTGCGTAGCATAAAAAATTTACATATTCATGTATATAAAGGCGGACAGCGGTAACTACGTTGCCCGCCTATTTTATGTTCTTGTATGGGGACAGGTACCTCCGTCCCCTCCGTCCCCAGGGGGTCAGGCACCTTCGTCCCCATAAGGGGTGAAAATTGGGGGTTGACTTGGAGTGAGCTCCAAGTGATATATTCAGTACAGGATAAAAGTTTATTATAAATATTCAAGTACATAGATAAGTAAGAGGTGAAAATATGACTATCAAAGAGGTAAGTGAAAAGTTTGGTATCACCGCTGATACGCTCAGGTATTACGAGAGGGTGGGACTTATCCCTCCTGTCGCTAGAAATGCTAACGGTAACAGGGATTATCAGGAAAAGGACGTCAGCTGGGTTGAGCACACTGTGTGTATGAGAAATGCAGGTGTTCCGATAGAGGCACTTATAGAGTATGTAAAACTGTTCCAGATGGGAGATGCTACATTTGGCGCAAGGCTTGATCTCCTTAAGGAGCAGTATGAGAAACTTGAGGAGCAGAGAAAGCAGATCGAAACCACTATGGAGAGATTACATTACAAGATATCCAAATATGAGGAGGCCGTGAAGACCGGCAAGCTTGTATGGGACGGGGAAATTACCGATTGTGAATGACAGATGCACAATCTGGAGCATGTATGGATGTAAACAGAAAGGCAGATCAACGAGCGGTGATGCACTATGTTAATGAGCAGTAATGCACTATGTAAAACAGGAGGATAAATAAAAATGTATATTGAAAATATTAACGGACCACAGGATGTAAAGAAACTGACAGTAGACGAGATGAGAACACTTGCAGACGAAATGAGACATGCATTGCTCGTCAGAGCCAGCAAGCACGGCGGACATTTTGGACCGAACTTTGGTATGGTGGAGGCAACCATAGCACTTCACTATGTATTTGAATCACCAAAGGATAAGATTGTGTATGACGTGTCCCACCAGAGCTATCCTCACAAGATGCTCACTGGAAGAAAGGATGCATACCTCTATGAGGAGAACTATGATGATGTAACCGGTTACAGCAACCCACATGAGAGCGAGCATGATTTCTTTACGGTTGGACATACCTCAACATCCATAAGTCTTGCAGCAGGCCTTGCAAAGGCAAGGGATCTCCAGGGGGCAGATGGCAATGTGATAGCAGTGATAGGTGACGGCTCCCTGTCAGGAGGAGAGGCCCTTGAAGGCTTGGACTACGCTAAAGAATTGGATGGCAATCTCATCATAGTTGTAAATGACAACGATATGTCCATAGCCGAGAACCACGGAGGACTCTATACAAATCTCAGATTACTCAGAGACACTAAGGGAACAGCAGAGTGCAATCTGTTCCGCGCCATGGGACTTGATTATTATTACGTACATGAAGGCAATGATGTGGCAGCCCTCATAGACACATTCCAGAAGGTGAAGGATTCAAAGAAGCCTGTTGTGGTCCACATCAGAACCCTCAAGGGAAAGGGGTATGCCCCAGCCGAGGAGCACAAGGAGCAGTGGCACTACAGCGGACCATTTGACATAGAGACAGGAAGATCGTTATTTGAAAGTGACGAGGAGTACTACTCAAGCGTGTCCTGTGATTACCTGCTTGACAAGATGAAGAAGGATCCAAAGGTCGTTGCCATCACAGCGGGAACACCGACAGTTATAGGATTTACAGAGGATAAGAGACGTGAGGCCGGAAAGCAGTTTGTCGACGTGGGAATCGCAGAGGAGACAGCGGTGGCTCTTGCATCAGGAATTGCAGCAGGCGGCGGAAAGCCGGTGTTCGGTGTGTACAGCTCATTTGTGCAGAGAACATTTGACCAGATATCTCAGGATCTCTGTATCAACAACAATGCAGCCACTATAGTGACATTTGCAGGATCTGTATATGGAATGAATGATGTGACACATCTGGGATTTCAGGATATCCCTATGCTTTCAAATATCCCGAATCTTGTATATCTTGCTCCGACAACAAAGGAAGAGTATATTGCTATGCTTGACTGGAGCATAGAGCAGAATGAACATCCGGTGGCCATCAAGCTTCCAGGTGGTGCGATGATAAGTGGCGGTCCTGTGACGAAGAACTTTGGTGACTTGAATAAATATGAGGTGACACAGAAGGGAAACAAGGTTGCCATACTCGGCCTTGGAACCTTCTACAGTCTGGCAAATGCTGCAGCAGACGAGATGAAGAGTGAGTTTGGAATAGATGCCACTGTCATCAATCCTTACTATATCACAGGTCTCGATGAGGAACTTCTTGAAAACCTCAAGGCAGAACACTCAGTTGTCATCACTATTGAAGATGGTATACTGGACGGCGGATTCGGTGAGAAGATTGCAAGATTCTACGGCGATTCGGATATGAAGGTGCTGAATTATGGCCTTAAGAAGGAATTCCTTGACAGGTACGATGTCGAAGAGGTTCTTAAGGATAATCGTCTTGATGCAGAGATGATCGTGGAGGACGTTAAGGGACTTTTGTAAAGTGTATGATTATCTATGATAGATATGTTTATGTGAATAATTTAGTAGTAGAAATATAGAACAG
>ENA-UAMP01001009-UAMP01001009.1-human-gut-metagenome-genome-assembly--contig:-NODE-1009-length-10194-cov-4.299438_pt1 | contig 10194 bp, 5 predicted proteins | sample MGYA00243285_ERZ654501 | MGnify/ENA primary metagenome ERZ654501 (study PRJEB26926, sample SAMN06164850) | human gut metagenome | biome: ENVO:00009003; feature: ENVO:2100002; material: ENVO:00002003...
ACTCCACGTAACATGATTCTACTTAAATTATTTTTACTTTCTGATGGCAAATTAGTAATATAAAAATATATAATGTCACCACTCTTAATGTTATTCGCCATGTTCCCGGTAATTACCCACTTACCATCTTTAAGCTTTGTATTTCCTGGAGCCTGCCACATTATTTTTTTATTCATATCCCATTCTTGTTTTAATTCCTTATAATTACATGTCCTATAATCCATAGGAATAAGCCAGTAATTGACCATATTAATGTATCTCCCTCCCTATTATCTTTTTATCTCAAAAATCTGTAACCACATATACAAACATCCATCCTCTATAGTACCCCAAACTTTATCCTCACCCTGTCCAGTTTCTCCAGGAATGGCCTCGCCACCAGCCACAGTGCAATGACAGTCGCGGTCGCCTGCGCAAGGTCAAATGGAAATCCCGTCACATAGGATGCCATGATCATGCTGAAATTCACATTTGGCTGCCACATGATGACGGATGCAGGATTCATGATCCCACCATACACCACTATACACACAAGTGCGCCAAATATACACAGTCCCAGCTTTGTCATGTTTCTTGTCCTCACGCTGCTGCCTGCAAAGAACAGTCCGGCAAGGAATCCCACAAGTCCCATTGCGAACATCTGCCACGGAGTCCACGGTCCCTGTCCCATGATGAAATTCGACACGAACATCGTCATCGCCCCAGTGATGAATCCGCCCTCACAGCCAAATGCCACTCCGGCAATGATAACTATGGCCATGACAGGTGTAAAATTCGGCAGCATGAAGAATGCGGTTCTTCCCGTCACCGCCAGCGCACACATGACTGCCAGCGTCACTATATCTCTGACCTTGGGCTTTCTGTCCTCAAATGACACAAAGAACGGCAGCATAGCCTCAAGCAATACAAGCAGAGAAATAAAGAAATACTTCTTATCCTCAAGTCTTGCCACTCCAAACCATATGGTTGCAGGTATGAGGACAAGCACTGCAGCAATGCTCGCAACCGTCCTCCTGCCAAATCCACGTCCAGATGAATCCATCACTATATCCTCATTTCTCTTCTTTGTGATGGGGCGTATTGCCACGAGCAGACCAAATATTGCCGCTATCATAACACCATACAATACCAGATACTTTCGTCCTTCCGCCGTGACCGTCATCTGCTGCACAAGACCAGACAAGTCTGATACCGACATTGTATTCCAGAATCCAAACACGATTATCACGGTTGTCACCGCTATGGTAAGTATCTGCCAGATACTGAGATTTTCAACCTTCCTGTCCTTATTCAGTATTATGTTTACCAGCTTGTCATCTGATACACTGGCTGTCCCTGACATTTTTACAGTTTCCGGATTGTCCTCATTTCCGTCGCCAGCCTTTCCCGTCATATCCATATCCATACCGTATGCGGCAAGAACATCCTGAACAGTCACCGCGTCCTCCAGTACATTCCTCGATATTCTAGATGCCGCTGTGGTGAAGAAATTATTGCCCGACATGTATCTTCTCACAGTGTCAACGGCAGCCACCTCCCCGTCAAACAGGAGCGCGATCCTATCACCCGCCACTGCACAGAATTCAATGTCATGACTCACAATGACTATGGTCTTACCTCTTTGACGTAATTTTTCAAGCATATCTGCCAGCTGCATCTTAAACTCATTGTCAAGTCCCTTTGTCGGTTCATCCATGAGCAGGATATCCGGATCCGCTATAAGTACCTTTGCCAGGGCAAGTCTCTGTTTCTCTCCTCCCGAAAGGTCATATGGATGTCTGTCCAAGAGATTCTCCAGCCTGCAAAATCTTACTATATCTGCAAGCTGCTGCCTGTCCTTCGCATCGACAAGTTCCTCCTTCACAGAGCGCCGGGTAAACAAAAGCTCCGGATTCTGTGGCAGCATGCCTGTTTTGAGCCCCTTTTCTATGCGAACCCTGCCACTATACGGTCTGTATACATTTGCCAGAATCGACAGCATAGTTGACTTTCCTGATCCATTACTTCCGTTTATCATAAGGATCTCATTCTCAAATATATCAAGTCTTACCTGCCTCAGTACATCCCCTGCGTTCTTCTCATATCTGAAACTGACCTCGTCAAGGCTGCACACCACTTTTCCATTTTTCCCAGCGATGCCGGCATTTCCCGGCACCGCTGGTTCTCCGCCATTTTCTCTGAATTTTCTGTCATAATCTGCAAGCCACTCCCGGGCATCCGGAACCGTCAGTGGCAGATGAAGCTCCTCACCATGCTCCAGCCCCATATATATCTGAACCGAGGCCGGCATGGACAGGTAAAGCCCCCTGTCTATCTTTCGCGTCCTAACACTCTCTGCAAATCCTCTCACATCTCCGTCATATATGATTCTGCCACCCTCCATCACGACCGACCTGCTGCACACCGGCAGCACGTCCTCAAGCCTGTGCTCGGTCATTATAATGGTCGTTCCAAGCTCTCTGTTTATCCTCACAAGACTGTTTATGAAATCATTTGCTGCTATGGGATCAAGCTGACTCGTAGGCTCATCAAGGACAAGGACATCCGGCGTAAGTGCCATAACTGAGGCAAGATTTACCAGCTGTTTCTGACCTCCGGAAAGCTCCATGACCTTTCTATGGAAGATATCTCCCAGTCCGAAAAATGCTCCCATCTCAGCAACGCGCCTTCTAACATATCCATTGTCATATCCAAGACTCTCAAGTCCAAATGCCAGCTCGTGCCACACCTTGTCTGTGACAAGCTGTGCATCCACATCCTGCCACACAAATCCTATCCTGGATGCGGCTGCTCCGTCATCAAGTGACCTCACATCTGTACCGTCAAAAACTATATCGCCGCACCTATTTCCAACAGGTGCCACCGACGGCTTGAGATGCCTGAGAAGAGTTGTCTTGCCACATCCTGACCTGCCGAGTATGACGACAAATTCTCCCCTCTTTATATGAAGTTCCGCATCCTTGATGGCAGCCGGAAGAAATGTCTTTCCGCTCTCATCGTTTCCATCCGGATATGCAAAACTGAAATTTTCTATATCAAAAATATTCAACATTATATCCTCTTTCTGTTTAAGCTTTTAACCATGGGCATACCTTCATATGTCTCTGTCTTACCGCATCTCTCACATGTACAAATATTGGCAGTCCGATCAGGCATGCATACACTATATACATACTCACTGTGAGTGTCCCAGTGAGATTTCCCCTTATAGCCGGGTAATACCAGAATTTAAAACCGCCCTTCATACTTCCCCAGAGTACATAACCGCCACTGACCAGCATGTATACAAGCGCCCTGACATCCCTCTTTCGGAATCGGAACAACGAAAATGCCGTTCTTCCCGGCAGACCATATCCTCTCGATCTCATACTGTCTGCGGTTACAAGCGCCCTCTCCAAAGACCACGTCACAACAGCCGACAGCACATGACACCCGGTTCTCACTCTCCTGAAATATCTGCCGTTTACACTGTATCCGGACGCTTTCTGCGCCCTGTACACCTTACCAAACTGACTGGTAAGCTCCGGGATGAACTTCAATGTCATCGAGAGTACAAGTGACAATACAGGTGCAAGCCTTCCAAACAGGTAAACCATCTTGTCAGAACTGATGACTGCATTAAAGCATGAAAACCAACACAACACACACACAAGCAGAAATGCCGCCATGACACCATATGCTATGGACTCCAGGGTAAGTGGATTCCCCGATGGCAGATATGCCAGTATCGTGACTCCCTGATGACTGAACGCCGGATTAAAAAGCGCCGTCAATATGATAAGAGGAATCATATATTTTAAATTTGTGATAAATCCACGCTGTCCCCTAAGTATCACCGAGTACACAAATGCACCTATAAACGATATGCCCAGGCATACCGGATTGGTAAATGCCAGGGCATATCCTATAGCACATATAAAGTACATCAGATTTACTATCGGATGATAGCCGGAAAATGAATCATTTCTGTTCACTTTCTGTATATTCTCCAATCAATCAAATCATTTTTATCCTACATGCCTCCCCCGACATCGCTGCCCAGGCCTTCGCATGTGTACAACCATTTGATGGAATCCCCATCCTTGAGTCTGTATTTTGAACATCCATAATTTGGAAACCATCCGTTCACGGAATACATCCATCCGGACAGATTTCCACAGTCAAACTCATACAGATTGTGGATTCCCTCTATATAATAACTTCCATATGCCGGAGTCCAGCTGTATTCCAACTGTATTCCGTAATCTCTGCACACAGATTTCAATACATCAAACACAGTGTCTCCGTCAGTGAAGGAAACTCTAACCGTACCGAGTATCTCTCCATCCGCAGGCACAAAATCCTGTTTTTCTTCCTTGAGCCAGTCCCAGTTGTCAAGTATCGTATAACAACTTATATATATCGTACAATAGTAAGTCTCTCCATTTGAGACCTCCGTGGTGGTTCCTGTAGTCTTATCAGTAGCCTTTTCTGTAGTCTTTGTCGACTCAGTTGTCTTTGTACTCTCTGTTGTACGGGTACTCTCCGTCGTCTTCGTGCTTTCCGTTGTACGGGTACTCTCTGTTGTGCGGGTGTTCTCCGTCGTACGAGTGCTCTCTGTTGTACGGGTATTCTCTGTTGTCTTTGTATTTTCTGTAGTAGTCCTGTGCTCAGTAGTCACTGGAGCTTTCGTGCCATCGCCTGACTGTCCTTTGGAACCGTGCTTTTTGTCGCCTTTTCCTCCGTTGTTTCCCGGCTTACCGGTGCTCTCAGTTCCCGCCTGGCTGTCCTTTTCCGTACTTTCAGAGTTTGTCTGCTCTGTCTTTCCTGCGGCTTTGGCAGTGCTCTCTGTCTTTGAGATGTTCTCCGTCACGTTTTCCTGCGTGTTCACTGCAACCTGTGCAGCGCCGCTGGAGCCATTTCCTATATCAGCCGCGTCTCCGGCTGAGCTTTCAGTGGTTGCCCCCTGATCAGCTCTGTCTATACGAAACCCTCTGGCACCGGGAGCATTGCCCCCGTACCAGAACGCCCATACCAGGATCAACACCATGACACTGGCACCTATGATCTGTTTTTTATATTTTGCTATAAACTGTTTTATTTTATCCATAGATTATAATTAGTATTTCTCAGTTACAACACTTATGCTGCTGCTCCATGCTCCGTAATATACTGTATTTCCTATCTTCTTATAACTTCTGACACGTACGAAATACTTTGTTCCTGCACCTGCAGTCTTAAATGTAAGTGATGTATTCTTCACACCGGCAAATGTCAATGTCTTTGTACCCTTAAACGCACTGTTCTTTGAGTACTGTACCTGATAACCTGTGGCAGTGCTGTCCTTAAGCACCTTCACATTTATCTTCGCCTTTGCAGGTGAGTTGAAGAAATCAATGTCCTGACCACTTACTCTGTAAATAGTCTTTGCTTTGTATGAAGATATAGCATAATCTCCTGATGCCCTAACTGCATATGTGTACTTAACTCCAGACTTAACCTGACGGTCAGCATATGAGAGAGTCTTTACAGTGGCAATCTTTGTCCATGCCTTTGCATTTCCTGCCTTTCTGTAGATCACATACTGCTTAGAACCAGCGATCCTTTTCCACTTTAATGTCACATTTGTACTTGCATTGCCAAGTGTGACAGCTGGTGTGGCAAGTGTTGTGATAGGAGTCTTTCTTGTCACGCTCTGACCCGTGTATGCTGATGTTCCAACCTTTGATACAGACTGTACTGCATATGTGTAAACTGTATTTTCTGTTACATTGCTGTCAACATATGCTGTCTTGGCAGTATCTGCGATCTTCTCCCATCTGTCTGCTGTTCCAGCCTTTCTGAGTACAACATAGCTGTCTGCATTTGCTGCTGCACTCCATGTCAGTTCGATACCAGCCTTTGTGTTTGCTATCTTAACCTCAGGTGCTGCAAGAACTGCCACCTGTACTGCCTCTGAATTTCCAAATGACTTTCCTACAACCGGTTTTACCACATACTCATATGTAACTCCGGCCTTTGCTGATGCATCGCTATAACTGTTCTCAGTTACATCTGCGATCTTGGCAAATTCGCTCTCGCTCTCTGCCTTTCTGTATACAGCATATGAATCTGCTGCAGATACAGCATTCCACTCAAGTGATACAACACCGTCCTCAAGTGCAGCGGCTGTTATCTCTGTCTTACCATCCTTGATCTCAAATGCCTGCTTGATCTTTCCTGTATAGTTTCCTATTCCTGTTACTGTAGCCTTTGCGGTTCCAGCTTTTATATTGTTGAAGTATGAAACTGCAAAGTCCTTGCCAGCCTCAAGAACTGTATCTCCAAGTGTTACATTTACTGTAGGTGTCTTCTTACTGCCGTCCGCAACGATATCGTCTGTGTCAACTGTCACAACTGCATCAGTCAGCTCAATTGGCTTGATCTCAAATGTATACTCAACTGAACCTGAGTAGTACTTGATTCCTGTGATCCTTACGCTTGCTGTTCCAGCGTTTACATTATCGATGTATCTTACAGAGTAATCTGTGCCTGACTTAAGTGTCTTGCCGTTATATGCTACGTTGACTGCTGGTGTCTTCTCTGTTCCGTCTGTCACATATTCCTCTGCTGATACTGTGATGTCTGTCTTTGAAATATGTGTTGCTTTTAATGTGTAATTCTTTACGACCTTACCTGTGTACTTTCCCTTACCTGTAACTGTAAGTGTTGCCTTGCCAGGAAGTACATTGTTTGCAAATGCAACTGTGTAGTCTGTATTTGCCTTGAGTGTCTCGCCTGCATGTGTAACTGTCACATTTGGCTTCTTAACCTTTCCATCTGCGACAAATACTGTCTGGTCGATGGCAACATCCGCCGCCTCTATCTCTGCCGAGTAGATTGAGAATGTCTTCTCTGTCTGACCCTCATAATCACCCATACCGGTGATAGTTACCTTTGCTGTGTTTCCAGCCTCTGCGTTGTTGCTGTATTCCTTTGTATAGTCAACGCCCTCTGTGAGGAGAATGTCACCATACTTAACTGTAACCTTAGGCTTCTTTTCTGTTCCATCATATACAAGGCCGAAATCAGCAACTGTTACATTTGCCTTCTCAACCGACTTCTTATCTGCGCTCTCCGTATAGAGTTTCTTTCTGTCGCTCATGTTGTAGAGAGTTGTCTTTCCTGTCTTAAATCTGTCATATGATACAAGAGCATATGTAGCCTGCTCTGTAGCCATCATGTTTACTGAAAGTTTTCCATTTTGTGCTGCATGTGCAAATCCGCCTCCATCGATATAGAAGAAAAGCATTGCATCCAAGATAGAATTCATGTTCTTTACATACTGTGGATCTGTGTCGGCATCTCTTCCAAGATCAGAAAGCGCACATACTGTCTGAGCGCAGCTCTCTGAGTTTACAGTTCCCCAGGAACCCATGCCGCCGTTTGATAACTGCTGATCAGATATAGCCTTCATACCACGATTGACTGCAGCCTTTACATCAACATTTGTATTGTAATATGGTGCAAGAGCCTGAACAGCCATTGTCGTGATGTCAGGATCAGCCTTTGAGCCCCACAAAGCCCATCCGCCGCTGCCTGGGAGCTCTTTGTCAAGTATGTACTGGATAAGTCCTTCCCTTGTCGTCTGTGTTGCTGTGCTTTCATCTGGCAGCTCAGGGATCTCATAATCTCCTGTATCTAGAGCGATAAGAGCATATATAGGACCATTTATTCCCTGATATACAACATCATCAAGATTCGCAAGTGGCTCAAGAAGGTTGTAGCCACCTACATTTGTAGGATCTGCGCCAATTGCTGTAAGACCAATGATAACTCGCGAGTTGTCTGTGAGCTTGCGTGAGTGAAGCTTGTTGTTTCCTATATTCTGAACGTACTTTACAACATTGTTGTAGTATGCTGTATACCACTCTGGATCCTCATATCCATACCTGGCAAGAGCCAAAACTGCCCACTCTCCACCTACAGAACCGACCTCAGCCTCTGTGACTGTGTTTCTGATATACTTGATCGAACTGTCAAGCATCTCCTTGTAGGAGTCAGATGTGTTGTTTTCTTTGAGATCTGTCTTGATGGTGAAATATGACTTGTACTTTCCACCCAATGAAGAAACTGAGAAATCAAGACCATTTGTTATATCATAAGTCTCCTTTGAAACAGACCATCCATCGATCACTGCATAGTGGCTGTTGAGACTTGTATCCATGGTGATGTATGCGGTCTGAGCCTCATTTGCAGGGACAGAAACCTCAAATACAAAAGGATCTTCCTCTGTACCTGCTGCCTTTGTTTCCTCACCATTTATATAGTAAGTATTTGTCATGTTGTAGTTCGCATCAAATGTCGTCTTCTTTGACATATTGAATGTCTGGCCTGCAACTGTGAGTGTCTTCACATACGGATTGCCGTAGTAGCCATTTCCGATATCATCGGTCGTCGTATCTTCGTTGCATGTATAATCAAATCTGAGACTATCTCCATCACTGAGGACTATGCTGCTCATTCCCCCGTTTGAATAGTCGTCATTGTCATAGGCAAACATCCAGCCTGAATATCCGGCACCTGCTCCAAGCCCATTGATGCTGCTCACATATCCGCTTGATACTCCTTCAACTGATACACCAGCCTGGTCAAATGCTTCCTGTACAGCCTGCACTGTAGTTGTATCCGCATCCACCTCGACTGTCTGTTCCATTATGACACCTGTCTTCGAGGCGCCCTCGATTCCGGCATCCACTGCCGTGTAATCGTATGCTGAGACCGTGATCGTCTTGGTCTCTTCCGCTGCATACGCTGTCATGCCACCGCCCCATGGGCTTGTGACAACCGTTGCTGCCGCCATGCACATCGCCATACATGCCGCAAGAATTCTTCTTCTCATAAACGTATCTCCTTTCAATTTTTCCCAGAAAGGCATATTGACAAGTTTCAAAATACCCTTCTCTCGAAGAATTAGATATATAGCAAGCGATCTGACTCGACAGGGACACTCCCCTGCATACAGTAATGGCTGTTGCGACGGATTCTCACCGCACTTCCCTTCTTTTTACGCCGGAACATCTCCGGGACTATATATCTGGCGTGATCCAATGTCACACCAAAGCAATATTAACAACGCCAGCGCCCAGTGTCAACCTTATGTAAACATATAAGACAATTTATTTCTCATAAATAAGCAAAACAAAAAGGCTGGTCCTCTTTGCAATAATGAACCAGCCTTTGTCCATTGGACAATTTATCACAACAATTTCTTAAAATCCTCCAGACAAACCGGTCTAGAGAAATGATATCCCTGATAATAAGTAGAACCATACTTGTGAAGGTAATCGAACAGTGCCTTGTCCTCGACACCTTCAATGCAGCTCTTGTATCCAAGTTCGTGGGCACATGACACAACCGCCTGTACAAGAACCTGATTAGGCTTGCTCTCCTGTATGCCCCTGACAAATGACATATCGACCTTAAGCTCATCTATCGGTAATTCCGTGAGCAGATTTAATGTAGCATTTCCCGTTCCAAAATCATCGATAGCGATCTTTATTCCAAGTTTCCGGAAATAATCCAGCTCATTTTTCAGAAATGCTATATCCATATTCTTACATCTCTCTGTGAGCTCTATGCACAAATACTCAGGAGGGAACTTCGTCTTCTTTAATATATCCACAACAGCCTGCCTGAATCCATGATTCTCAAGCTGAGTCGCTGATATATTGACATTCACCACAAAATCAGGTCTGATTCTGCGAATCTCCATACCATCCGTGAGTGCCTGCTCTATTATCCAGTTGCCAAGTTCAAAGAAACACGGCTCCATCTCAAGCCACGGTATAAATATTCCCGGTGGAACCACACCAAATTCCTTGTGTTTCCATCTGAGAAGAGCCTCCATACCTACTATGTGTCCTGTCTCGGAATTTGCTATAGGCTGATAGCACATGAAAAAGCCTTCCATGTTGTTTGCCACACATTTGTGTATTGTGCTGTACAGCTGCAGTCTCATTCTATCATTGTCCTTGATCTCCTCATTGAAGAATACAAGTTCACCATGATGATCCTCCTTGGATCTCTCCAGGGCATATTCCACACTGCTCTTTATCACGTCCTCATCGGCTCCTACATGGTCATATATCAGACCACCTCCATACAATTTAAGCGGGATCGATGTGCCTGTCTCTTATACACATCTCCGAGCCCACGAGACTCCTGAGCATCTCG
>ENA-UAMP01001026-UAMP01001026.1-human-gut-metagenome-genome-assembly--contig:-NODE-1026-length-10087-cov-3.866726_pt1 | contig 10087 bp, 10 predicted proteins | sample MGYA00243285_ERZ654501 | MGnify/ENA primary metagenome ERZ654501 (study PRJEB26926, sample SAMN06164850) | human gut metagenome | biome: ENVO:00009003; feature: ENVO:2100002; material: ENVO:00002003...
GAGTCTCGTGGGCTCGGAGATGTGTATAAGAGACAGTCCCAGAGGAAAACGAGCTGTACGATCTGGCAGAGCTGTTCAAGGTGTTTGGGGATTCGACAAGGATATCGATCATGTTTGCACTTCTGAAACAGGAGTTAAGTGTTGGTGAGATTGCAGATAAATTGGAAATGAATGCATCTGCTATATCACATCAGCTCAGAGTGTTAAAGCAGGCAAAGCTTATAAAAAGCAGGAGATCAGGTAAGAATATTATATATGAACTGGCAGATGAACACGTGGTTACGATCATAAAACAGGGAGTAGATCATATTCTGGAATAAAAATATACAAATTTAGCGAGGTATTTCGATGAAAGTTGAATCACTTATATTTGATATGGATGGAACTCTGTGGGACAGCGCAGAGAAGGTGGCAGAATCCTGGACAGCGGTGCTTAAGGAACAGCCGGATGTGGACATGGTAGTGACAGAGGCTGATATAAAAGCTATTATGGGCATGCCTATGGATGCTATAGCGAGAAAGATGTTTGGAGAGTACCCGGAGAAGAGACAGGCGGAACTTATTGATGCCTGCGGTGATTTTGAAAACAACTATCTCAGACAGCATGGAGGAAAACTGTATGATGGCGTTGAGGATACGCTGGCGAAACTTTCTGAAAATCACAGACTTTATATTGTGAGCAACTGTCAGAGTGGTTATATTGAAGCTTTTCTAGAGCACTATGGATTTGGAAAGTATTTTAAAGACATATTGTGCTGGGGAGACACGAAGGTGTCAAAAGGAGAGAGTATAAAGATCATTATGGATAAGAACGACATAAAAGATGCTGCATATGTTGGAGATATTCAGGGTGATTGTGATAGTGCAAGATATGCAGGCATAAAGTTCATACATGCAGCCTACGGATTTGGCAAGGTTGATGATAAGGATGCGGCTATACAAAAGTTTGAAGATCTTTTGGATGTTGTCGAGTAGAAAGTGTTACAGACCGGCGCGGATATAGCGGCGGTCATATGTTCTCATGCAGCCGGAAAATCTTATTTGCAGTATGCGTAAAAAACCAGACAGAACACATTAAGATGTGGCACTGTCTGGTTTTTAATTTGTATTTGTAATGGATAAAATTATTTGTTCATATGCTCAAGGGCTGCTGCAACAAATCCTTTGAACAGAGGATGTGGCTTGTTTGGTCTCGACTTGAATTCTGGATGAGCCTGAGTTCCGATAAACCATGGGTGATCAGGAATCTCAACCATCTCTACTATGTGTCCGTCAGGTGAAAGTCCGACAAGTTCCATACCGTTGTCTGAAAGTGCCTGCCTGTAGTCGTTGTTGACTTCATATCTGTGTCTGTGACGCTCATGTATGTATTCTGTTCCGTACAGCTGGTATGACTTTGAATCCTTTGCAAGTACACAAGGATAAGAGCCAAGTCTCAGTGTTCCTCCAAGATCAGTCACATCGTGCTGGTTAGGCATGATGTGTATGACCTGATGGAAAGAGTTTGGATTGAACTCAGAGCTGTGTGCATCCGAGTAGCCAAGTACATTTCTTGCAAATTCAACTATAGTGAGCTGCATACCGAGACAAAGACCAAGGTATGGGACTTTGTTGGTACGTGCATAGTTGATGGCAGTGATCATACCTTCTATACCTCTGTCGCCAAATCCGCCTGGTACAAGTATTCCGTCTACATCGCCAAGCATATCTGAAACGTTTTCCTCTGTGACAAGTTCAGAGTCTATCCACTTGATCTCCACGTCGGATCTGTTGGCAACACCGGCATGCTTGAGCGCCTCAACCACAGAGATATAAGCATCGTGGAGAGACACGTATTTGCCGACAAGAGCTACTTTTACTGAGGTGGTCGGATGTTTCCATGCATCTATCATGTCTGTCCATTCCTGCCATGCATGTTCCTCTGGTGGAGGACATTCCATGTTGAGACACTCGCAGACGACATCGGCGAGGTGTTCCTTCTCCATGGCAAGAGGTACTTCGTACAATACGTCAACGTCAAGATTTTGGATGACATTCCTGCTTGGAACATTGCAGAACAGAGCGATTTTGTCCTTTATACCCTGATCGAGAGGAAGATCAGAACGACACACAAGTATGTCGGGCTGTATTCCCATTCCCTGCAGGTTCTTTACACTTGCCTGGGTAGGCTTTGTCTTGATTTCGCCTGATGCGCGGAGATAAGGGATGAGGGTTACGTGGATCATGATACAGTTTTTAGGTCCAACCTCATGCTGAAACTGTCTGATCGCCTCAAGGAAAGGCTGACTTTCGATATCACCGACAGTGCCGCCTATTTCGATAATGGCAACTTCTGTGTCCTTTGCGTCAGGATTCCTGTAGAATCTGTCTTTGATCTCGTTGGTGATATGAGGAACGACCTGAACGGTGTGTCCACCGAAATCACCGTGTCTCTCCTTTTGAAGAATACTCCAGTAAACTTTTCCTGTCGTTACATTTGAATTCTTGTTGAGACTCTCATCAATAAAACGCTCATAGTGTCCGAGATCCAGATCTGTCTCGGCTCCATCGTCCGTTACAAACACCTCTCCATGCTGGATAGGGTTCATTGTTCCGGGATCGATGTTGATATACGGATCGAATTTCTGACTGGTTACCTTGTAGCCTCTCATTTTGAGAAGACGACCAAGGGATGCAGCAGTGATACCTTTACCGAGTCCAGACACAACACCACCAGTGACAAACACATACTTGACTGCCATAATTTTATCCTCCATAAAAACTTCAAAAACTACATTAACATATTATATGCAAGCTATATTCAAAAGTCAATTGAGAAAAACAAGTTAAAAAGAAAGCAAACTTGATAAAATAATGCGCGGGCAAATGAATCAAATGTTTTTAAAGGCAAATACGTGATAATATAAGGCAACTGTGTTATCATGAAAAAAAGATGACTGTGGCATCACGTTGCAGTGAGTGGTGCCGAAGGTGGAGGTCAATGAAAAAGATAAGATTTATACATATATCTGATGTGCTCCTGGGAACAAATGTGGACAGTGACATGCCCTGGGCGGATGAAAGAAAAAAAGAGATATATGGAACATTTGAAAAAATAATAGATCGCGCGGATCGCACGGATGTGGATTTTATGTTCATATCGGGAAATTTGTTTGATCATCAGCCATCTGTGGAAGAACTTTCGTGGCTGGACGAAGTGCTAGGCAGGTTAAAGAGCACTGAGGTCATATATTCTGCTGGATTTTGTGATAACCTTGGTGGTGAGACGCCCCTGATGACATATAGATTTTCATCTCGGGTGTACGTGCTTGGAACCCCACTGTTTACTGAGAACCCATCGGAGAACATGACGGTTTTTAGGGATGAACAGGCAACGATGGCGATGGATCATCTGCATTTTCCTGAGAAGAACATGGACGTGTATGGGGTGAGCTATTTTGATGGCAGGATGGATGCGCATGCTATTGATGAAACGTATCCAGATGACGGTGCTGTGCACAATGTGCTTGTGGCTTGTGGCGGTGGCAGACATAGGATGCCGATTGATTGGAATGGTCTGCGTGACAGCGGTTTTGACTATATAGCTATGGGGGGACGACAGAAATATTCGGTGGAAATACCTGGCAAGGCTTATTATCCTGGCAGCCCTGAGTCCGTATCTGCGAAATCCACCGGTCCGCATGGGTATATATGTGGAGAGATCGGATCAGATGGATTGAGGACGGAGTTTGTGCCGGTGGCGGTAAGGGAATATAAGCAGATTAATTATCATGTGGATAACCATACAAAGGACAGTGAACTCGGCGAGGCCATAGCGAGGCTTCTTTATGTGGAGGGCGATGGCAATATATATACCATAAATATAGTGCGCGATGGAGGTTGTGAGAAAAGCTTTGATATCTCGGGAATGCTGGCGGGATATCGAATTCTGGCATTGGACGGAGAGCGATTCGAGAGGACGGATTATAGTGAGTATATAAGATCTAATAGAAACACGGAATTTGGGAAAATGCTGGAGAAGTTGAACGATTCAGATATAGATCGCAGCAGTGGAGCCAAACTGGCTGTGGATATGATGATAGATATGTCTATGCTCTATTCTAAAAATAATAAGAGAATGGGAAATGATATATTTCGCGAAATGAAAAGGCAGGTAAAGAACTTGTTGGAAATAGAATATCAAGCCTATGAAAATCAAAGCGATATTAAGGAATATATTGAAATTAGAAATGATTATACAGTCAGTCCCGATGTTTTAGAACAACTCAATATGGTATGGGCAAAAGAAAGGGCGATGGAGCTGGAGATCACAACACTTAGAAAAAGAGCAGAAGAGCTGCCTCGAAAATACCGAAGAGAATGGATCCTTATGGGAATCAGAGCCACAGTTATACCTATGATGACAATGGGAATCTTGTCAATAATATTATTGTCTGCCACACTGAAAAAGACAGGAGATATGTTTCCTAATGGCAGATTGTTGTATATCTTAATATTTATGATGCTGGTCATTGGAGCGTTTTATTGTGCGGGATATGTAGTTGCTAAATACTGGGGGATAATAAAAAAAGGCGACAGAGCCAGATTACATGATGAACTTGAACATAATCAGACATGTTTAAATGCCTTGTGTGCAGACCGTGATGCAATTCACAAAAAAAGGACAGAGCTGCAGATGCTTGATGGACGCAGAAGAAATATGTATGAAAGCATGAATGACAGGGAGAAAAAACTGGATGTGAAACTACGAAAGCTCCGGCTCATGAAATCTGCGTTGGACGTGATCTGTGAATGAAGATTGTAATTGGGGCTTAAGGCAACCTAGTTTGCTCCGCCTGTATGATGTTTTTTTCATTCCTAAATGTTTGAATGGCTACCATTTGAATTGAACCGAGTATAAGCAGAAAGCCAGCCAGATCCATCCCGGAAAATTTTGTACCGAGAACCAGCCATGTCAGAAGAGCACTCGTGACAGGTTCAACTGTGACAAACAGGCTCGCTTTGACACTGCCAAGTATACCGATTCCTATGCCGTATATAGTAAATGGAATGAGTGAGCCGACAATAGCAACAGCAAGGGAAGCTGTGAGTATCTGTATGTTCATATGAGGGAAGGTGAATGTCCTGGTTACAAGTAACAGGATGATGGAAGCGAATAGAGAAGCCCATCCTATAACGTTGACAAGCCCATACGAATTGTATAATTTCTGTGGATAAAGACAATATATAGTAAAACAAACGGCTGATATAAGCCCCCAAAAAAGAGCTGGAAATGATATAGCAAGAGAATTAAGTTTGCCGTGTGTTGCAATCAGAAAAATTCCGGCAAATGCGCATATTACAGATATGACTTCGTAATTTTGCGGTTTTTTATGCATGAATATAGCAGTGTAAAGCAAAATCATAATGATATATGTAAACTGGATGACTGTGCCTGTTGCTGCATTCGAATGCTCGATTGAGGCAAAGTAGGTGAATTGTACGCCCATCACTCCTGTGAGGGAGAAAAAAATCAGAGAGATAACACTTTTAGGCTTTGACCATATGGACAAAGCCTTTTTATCTTTTTTTAGTGCAGAGATAAAGAGCAATACTATACCGGATATAAACTGGCGAATAATGGATAACTGGATTGAATTCACATCAGATGCCTGAAAGATGTATTGTCCCAGAACTCCGCTGATTCCCCACATGATTCCGCATGAAAGCACCAGTATAATTCCGAATTTTTGTGAATGAGTAGTTTGTGTATTAGCCATAGCATTACTCCTTCTAGTAAAAGTGCCACTATTTTAGCACTGATCGGGTATTATTTCAACTGTTCTTCAGACATGGAGCCTTAGTGTCGAATGAGGGATTGAAGGCATAGAAATTCTTGAAATCAAGATTATCCTTCACGGTTTCCAGACACTCACCAAAACGCTGAAAATGAACAATCTCACGTTCTCTAAGAAATTTTATCGGCTCAGCAACATCCGGGTGATCTTTGCAGAGCCGGAGGATGTTGTCGTAGGTAGAGCGCGCTTTCTGTTCAGCAGCCATGTCCTCAAAGAGGTCCGTTATAGGATCCCCTTTGCACTGAAATTCACATGCATTGAATGGAATACCGCCTGCGGCCTGAGGCCAGATGCCTATAGTGTGATCAATGTAGTATTTATCAAAGCCAGATGCCTTTATCTCTTCCATGCTCAAATCCCGTGTGAGCTGGTGTATGATGGATCCGATCATCTCCAAGTGGCCGAGTTCCTCAGTACCGATGTCGGTGAGTGCAGCCTTGACTTTGTTGTCGGTCATTGAATATCTTTGCGAGAGATATCTCATGGATGCACTCAACTCGCCGTCAGGACCACCGTACTGACTGATTATATCCTGGGCAAGTTTTGCATTTGTCTCCTTTATATTAACAGGAAACTGTAGTCTTTTTTCATAAATCCACATCAGCAGTTACCCTCCCTTTCCCATGGCCATGGGTCGTTAACCCATGTGAAATAATTGTCATCGTTTACCTGATATTTGTTGAGCGGACCATACAGACTGATGTAATCCTTCACAGCCTGCTGCCTCATGCTCTGGTAGTTTTCATAGCTGGATAGTGCGTGTTTGCATGATGGGTGCAGATCAAGGTAGAGGGCGATGTCGTCCATGGCAAAAGATACTTCTGTTATAAAACGCATGAGCTGTTTCTTGTTCATTTTGTTCATGACTGTTTCCCCCTTATGCCGCAGAATATGAGATTGAGATCCTTAAACATGGTGCCTTCCTGAAGACCGCACTTGGCGTCATAGAGATTTTCGAATGGTTGTTCCGGAATATAAGTCATGCCCACAGGACGTCTTCTTGAATCCTCCGGGCATGTTTTTTGTTCATCTTTTGCAGGGCGGCATCCGCCAGCCTGATTGGTGTATTTGACCGTGGTGCCCTGGTTGTTGTAATAGCAGCGTCCCTGGCTGCCACGGCTGCAGTTTCTGTTTGCTTCCACAAAAGCCTCCAGATATAACATTCTCTGTATAGAGTATGCTGTGGGAGAGCTGGTGTGACAGCTTAATTTATTCCTTTCATAGATAACTGTATACGCTTTTTGTTCAGATCAATGCCGATGACTTTGACCTGAACTATATCTCCAACACTCACGACATCGAGAGGGTGCTTGATAAATTTGTTGGACATCTCAGAGATATGTACAAGTCCGTCCTGATGCACTCCGATATCCACAAATGCGCCGAAATCAATAACGTTTCTGACGGTTCCCTTGAGGATCATTCCCTCGGTGAGATCTTTCATCTCGAGTACATCGCCCCTCAAGATAGGTTTAGGCATCTCTTCACGCGGATCTCTGGCGGGTTTTTCAAGCTCCTTGATAATGTCTGTGAGAGTGAGGATTCCTGTTCCCAGCTCTTCAGCAAGTTTCTTGACATTGCCTGCGGCTTTGGAAAGCTCCTTAAGGTTGCCCTTTGAGATGTCATCTGAGCTGTAGCCGAGGTGTTCCAGAAGAGCGGTGGCTATATCGTAACTTTCCGGATGGACGGATGTCGCATCAAGCGGATTCTTTCCGTCACTAATCCTCATGAAGCCTGCGCACTGTTCAAATGCTTTAGGACCGAGTTTTGCAACCTTGAGAAGTTCTTTTCTTGTGGTGAAACGACCATTTGTCTCTCTGTAATCCACGATATTCTTTGCAAGAGTCTTGTTGATTCCTGAAATGTGTTCCATGAGTGGCGCTGAAGCTGTATTGAGGTCGACACCGACCTTGTTTACAGAATCTTCAACAACGGCATCAAGAGCCTCGGCGAGTTTTTTCTGATTCATGTCATGCTGATACTGTCCGACTCCTATAGCCTTTGGGTCGATCTTTACGAGCTCTGCGAGAGGATCCTGAACTCGTCTGGCGATGGATGCAGCACTTCTTTGCCCTACATCGAAGTTAGGAAATTCCTCGGTTGCAAGCTTGCTTGCGGAGTATACCGATGCTCCTGCTTCGTTGGTTATCACGTACTGGACAGGTGTGTCCAGCTCGCTGATAAGCTCTGCGATCACCATCTCAGACTCTCTGGATGCTGTTCCGTTTCCAACGGATATCAGAGTGATGCTGTACTTTTTGATGAGAGCTTTCACAGTCTTTTTTGCCTCGGCGACCTTGTTCTGTGGAGCAGTAGGGAATATGACCACGGTGTCGAGAACCTTGCCGGTTGGATCCACCACTGCAAGCTTACATCCGGTCCTGAATGCCGGATCCCATCCAAGTACAGTTTTACCTGCGATAGGAGGCTGCATGAGCAGCTGCTGGAGATTGGATGCGAATACCTTTATGGCACCATCCTCGGCGCTTTCGGTGAGGGAGTTTCGAATCTCTCGCTCTATGGCAGGTGCGATAAGTCTGGAGTAGCTGTCATCTATGACATTATTCAGAATCTCCGATGTATCCGAGTTATCTCTCACGATGATCTTCTTTCTGAGGTAAGAGATTATCTCGTCCACAGGAGCCTCGATCTTAACGGTTATGAATTTTTCTTTTTCACCTCTGTTTACTGCAAGTGTGCGATATCCGGTCATCTTGGATATCGGGGCGGAGAAATTGTAATACATTTCATATACAGATTCAGCATCAGGATCCTTGGCGGTCGTGTTGATAAACCCTTTTTTAGTTGTGAGGTCACGGATCTTTGTTCTGTAGTCTGCTGTATCAGATATGTTTTCGGCGATGATGTCCATGGCTCCGGCGATGGCATCGTCCACGGTCTCCACGCCCTTTTCAGTTGACACATACTTTTCAGCCTCTGTCCTTATCGGGGTGGAAGTCATCTGAAGTGATATTATATTTGCAAGTCCCTCAAGTCCCTTGTCCTTTGCTACTGTGGCTCTGGTCTTTCTCTTAGGCCTGTAAGGCCTGTACAGGTCGTCTACCAGCACCATGGTTTCGGCTGATTCTATCTCAGCACGCAGCTCTGGAGTAAGCTTTCCCTGCTCCTCAATGCTTGCGATAACCTGGGCTTTTTTATCCTCGAGATTTCTCAGGTATGTAAGTCGCTCGTGAAGTGCCCTGAGCTGTTCGTCATTGAGTGCGCCAGTTGCCTCTTTTCTGTATCGGGCGATGAAAGGAATGGTGTTGCCTTCGTCTATGAGTTTTACAGCCGCCTCAGTCTGTGAGGTACGGCATCCGATCTCCTCGGAGATTTTTTTGATTATATCCATGTATAAACTCCTTTGTACAAATGTCTAGTGCCAAATTATAAATATATCATCATAAAGTAAAATATGATAGCGGCACATCTGTAAAGTATATAAAAAATACGTGGAATATTCAAGACTGCTATGTTATACTCTGCTTAGCTGGGAATTACGGAAAGGGATAAACAAGGTTGGGGAACCTGAATATGACAGAGAGCACGGATAGGGCAAGAGAGATGGATATGACGGATTCCATACAGAGAGCAAAGAATATGGCAAAGATGTATCATGAAGGACAGACTCGCCGGGGAAAAAGCGGATTTGTCCCTTATTATGATGAGCATATCCTAGGGGTGTATAATATATTGAAAGACGAGTGTCAGATAGATGATGAGGAAATCCTTGTGACTGCACTTCTTCATGATACAGTGGAGGACACATCGTGCACTTTGGATGATATAGAAAAAGCATTTGGCTTTGAGATCCGTGAGCAGGTGAGGCTGCTCACCAGAATAGAAGGAGAGCCGTTCTCGGTGTATGCAAGGAGATTATTTGCAAATGGAACGGACAAGACCATACTTGTAAAGCTGGCAGACAGACTTCACAATCTGAGAACCATTTCGTATATGCCCGACACAAACTGGATACAGAAGAAGATAAAGCAGTCTTATAAAGATATACTTAATCCGCTGCATGAGACAATGAAGAGAATCGATGGCCCATATAATGATAAGATAAGTATGCTGGCTGACATGATAGAGGAGCAGATACTTACGGTGCAAAGAGAATTAAAACTGAAAATATAATATAAAAATCCTGCTGTTATTATCGTCGGTATCGCTGATTAGCGGTCTGGCATACATAACGGCTGTCTCTTATACACATCTCCGAGCCCACGAGACTCCTGAGCAGCTCGTATGCC
>ENA-UAMP01001035-UAMP01001035.1-human-gut-metagenome-genome-assembly--contig:-NODE-1035-length-10027-cov-3.355395_pt1 | contig 10027 bp, 6 predicted proteins | sample MGYA00243285_ERZ654501 | MGnify/ENA primary metagenome ERZ654501 (study PRJEB26926, sample SAMN06164850) | human gut metagenome | biome: ENVO:00009003; feature: ENVO:2100002; material: ENVO:00002003...
GAGATGCTCAGGAGTCTCGTGGGCTCGGAGATGTGTATAAGAGACAGCATGTGGATGTCACGACCATGATCATCACCATCATCATGCAGATGAAGTATTTACAAGCTGGGGCAAGGAGACTCCTCATAAGTACAACGAGGACAAGCTTAGAGAGATTCTTGACACTCTGGCAGATACAGAGAAGTACGGTGTTATTCTCCGTGCAAAGGGTATAGTACCTAGCGATGCAGGTGACTGGCTGTACTTCGATCTTGTACCAGGTGAGTTTGAGATCAGAAAGGGCAAGGCAGATATCACTGGTAAGCTCTGCGTAATAGGAAGCAAGCTGAAGGAAGACGACCTTGCACAGCTGTTCGAGGTATAAATAAGGAGTTAATATGATGGGACGTCAGAATAAAGAGATACCTGTATATGTGTTCATGGGATTCCTCGAGAGCGGCAAGACTACATTTGCCAAAGAGACACTGATGGACAGAGGATTTACAGGCGGAGCAAAGACACTTCTTCTCGTGTGCGAAGATGGAGAGGAAGAGTATGACATTGATGCTCTGAAAAAAGCGAATATATATACAGAGTTTATAGAGGAAGATCAGCTTACTACAGACCATCTGCTCGATCTTCAGGACAAATACAATCCTGAGCAGGTCATGATAGAGTACAATGGTATGTGGAAACTTGATAAGATATTCGAGATAAGAGTGCCAAAGGGATGGACAGTTGTTCAGGTCATCTCATTTGTGAACGCTGAGACATATGACGTGTATTCACAGAACATGAAGGCGACTATGGTAGAGCAGTTCAACAGTGCAGACATGGTCATCTTCAACAGATGCGATGAGAATTCCAAGATTCCTGAGTGGAGGAGATCCATCAAGGCGGTGAACAGAAGAGCGCAGATCATCTTTGAGATGAAGGATGGCTCAGTGGCACCGGAGACAAACGAGCCAGAGGATCTTCCATATGATGTCAGTGCGGATGTGATAGAACTCCCGGATGATGATTTTGGAATCTGGTATGTGGATGCATCTGACATGAAGGAGAGATACGATGGCAAGAAGATACATTTCAAGGCTATGGTATTCAGACCAAAGCAGTATGGAAATAATGCATTTGTTCCGGGACGATTTGCGATGACCTGCTGCGTTGAGGATATCCAGTTTGTCGGATTTAAGTGTTACTATCAGGGCGCAAAGAATCTTGTGGACAGACAGTGGGTCGATGTAACAGCCAAGATAGGATATGAGTATTATCCTGATTTTGACGGCGAAGGACCGGTGCTCACAGCAGAAAAAGTAACGCTGACAAGTGCTCCGAAAGAGGAAGTAGTATATTTTAGCTGATATAGAGTATGAGAGATATAACGATCCCTGCATAAATTAAAATGTATGCAGGGATTTTTTCTGTGTTCGTCTTACGAAAGTGTAAGTTGCGTAATCCTGCAGCAGAAATTATTATTATCATAGTTGGAAAAACTTATATGGAACGGAAGGACATTATATGTTCAGGATGAAATTGTTATGTGTAAGTGCGATAGCACTTGCGATGTTTGTGAATACAGTGCCAACGATGGCTGAAACTGCAAGTGAGCAGACTGGAAGTATGTCTGATATAACAGCGTATGAAAGTGATGCGGACGAATATACTGATGACTATGACGAGACATCAGAGACTGATATCACTGGAAGTACATACGGAAAAATAGAACAGAAGATATTGAAGAAGAATTCGGATATCAGTGTAAGTCTTGATTATGGAATCGATGGATATGCACAGTATGATGCAGGCAGTCAGCTGATATTAAAGATACACAGTGATGTGCCTTTTAGTGGCAAGGTGTCAGTGGTTCCGAGCTATGATGAAGGGTATAACGATCAAAATATCAAGTATTCTCAGATTGTCAGTTTTGATGCTGGAACAGACAATGTTGTAAGATTTTATATAAATGAACTGGGATATGGGAGACTGTTTGTCAGCATGACAAACGATCAGGGCGAGCTGGTGTATTCAGAGAGTGACCTGCTCAGTGTAAATGGATATGAGGTTGTAGCAACTGTTGGCGTTTTGTCAGATGATCTTTCGGCATTTGAAAATCTTGATTATGCCAGAGTAAAAAACCAGGTGGACAGCGTCAACATAAAAAGACTTAATATGTATTCTGATAAATTTCCTGATTCTGTGCAGGGACTTGAGAGTGTGCATTATATGCTCATAGACGACTTCGATACATCTGAATTGTCAAAAAAACAGATATTGGCCGTTCAGGAGTGGGTGCTTGATGGTGGAACACTCATATTGTCTCTTGGGGAAAATGCAGATAAAGTGCTCGGTGGATTTGACAGCGAGTTTATCAGATATGACCTCGCTGGTATAGGTGTTAAAGATGTAAATATATGGTCGGAGAAGGAAAACAATACGGAATTTAACAAAGTGGCTGTTGCTGATATCACTGTCGGCGATGCGCAGCGGAATGATTCAATGGCAGGCCTATATAGCCTTGATTCAGGATATGGCAGAATACTCATACTTCCGTATTCTCTAGGTGATATGGCAAGTGTTGATGCGAATAGTGAACTTCAGCTTGCTGAACTGGTATTAAAAGAGGGATACACAGATAGGATAAACAGTCTTGTACAGGGGGCATTTTACGATAATGCCACGGGGTACGGTGTGACAAATGCGTTGAATTCGAATAAGAAAAAAACAGTTTCTCCAGTGATCCTTCTGATCATCCTTATAATATATCTGATAGTGTGCGGACCAGTGACGTATATAGGGCTTAAAAAACTCAAGAGAAGAGAGTGGATATGGATAGCAGTTCCTGCATGGGCGATCGTAGGAACATTTGCTATATTTATAGTCAGTACAAAGTACAGAGTAACAAATCCTCTGGAACTGACATTTACCTCTGCGGACATAAGTGATGACATCATGAGGCAGAACGTGTACGCATATATAATTGGGTCAAAGGCAGGAGAGTATTCGGTGAGCGTGGATGACACATACAGCAATGTACATGTACTGGGAGATAATTACACAAATTCAACCAATACTCAGAAATTGGACGTGGAGAGGACTGCCAGTGATTCTGGAGTGGAGCTGGATTTCAAAACGCATGTTTCGTTTGGCGGTATGAGTCTTCGGGCAAGCAGCATAACTAAAAATGATATAGGCAAGTTAGACAGTTCTTTAAAACTTTATACAGATGGAATTGAGGGCAGCGTCACCAACAGTACAGTATACGATATGAGTGATGTGGTTGTTATGACAGATGGTTACTATTATTGCCTCGACAGCCTTAAGGCTGGGGAAACTATGGATATCAGCAGAATGCAGAACAGAAAGATGACAAATGGATTATCGATAGACTGCATGAAGAGTTATTATGTGAATAAATATGGCTCGGGATATAGTTATAATGACGATGCAGATGTCATGATGTCAAGAAACTATTATATGATGCTGAGGCTTGGTTCTTATTCCTCAACTCAAACAGGAATGGGAAGGGTTGCAATTTGGGCAACTATAGACCGTGGAGCTGATGTGAGTGTTGACCAACGAGCAGAGAAGTATGGCAGTTATGTTGTCTATGACGTACATACGATGGACTATGAGGATGTGGATGGTGCATATTATAGCAACATATACACCAGAGATATAAATAGAATGGAACAGTCTGACTATGATGAGAATGATCTGATGATGTACTCAGATCAGGTTGATATGGACATCAAATTTCAGAGAGGGGATAACATATTCAGTCTAGTCAGGGAGACAAACAATAAAGACACATCAACTTCAAAAGTTGTCGTGAAGGCGTATAATTTTAAATCTGGCAAGTATGAAGTCATATTTGCAAATGGCATAGCGGAACTGAATGATGAGAGACTGTTGCCGTATATACAGAATGATGAGATGAAACTTAAGTTTATCTCACCTCATCAGGGTGAAGACTATATGGAGACATATCTTCCACGTATAAGTGCAAGAGGGGGTGGACAGTGATGGTAGATATAGTAAATCTTACAAAATACTATGACAGGTTCATGGCTCTTGACAATGTCAATCTGCATATTGAAAAAGGAGAGATCTTTGGGTTTGTAGGACCAAATGGTGCGGGAAAGACGACCACCATGAAGATAATGTGTGGGCTAACCAAGGCAACATCCGGAAAGATCATAATTGATGGCATAAATGTGTTGAAAAAGTCATCTGATATGAGGAGAGTTATAGGATACGTGCCCGACTTTTTCGGGGTATATGACAATTTTAAGGTTATAGAGTATATGGAGTTTTATGGCTCCATGTATGGTATGACCAGGCGTGAATCTGATGCTGCGGCGGAGCGATTACTGGATCTGGTTAATTTGTCAGACAAGCGAGAAGAGTTTGTGGATGTGCTTTCCAGAGGTATGAAACAACGGTTGTGCGTTGCGAGGGCGCTCATACATGATCCAGAACTTCTCGTGCTCGACGAACCAAATTCAGGACTTGACCCTAGAGCAAGAGTGGAGATGAAGGACATAATGAAAAGCCTTCGTGAGCTTGGAAAAACTGTTATCATAAGTTCTCATATACTTCCGGAGCTTTCGGAGATGTGTACTAGTGTAGGCATAATCGATCACGGCAGTATAGTCACCAGTGGGAAAGTGAAAGATGTAATGGCTCGGGGAAATGCGGAGGCTCCGGTCAAGATAAAGGGATATATACTGGGACTCAGCGTGCATGATGCACTGGAACGAATATCGGTAATGATAAGGGAGAGATTCAGTGTTGAGAGGATTGTCGAAAAGAATGGTGAACTGATAGTATATTATCATGGTGACAGGGAGAGTGACGCGGAACTTCTCAGAAGTCTTGTGGACAATGGCGTTCATGTGCATCAGTTTGTCAGAGAAAATGAAAATCTGGAGTCACTGTTCCTTGAGATCACAGGAGGTAGCACTGATGGCAAAAAGAAGATTTATTAATCCTATACTAAAAAAAGATATACTTGTAAATGCCAGAAGTCCCAAGATGATAATAGCGGTGACATTGATAAACTGTCTGTTTGCATTGATAGCAGCCATTGCATTTGCAATGTCGTCTGGATCTGGTTATCAGACATATTACTCTTACATTGTAAAGTTATTTCCAATACTTGGAGGCTGTGAATTGGGAATTATAAGTTTTACCTTGCCTGTCATGACTTCGACATCTATATCTGGTGAAAGAGAGAGACAGACATTGGAGATCATGCTGACAACTCCGGTGAGGTCTTCGTCTATAATATTGGGCAAATTATTATCTGCCATGGCGACAACATTTATGTATGTGGCTGCAACGCTGCCTTTTCTTGCTGTGTCTTTTGTCGTAGGAGGACTTGGATGGAAGTCACTGTTTGAGTTTATAGGTATTGTGTTGTATGTGGACATATATATAGGAAGTTTTGGAATGTTCTACTCATGTGTGCGAAGAACTTCCGTTTCTGCTACTATAGCAACAATCATAACGATCGTGGCAGTGGTGCTCATAACGTTGCTTGGCGGAACAGTGATCGACTCTGCCATGTGGATGACGGATAACCTTGACTTATATAAATCATATCTGGCTGGAATCGTCACTTTTTATGCTATAAATCCATTTATATGGATAGTGGAGTTTGCGCAGCAGACATTTTATGCAAAGACACTTATGCCGTCACTTGAGCAGGCTGGCAGATATACTTCATTTGTGACTGGACACCTGACTCAGATATCGGTGGTAATAAATATGGCTGTTGCAGTTTTGATGCTGAATATGGCATCCAACAGACTGCGTTCAGGTAAGTACAGGAAAAAATTATCCAAAAAGGAAATTGACTTAAAATAATCGGTGGGTTATTCTCATCTATATGATATGTGCTTTGTGGAGAGGCTGTCCAATGGGACAGAAAGGAGCACACATTAATGTACAGTAAAGTTATAAGTGGCCTTGTTCAGGGCATAGAAGGAACGCTCATATCTGTCGAAACAGATATACATGACGGTCTCCCGATGATGAATATGGTTGGATATTTGTCCGCCTGTGTCAGGGAGGCTGGAGAGCGTGTCAGAACAGCACTTCGCAATTCTAATTTCAATATACCTCCGAAACGGATCACGATCAATCTGTTTCCGGCGGATATCAGAAAAGAGGGAACGGCATTTGACCTTCCCATCGCAGCAGGTATTCTTGCGTCTATGGGTATAATCCCACATGAATCTCTAGAAAATACACTTATACTGGGAGAACTGGGTTTGGATGGACATGTGAATCAGATCACAGGCGTTTTGGCAATGGTTCACCATGCCTATACTCAGGGGATAAAGCGATGTGTAGTCCCCGCTGGAAACTCAAAGGAGGCAGCAATAATATCGGGCATGACAGTCATACCGGTGGAGAATCTTGAAGAATTTGTCGGTTATCTGAGTGGTATATGTGTCATAGAGCCTGAATATGTTGATGTAAACGTTCTGCTTGGGGAAAATATACACTCGGATGAATGTGATTTCTCGGAGGTAAAAGGACATGAGACATTAAAACGGGGAGTTGAGATAGCCGCAGCAGGAATGCACAATATCTTGATGACTGGTCCAGCTGGGGCGGGCAAATCCATGATAGCCAGAAGGATACCTACGATCTTGCCAGGACTTACCCTTGAGGAGAGTATAGAGATAACAAAGATATATAGCGTAGCAGGACTTTTGAGGGATGGCACTCAGTTTATACACAGGCGTCCATTTAGGTCGCCACACCACACCATTTCCCTTCATGCTATGTCTGGGGGCGGCAGAGAACCTCGACCGGGAGAGATAAGCCTTGCGCATGGAGGCGTGCTTTTCCTTGATGAGCTGCCGGAGTTTGGAAGAAACGTACTTGAGGTCATGAGACAGCCTTTGGAAGATGGGAGTGTTTATATATCAAGGCTGAATGGAATGTATAGGTTCCCTGCTGACTTTATGTTGGTTGCAGCAAGAAATCCATGTCCATGTGGTCAATATCCAGACATGAGCAAATGTACCTGTACGGTGAACCAGATAAGAAATTACAATTCTAGGATAAGCAAGCCTCTGCTTGATCGCATAGACATAAATGTCGAGGTAAGAAGGATCAGATATGGTGAGCTTTTTGAAGAAAAACATGGTGCTACATCCGCGGAGATGAGAGACAGGGTTCTGGCGGCGCACAGGCTGCAGCTTGCCAGATATAAAGAAGAGAACATACGGTTCAATGCACAGCTTGATTCCAGATTGTGTGAAAAATATATACCGCTTGGAGACGATGAGCTGGAGTTTATGAGGTATTGTTTTGAAAATCTTGGACTTACGGCAAGGGGCGGATGCAGAATATTGAAGATAGCGAGGACTATCGCAGATCTGGATGGCGATGCCGATGTTAGCGTAAGTCATATGAAGGAGGCTGTGTTTTTTAGAAACACCGATGAGGGAGGTGCAATCTGATGTTGGATGATGAACTGCTTTATCTCTGGTATGGCACAATAAGTCGTATGGCTCATACACAGAAGATGGAGATAGCGATGAGATTTGGTGGACTTAGGGGATTGTGGGATGTATCAGAGCGTATCTTAAGTGAAAGTCTTACCAATATCCAGTTGACTGCGGTTATGGAAAACAGAACAGAGAAGGCTGTGCTTGATTATAGGAAAAGGTTGTTTGATGAAAATGTGTCATATGTTTATCCGGGAAGTGAGTTCTATCCTGATAGACTCTATGAAATACCAGACCCACCACTGCTGCTTTTTGCTCGCGGAGATATCAGTTTGCTGGGGAAACAGAGCCCTGTGCTTGCTGTGGTGGGTGCCAGGAAGGCATCTCTGTATGGAAGGACTATGGCGGACAGGATAGTGTCTGACGCTGCTGCAGCAGGAGTAACGATTGTCAGCGGTATGGCACTTGGGATAGATGGGACGGCACACCGCGCAGCTGTGACAGCCGGAGGAAAAACTGTAGCTGTACTTGGAAGTGGTATAAATGTTCCGTATCCGAGAGAAAACTATGACATATATCTAAAGATTGCAGAGGGTGGCGGAGTCATTCTGTCAGAGAGTGGACTTGATGTGAGACCGGATGCTTTTCGTTTTCCATATAGAAATCGGATAATAAGTGGTATCTCGGATGGTGTGTTCGTGGTCGAGGCACAGGAAAAGAGTGGTTCACTCATAACTGCGGATCAGGCACTTGAGCAGGGACGGGATGTATATGCACTTCCGGGCAGGGTTACTGATACATGCAGCACAGGGTGTAATAACCTCATAAAGATGGGAGCAATGTGTGTCACTTCATCCACAGATATACTTAGTGAGCTGGGGGTGGAAATCCTCCGTGAGAAATCCTTAAGCAAAAAATTACTTGCACCGGCAGAGAAAAAAGTGTATAGTTGTGTACGTTTGGAATCAAGACATATAGATGATATATGTGTTGAGGCCGGGATAGAGGTGTCTGAGGCAGCTCAGATACTCTTTGAATTAGAGCAGAAGAAACTGGTAAAGCAGCTGGTTAGAAATTATTATAACAGAGTGTAAACTGGGGGAGTGGCTTATTTACAGTTTCCTGACTATATACAGAATATTACGGAAAGGATAGATACCTATGGCAAAGAATCTTGTTATTGTTGAGTCTCCAGCCAAAGCTAAGACTATCAAAAAGTTTTTGGGGTCAAACTATGAGGTCATAGCATCAAACGGACATGTGAGAGATCTTCCCAAAAGTCAGATGGGAATAGATGTTGATAATGATTTCGAGCCAAAGTATATCACTATAAGAGGAAAAGGTGATATTCTTGCGGCACTCAGAAAAGCGGTGAAGAAAGCGGATAAGATATATCTCGCAACCGACCCGGATCGTGAGGGAGAAGCGATATCCTATCATCTTATGAAAGCTCTCAAGCTTGAAGATAAGGATTATAAGCGTATTACATTTAATGAGATAACAAAGAATGCAGTGAAGAATTCCATAAAGCAGGCGCGTGATATAGATATGAATCTTGTGGATGCGCAGCAGGCGAGAAGAGTTCTGGACAGACTGGTTGGTTATAAGATAAGTCCGGTTCTTTGGGCGAAGATAAAGAGAGGTCTTTCTGCCGGGCGAGTTCAGTCGGTTGCCCTCAAGCTTGTTTGTGACAGGGAGAAGGAGATAAATGACTTCATACCGCAGGAGTATTGGACACTGGATGCGAACCTGATAGCAGGCAAGATGAAAAAGCCGATCACGTTCAAATTTACTGGTGATGGTACTAATAAGGAGGATATATCCGGAAGGGCAGCACTTGATGACATATTGAAGAACCTTGACGGCAAGGAGTATGTTGTAAAGTCCATCAAGGAGAGTGAGAGGAACAAGAAGGCGCCACTTCCATTCACAACAAGTACACTCCAGCAGGAGGCATCATCAAAACTGAATTTTGCGACATCCAAGACTATGAGGATAGCGCAGCAGTTATATGAGGGTGTTGATATAAAGGGACGCGGAACCATCGGTCTCATAACATACCTGAGAACCGACTCTACAAGAATATCTGAGGAGGCTGTTGCGGCAGCTGATGCCTATATATCAGATAATTTTGGTGAGAAGTATATAGGTGATTCAAATGGCCGCGCAAAGACTGACAAGAAGATACAGGATGCACATGAGGCCATACGTCCTACAGATGTGACATTGTCACCAGTCATGATCAAAGATCAGGTATCGAGAGATCAGTTCAGATTGTATCAGCTCATATATAACAGATTCCTTGCAAGCCAGATGGCAGGGGCGGTGTATTCTGTGAAGAATGTCAAGGTAAGCTGTGGCGATGCTGTTTTCCAGACATCGGCGTCCAAGATAGCATTTGACGGATTTCTTGCCGTGTACAATCTAGACAATGACAGAGGAGAGAGCGTTGCGGGAATCAACAATCTGTCAGAGGGGAGTGTGTTAAAACTTGACAGCCTTGAGGAGAAACAACACTTTACACAGCCTCCGGCAAGATACACAGAGGCTTTGCTTGTAAAGACACTGGAGGAGTTGGGTAT
>ENA-UAMP01001042-UAMP01001042.1-human-gut-metagenome-genome-assembly--contig:-NODE-1042-length-9982-cov-7.113730_pt1 | contig 9982 bp, 8 predicted proteins | sample MGYA00243285_ERZ654501 | MGnify/ENA primary metagenome ERZ654501 (study PRJEB26926, sample SAMN06164850) | human gut metagenome | biome: ENVO:00009003; feature: ENVO:2100002; material: ENVO:00002003...
GGCATAATGAGAGAACGATACTTATCTATGCGAGTGCCGACTTCCCCTCTTGCGAACGATGTTTATTCTTGCAGAGAAATGGCGCAAGTTTGAGCAATAGGGGAAAGCCCGAAGGGAAGGGGTGATGTTGCAATAAAAGTTATATGACCAAAGCTTTTTGCGCCAGCAAACGCGAAAAGTAAAATATATTACATAAGCCGGAATGGCGGAATAGGCAGACGCAAGGGACTTAAAATCCCTCGATGGAAACATCGTATCGGTTCGACCCCGATTTTCGGCACCAAACACCTCGTTTTTTCGGGGTGTTTTTTATTGCGACTTAACTAATTATGCAAAATGTATTAAAAATCGATTTTTTGCAGTCAAACCTATTGCAAAGTCGCACGCGCGATGTTATAATTATTAAGTATATTGAGAATATGCGTACGCATTATGCGCACACGCACGATAAGGTGAGAAATGAATTCCACGACATACGCCAAAAGGACGTTATACAAACCCATCGATTTCTTCTTCCGCGGAGTGGCAGACGCTTCGGGCAAGACGAAAAAGATTGCATTTGTCGATGCGTTTCAGGTTTTGAACGACCGCTATCTCGGCAGAATGAGCGTTTGCAATTATTTTTATATCGCGGAAGGCTCGGTGCGCATCAACGAACTCAATATTATCGCTCTTGAAGAACTTGTCAATTACGACCTCGTGATGAAAGAGAACTTTCTTATCCCCGACGTCACCTACAATCTTCCGATTTCCACTCGCTTTTTGGAGAACGACAAGGATTTTGACGTGCTCACGTCCGCCATCAAAGATTTGGGGTACAAAAAGAGCGGACTTATAATTTCGTTTTTCGTATCGTCTTTGACAAAATTGGACAAAGACGGCAGAGCAAGATACAATCGTTTGCGCAAGCTCGGCTACAAGATTTGCGCGACGGCATTTGGCGAAGATTACAATTCGTTGGACGTGTTTTCCGATTTTACTTTCGATTATTTGAGATGCGAAGCGCAGTATTTCGGCACGGATAAAAACAAAAAGAAAGTGCTTGCCATGCTCGTGAGCTTTTGCAAAGCCAACAAGATCGGTTTCGTTATGGAAGGAGTGGATACTCCGAGCCAATATTCGAGATACAAACGCGAAGGCGTCAAGTATATGACGGGCAGGGGCGTATCGAAGCTCTCGCGTTGGGTGACCAACGAGATGCTCGGACAAAAAGAACCCGAAGGCGAAAAGAGAGAGCAATATCTCAAGAAACTTCAAAAGGTTCTCGACGCCAAAGAAAAGGCGGAGCAAGTCGAGCTCGAAGCGTTGCGGCTTGCGGCAATAGAGAAAGCAAAAGCGACCGACGGTGAAAAGGTTATGCCGTCTGCACCTCGCCCCGAACTTGCAAAATCGCCGTATCAAGTTCGACTCGAACAGCAAAAGCTGAGTGCAAAGAAAGCGACCGAGGAGAGATTGCAAGCGCAGGCGAAACTTGTCGAGCAGGATCCGAAAGAAGCTGAGGAAAGAGAAAAGAAACTCATCACCGAGATGTCGCGTATGCGCTATGAAGGCGATGTGCAAAGCGCGCTTGCGTTGTCTTTCGCATCGCAAAAGAAGAGCGAACTCGGCATAGACAGACCGTTTGAACATAAGACCGAAAAGATTGAACAAAACGCAGCCTCGGAAGACGAAAAACCGCAACCGCAAGGCGAAACCATAGTCAAGGAAGAAGAAAACAGCGTTGCGGCTCCCGTCCGTCCCGAAAAACCGTCGGGATTTACAGCCCACAAGAAACCCAAGAAAATCAAAGCGGACTTTGACAAAGAGGAAAAACTTTTCAATGAATACAAGTCCGACAGTCTTTTCGGCGGACTGGGTATGGATTCGGGCATGAAAGGCTTTGGCGTCACAATGCACATAGCGAGCAAGGATAAGGACGAGCCCGATCTTGTCGGAACATACAACGACAAAGGTCAATGGGTTGACGAGGACGGCAACGTGTTCAACGGCTATTTCGATGTTGAGGGCAACTGGGTTGAATACGAGCAGTTTGACGTGAGCAAGGAAGGCTCGTACAACGAAAACGCGCAATGGGTTGACAAAGACGGAAACGTTTATGACGGATATTTCGACGAAGAGGGCAGGTGGATAGATTACACCTACACCGATCCGAGCGGCGAAATCGTAGACAACGGCTACTTTGACGATAAGATAGGCAAGTGGGTGCCGTACGGCTACTTTGCAGGCGACGGGACGTACCACAAGTTTTGAATGATAATAGTCATTGCGAGCGTAGCGCGGCAATCTCCGGGGACGGAAACAAAATTCGATTGTGCGCTCCCGCGAGATTCCCACGGTCACTCCGTTCCCTCTGAATGACAATGAAAAGTGAAAATGCGCCTTACGGCTGGATTCTTCACTTCGTTCAGAATGACAAGGGAAAGTCGCATGACAAGGGAAAGCAATAATCATACACACCACGTGTCATTGCGAGCGTAGCGCGGCAATCTCCGGGGACGGAAACGAATGCCGATTGTACGCTCCCGCGAGATTCCCACGGTCACTCCGTTCCCTCGGAATGACAAGAAAGAAGACAATTATACACATGCACCAAACTGTTTCTCGTCCGTCATGTTGAGCGAAACGAAGTGCAGCCGAAACATCCGGCGTAGCGAAATGCGCCTATCGGCTAGATCTTTCGCCAAGCTCAGGATGACATAAGGAAAAGTGCATGACGTGGCACACCAAACACACGTCAAATAATGTAAAAAACAAATAAAAGAAAAAAACAAACGATGAGCGAACAACAAAACGACAACACGATGGCAGAACAAACGTCCGCGCAGGAGCAAACCGCCGAGCAATCGGAGGCAATGCCCGCAACCGACGAAAAAACTGCCCAAAACGCCAAAAAAGGCAAAAAGTCCAAATCGGCGTCGAAGAAGGAGCAAGCCCGCTTGAAAAAAGAGTGGGAAGATTCTATCGTTGCGTCCAAAAAGGTCAAACGTGAAGAGATGCGTCGCAAGCTCAAACGCGCCATGCTCATCTTGCTTGTATTTTCGCTCATAACGACTTCGGTTGTGTACATTATGCTTTTGTTTGTTCAAGAAAACAACATTCGCATCACGGCGAGCAACCGCAACAAAGAAAAATCAATCTCGTTGTCGATGGACAACGAGTTTTGGACGCCGTATCTCAATGCCGACGGCCCGGAGCATATGTGGAACATCAGCTATGATGTCCGCTACAAAACCGAGCGACTTGACACGATTGCCAAAGTTGCCGAGATGCTTGAGGCGGATGAAGTGCAACTTGGCACACAAAACGGCGAGCAATTTATCAGATTTATTTTCATGCTCAAAAACACGGGCAACGAGGCGGCGCACATCAACTATGAGATGACTCTTGAATTTGACAAGCACAAACTTCACGATGCCGTCCGCGTCATGTGGGGACAAAGCTTCAAAAACGAAACCGTCGAGCTTGAAAAGAACACCGACGTGGAAATTTACGCCGCTTTGTCCAAAAACGAGCGTCTTGCAGGCTCCAACATCAACGCCAAAGGCGACGGCACTTTCCGCACGGCAGAAGAGGGCTTCATCGAGTATGTTGCCTATCCGGGCGACTTTACCACACAGGTTCACAAGGGCGACAAGTATTATTACGTCAAGGATTATGAATCCACGGTTGACATCGACAAGCGTTTTGACGATATGGCAAACGGCTTTTTTGCCACGACGCCGTTCTTTTCGGACGAATATGTATTCCAACGCGAAGCGGACATGGCAAAAGGCGACATCATGTATTGTTACGTCAGCATCTGGCTTGAGGGGAGTGACTTTGAATGTATCGATGACCGATTGGGAGGTTATTGCAAGATTGGCTTGAACTTCTATGCAACCTAAAAATTCGCCGAAAGGCGAATTTTTCAATGATATCGCGCTTTGCTCGATGATATCACTTCGCTCCCGCGAGATCCTCACGGCACTTTGTGCCTCAGGATGACACAAGGTAGGGTGAGTGTTCCGCCAATTCTGTCATTGCGAGCGCAAGCGCAGCAATCTCCCGGCGAGGGGAAACGAACACACCATTGTCATTGCGAGCGTAAGCGCGGCAATCTCCCGGCGAGGGAAACGAACACACCATTGTCATTGCGAGCTTAAGCGTGGCAATATAGCCGACAGACGCATTCCACTCACTCTTGTCATTCCGAGGGAACGGAGTGACCGTGGGAATCCAGCCGTAAGGCGCACCCACCAAGCAAGCACTCGCGCGGAATTGGGGTTTGAGTTTTTGCCCCTCTCATATTGAGAGTTAAGAGGGCTTGCGCGGTTAGTAATTGCGAAAACAAGTGCGGTCATTGGCAATAGCCATAGGGTTTGCGTTTCTATTTTGGGGATTGCCACGTCGCTACGTTGTTGCTCCTCGCAATGACATCGTGTGGGCGGTTGCCATAACCGCAATGCCGTTCGAGCAATTGTCATTGCGAGGAGCAACGAATTTTGCGACGTGGCAATCTAGCGGAGCGAAATGCGCCTGACGGCTGGATTCCCACGCTACGCTCGGAATGACAGTAGGGTGGGGACACCCACACATGATTGACAAGTGAAATATTCCACAATCCGAGCAATGTGAGGATATCATCGTGCGTTGCACGATATCATCACAAAGTGATATCACCACCGCAGGCGATATCATTGCGCAGCATATGCCTGCGCATCACCTGCGAAGCGCGGCATTTTGTCGCATTTTCCCACTTTTATTAAAAAAAGTATATTAAAAGATGCATCGTGGCGGGTGTGCGCAGGTATGCTCGCGCACATCTGCACACATATGCGCGCTACGCGCTCGCAACGCACGTTATTATACAGAATATGCATTTTATATATTAAATAACGCATAAACAATTCAAATTATTCAAAAACATTGCATATATATGTATAAATATCCAATATTGCATCACACAAGAAAACCGACATAATCGCATTTGTGTATGGACATCATACATTTGATGCGGATATAATCAGGCGTTTTGTAGGGAAAAATGTGGAAATCTAAAGAAAATCTTAATTTTGGTGTTGACATTTATGCATTGTCGATTTATAATTCGTGTATAAACAAGTCGTGTGTGCGTATGTACGTGTGTGTACGCGCATATAATGTGTAGCTATGAACGGCAGGGTAGTTGCTTGTATGCGGCTTACGCCTAGTATGCGGCTGAAAACAGCGAGCGAAAGCGAGCCAGCAAGCAGATAATTTGACGAAGTTGTGGCAGGAGTTCTTGTACGTGCTTGAACTGATAGTACAAATTCTCTGCGCGGTAGAGGTGCAAAAACCTAGCGTGGCTCTCGGCAATGCGCACTTGTGAGCGTTGCAGTTGCCACAGCGACGATTTTTGCACAAAACCGCAATTTTACACCCCGATTGGCAAGTGGAATATTCCATTCTTCCTTGTCATTCCGAGGGAACGGAGTGACCGTGGGAATCTCGCGGGAACGTACAATCGGGTGTGGGTGTCCCACCATTATGTCATTGCGAGGAGCAACAACGGTTGCGACGTGGCAATCTAGCGGAGCGAACTGCGCCTGACGGCTGGATTCTTCACTGCGTTCAGAATGACATAAGGGAAAGTGCAAGTACAGCGCACAAACCACCTCCTCGTGTCATTGCGAGCGCAAGCGTGGCAATCTCCCGAGAGGGAAACGAAACAACTGCCCACACAACAAAAACAAAAAAACAAAAAAATAAATATAGGGATACTAAAAAACAAACGGCTCGGAAAATTCCGAGCCGTTTGGTTTTTACCATCTTGCAATATAGTTTCTATTGTGATACAATAATTGTATAAATTAATAAAGAAAAAAATCACATAATTTCTTGGAAGAATAATCGATTTATGATATAATGCTTAAAAATGAGGTGTATTATGGAAGAATTGGTAAGACAAGTTGTTGCATTTGGCGATTTTAAATCAATTGGATTTGAAGTTATAAACCAACTTAATGATATTATCAAAAAATACGATATGGTTTTAGAAGCAACACAAGATTTTTCGACACGTATTGAAAGGGGTAATAGAGTCGTTTTTGAAGTTGGTGTTGGACAACCTGTACCTACTATACCACAAATACGCCCTGTATTGGTGAGTAAAACTCGTAATTTTTGTGTGTTTATAGGCGCTTCTAGAATTCATGTGGAAGAAAGAAATGCTTCTGCAGATACATATGAAGACTTTTTGACTAAGGCAAAAGAGATCTTTAAAGACATTATTGATAGATTCTCTGCCATTGTTATTAATCGCATTGCAATTAATGGAAAGGCTGTAAGTAGGGATATCGAAAAGATGAAAAAAGTTTATTCGGCGACATTTAAAGAATCCGAGCTATATGGTACAGAATCTAATGAATTTTCATTTAGAATTAATACAATAGTTCAAAGTCAAGCTTTAAATAAAAGCATGAATAAGATTGTTGAGGTAAACCGAGTTACTGAAATAGATACAAACAATAAACAGCAACCAAGTATGTTTATTGATTACGATTATAATACAGTAGAAAATATCGAAAATACATTTTCATATGATGATATTGAACTATTGATTACGGAAGGAATTGAATTGCGAGCAAAAGTATTACAATAAGATTGTTATGAGAAATGAACTTAAAAAAGCAAGCACATGTAGTTTAATTCTGGCTACTACCTTTCTTTTATCAGGTACTGCCTATGCTGATTTCCCACAAGGTAACGCCATAGATTATAATGCTTCTATCGAGGCTGTTTCAGCGTGGAACCAAGATCCTGATTATTATTTGAATAATAACAATAGTTTTGTCATTAATAATAGTGTGCGTAGCAATGTAATAGACAATGACAGCTTGTTAGTTAAACGGAGTGTAAATAATCTTTTGTATTGTATCTGCGAAGAACCTGCGGAACCTGGTTTACATGTTTCTTATAGTCAATTTTTTGATTCTTTGAGAGATAATGACAATTATAAGGCAATTTTTGAAGGTCTGATCAACACAGGATCTGAAAAAGTTGATCAATCTATTATTTCGCTTCTTGCGTTGATCCCTTATGATAGTATTCAGCCTTGCGAAGAATCTTTTGTAATAAATTCATTACTATCGGACAACGTGCTTACCGAAGAATATGCATTAAATGCTGTGAGTCTTTGGAATAACAAAGGAATTTTCAATAGAATATCAGATATTAAATTGAAGAATAGATTTTTACAGAAACGACTAGACAAGATTATATCTTACAGCGGGGAGTAAATATGAGCTATTTTGTACATAAGATAACTGTTTCTAATTGGACAACCATTGATGATAATGAGATTACGGATGAAGAGTTTGAACTCTTGAAAGCGGATGGCATTACAAACGATTTGAAGTCAAACAATAATGAGATTTCATTTTGGGAAATAGACTCATTAAGCGAAAACGAATTGAATGATATATCAATTTCAATCCTTACAGGTCGTGATGAAAAGCAGGATTTATCTATTGTTGCAATACCTAAAGCGGATTTAGATGAACATTTTAGAATCAAAAAAAGTTTAGGTAGTACATGCTATCTAAAATATGCTGATAAACACTATGATTTAATTGATATGAATTATAAAAAATTAGGTGTTTTGGCAAGAATTATCATTCGTACACTACAAAACAAAGATATGGTTTTTGATTTCATATATGCGCAACAACAACGGCATATTATGGAACTAATTTCTAATGAAGATATTGTGTTGGACTCAAATAAAGGGAAATTAAAAAAAGACTACAAAGAATATATGAACAAAAATCATTAACAGCGCCATAATATACTGCACGATGAAATATTGATGTAAAAAAATCGCTCCCGATTCGAAATGAATCGGAGCGGTTTCGTTATACGAAGTGTATTTTTTTGTGTTTATAATTTATTGTAAAACTCATTGATTACTTGCACAAAAATAGAAAACGATTTAGTATCATCTTGATTGCTCAAACATTTGTTTTTTAATTCAAGATAGCTGTTTCTTACTTTATTCCAGTCATAGTTTTGTTTTACTTGCACTGCTTTGTCATATAAATTGTCAGACTGTTTGACTTTGTTCCAAATAAATACATTGTTTTTCTTGTCAAAAATTATTTTTTCCAAATATCCGTTTTCATTTTCTTGCATGATTGCTACATCAAAGGAAAATTCTAATGAACCATAGCGTATGTATTTTATTGTTATAACCGAGGTTGAATTGTTGATTTTGAAGTATTCGTCAGCATTAAAACCAGTAATTGTTTTAGAAAAGACCGCCTTAAATGCCTCAATAAATTTTTCTTTTATAATTGCTGGTTTGTCATGCAAAGAGTGCTTATCTTTTTGAATTATAATATTGTAGTCCAAATCAAAAGGTTGTCCCTCATTGTATGTCACCAAATGTTTTCCACCACTGCCAATTAATCTAAAATCAAAAGTGAACCAATCACGCACTAGGTTTTGAACATCTATAAGAACTGATCTACACCATTTGTTTGATGCTTGTACATCTTTTTTTGTTGCAAATTGATATGCCATAAAATCCCCCAATTGAATTGATACAAACAGTATAGCATTAAAATGCCAAAGTTTCAAGAGTGGATATAAAAACGCTCCGATTCGGAATAAATCGGAGCGTTTTTTGTGTAAGGAACTATTTTATGCTGCCAATGTTACCGTTGTCGCATCTTTTGCATCGGTAATATTAGTAAATGAATATGCAATGTCTGCACCTTGTTGATCTGCATATGCAAAACTAATGTTAAATGTCATAGCAGTACCAGTGGTGATATCATTACATTCGTTGTCAGTGCCTTCAACCCAAATTGTAAGCGTCACAAAAAACACAGTGCCTTCAACTACGTTAGAGTCGAGTTTACATGTATAGCAACCATTAGCATTTGATGCACCATCGGTTGAACCTGCTGTTGATTTAGTCATTTCTTTTGTATTTGTATTAAGTTTGTAATCACTAAACGGAGCAAGTGCTGCTTTTTTCCATGTCAAAGCTTCTGCTGATCCCGGTGCTTTTGATGCAACTTCGACGTTAACTCTGCTTGCAGCCGCCATGCCGGGATTTGTTGCACTTGCGGTTTTAGTGGCCATGTTTGTGTCACCAGAAGGAATAACTTCGAGGCTGAAACCAAGTTCACCAACGGCTTTAAGATTGCTCACTGCCATTGTAAGATAATAGTATGTACCTTTTTCGTTTGCAGAAACCTTTTTGTAACCAATCGGTTGAACTTTACTATTGTAACCTGTAGGTTGATAGAAACCAGCATCATCCGCCGTCAATGTTTTTTCCGTAGTTTTTACAACAAGATATGACTCCAAAAGTTGTGTCGGCTTGCTGACAAGAGAAATTTCATAATAGGTTGTTCTTGCTTGCTTTGTACCTGTTGCGGGAGTATAGTCATCAACGGATTTAGTATAAAGACCTACTACTGATGCACCATCTTCAACAGTTTTTTCAGCTGCGGTGTAATAGTCAGTGGTGCTGCTAAATGTTCCGGTTGCTTTTGTGTATCCAGCAAAAATTTGAACTTTATCATTAGCTTTTAATGGGGTTGTTGCGTGAGAGATATTACCTACTTCAATACTTGAGAAACCAAGATATGTTCCCCAGCCTTCGTTTCCGCCCCATTGTCCTGCTGTATAAGTTAAATCACCAGAAAAAATGTTCTCGGTGCTACCCAAATTTTGCGTCATTGCAAGTTGCAAACCGGTTGCAGCTTCGGTTCGTATCGCAAGATCATCAACCGTTGCTTGTGCTTGCGCCGAGAACCAAGCGTAAGTAGCGGTGGTGAGAGATGCAATCAAGACAACAACCATCACGACTGTTGAAATAATCAAACCTTTCTTTTTCATCGTTTTTCTCCTTGTCGGAATAAAGCCCCTTTCTAAAAAACTTTATCCCAAATTTTATTTTTTTTTGTTTTGTTTTTGTTGTGTGGGCAGTTGTTTCGTTTTCCTCCCGGGAGAT
>ENA-UAMP01001044-UAMP01001044.1-human-gut-metagenome-genome-assembly--contig:-NODE-1044-length-9973-cov-15.714862_pt1 | contig 9973 bp, 8 predicted proteins | sample MGYA00243285_ERZ654501 | MGnify/ENA primary metagenome ERZ654501 (study PRJEB26926, sample SAMN06164850) | human gut metagenome | biome: ENVO:00009003; feature: ENVO:2100002; material: ENVO:00002003...
TCAGGCTATATGCCCTACATGACTGTCGCATCACTCGAAATGTCGGATGAACCGAAATTTTTTCATGTGATAAGATTTAGGTTAGACAACACAAAGTTAGCCATTGAATTGCCCCCGAGAGCAAAATCTTTGGCCATAAAATCTATCACCTAAAACTCGTAAGTAATTGATATACATAAAGATAAAAGATACGAGAAATGTGGAATTCTCGCATCTTTTATAATACTGCGCCAATTATCTAAAAAACAGAATGTTACATGTCTACTTTTGGGGGTTGCACAGTCGCAGATATTGATCTATCTGATAATCATGGCATTGTCACATTTTTTGAATAAAAAACTCCTTTTCTGATGAATCCGATGCCGCAATTCGGGCTTTCAATCGTGATTTGCGGTTGTAGATATTCGATACCGAATCGCCGGTTATAACGCTAATGATTTGCGCCGAAAATCCGGCGTAGATGTAACATAGCAAATCGATATCCGCCGGTTTGAATTTCGGAAACTGCATCCGTAGTTTATCAATAATATTATCGTTTACCGTGTTTACAATCTTCTCCAATTCTTTTTTAGTCGAAGGATTCGATGTAAGGTTCGTAAAGAAGTTTTTCACCTGCTTGTAAATGGCCTCTTGCTGCGCTTTTGTATTGTTTCTTTCATAGAACGCTCGACCGAGTTGGTCAAGGAATTCGAAGCGGGACATCACCAATTCTTTAAGTTGTACTTCCAAGCCTTCCTTGGTGGCAAGATTTTCGAGGATGCGGTTTTTCGACTCCCGGATGCTTTCAACAGCCAATATGTAGCGTTCGATCTGCTGCTGCTTGCGTTTCATACGTTCCCGGTAGTAGTAGATTAGGAAAACTACAACGCCGAAGATCTGTAGTCCGACAATATATTCAAAGTAAGTGCGTACTTTCAGGCGATAACTCTCAAAAGCTGTTTGCTCTTTATAATATTTTGCCTCGGCGGCGATTGCAGATTGGGATACCACCATGCGAGATATGGAATCGCTCAACCAGATATATTCGTTAATCGAATTGGCCGCCTCCTCTGAATTTCCGGAAGCCAATTCAATTTGAAAAGATAAATAAGCCAGCTGCGCATCGTCCCGAATATCTTCCGCCAACTCCGAAGCAATATTGAAATAATATCGTGCACTGTCTATCTTGTGTTGCAGATAATAAACTTTGATTAATATCCTATATTGGTAGATTGACAACCCATCAGGGACGATTCGCTCAATTTCCTTTACGGCTTGCAAGGCTTTGGGATAGTCGCCCTTACTAACATAAATATCCCCTAAATTGCTTAAACAAGCAATAACCATATCGTTGTCTCCCTGCTGCCTGGCTGCCTGTAGAGCTTGCAAATAATATTTTACAGCATTATCGTTATCATTTAAACTGGAATAAGTATTGGCGATATTGAGTGTCGCATTATTCATAAACGCCGGATTGCGTAGTTTTTTCCATGCGTCATAAGCATTCCGATAATACTCCAGCGCTCCGTTAAAATTCATCTGCTCGGAATAGAGTTCTCCGATACGGGTATATACTAATCCCAGGTAATAATTCTTATGCGCCGCGAGAGCATATTTTCCCGCAGTCAGATAGTAGTGCATGGCTTCCTGATAATTGGCGCCATTTTGATGGATTCGCCCATAGTGATAGTTGATTAGGAACTTCACCGAATCCGAACAAATACGTTTGTCGTAATACCGGTATGCAATGCGTATCAGTGAATCATCATCGGTATCCACATAATTTTTATCGAGTGCCGCGGAATACAGGAGAGCGTATTTTGCCCGTGCGTGGCGCCCCAGAATCCGGTCGGGGTCAATATTCTCGATGATGCGTAATGAACTATCTGGTTCGCTGCGCATTAATTTTGCCGCTGTAGACAACTCCTGCTCGATCTGTCCGCTGTTGCCGCAGCCGAACAAGGACATAATCAGTGAAATAGATAAGATATATTTCATAGCCAAACCTGTATTGATATGAAATATAATAAAAATCGGGAACATACAATCATATTGTAGGAAGAAAACAAAGTTTCAGCCGCTTCTTTAACTATCTGTCGAGAATAATTCATCAACTCGACAATCGCGCAATTTCATACTGCATAATCCTCACATTGCCATCGACAAGCAGTGTTCCTACCTTCCCATCGCCGGATGAATTCTTCATAAATTATAATGAAGCCCCTTATCCACAACATCATATGTTACAATACAGAAAGGGGACAGATTCGATCAATTGATTATTAAAGATGAGAATCACCCCTTTGAATTTATCCTATACGGTATGCTCAACTGCTGTCTGTAGCCGTTTACTCCGAAAGTCGTGGTTACCTCTTCTACGAGATAAACCCCGTTTTTGGAGGGATTTCGCAGATCGACCAACTCGACTTGTACAGCCGGGACCAGTCCGAAATCTCCGAAAATGGTCAATGTTCCGGTTATACCGTTCAAGTTATAGTTACGGAAATATTCCGTTGTCTCTTCCACGAGCTGATCGGAATTGATGCCGACATGGGGGGACATGTATGGCACGATGGTATAAGTTGACAGGTCAACTTTCGTGCGGGTATCCGCTCCCGCAGCCGTCGTGTTGCCGGTTACTTTATGTGATTTCTTCGATATCTGGGTAGCGTTTACGGTTTGAAACTCCTTGCTGCCCGGAGAATCCGGATTGTATTCCGGGTTTAGCCTCACGGTCACTTCAAAGAATTTCTCGTCCGTGCCGAGCGCCTTGCCAGTTACTGCGAGAAACTTCGGATCCGTTTTCAACACCTTGAGATTACTCTGCGCCACATGCTCGTTGAAATAGATTTTGAACGGGCCGGTTCCCGAATCCTCGGGAAAGACGGGTTGTGCCTTACTGGACGAGTACGGGCGTCCGACGGCTATCGACGGCATGGTCCCGTCATCCTCGGCATCGTATTTCAGAAAACAATACACCTTATAACGGGACCATTCAGAGAGGATGTCGGCCACCGTGAAGTTGTCCGTAACCTTGACCTTGCCGATATGGATTTCATACTTTTTGGTGTCGGAATGGATTTTGAATCCGGTATCTTTCAGAATATTGTATTTACCTTCCAACACATCATTGACTGTGGTGCCCTTGACCGGTGTCTCGAACAGCGGCGCTTTTTTCAGTTTGAGCTTGTAGGCCATGTTCTCACACTGAATTTCAAGCATACTATCGGAATTATAGCCCGTGATATACCCGTCAAACATGTTTTTCATCACGCCGTTATAGCCCAACATGATATTGATGCGCTGTCCAATTTTGAAAGTCGTTTCATCCACAAGGCGCTGTGTCGTGCGCTTCTCGATGAGCACTCCGTCTTCCATGATTTCCGTCGTCAGACGGGATACGTCCTTGCCTTCCAGTGTTACGTTGCCGATAATGGTTGAACGGCATACCGAACCTTTCGGGAAAGTAACTTTGGCTGTTCCTATCAATTTCTTGTAGCTTTCGTTGATTTCAATCGTGTGTACTTCCGTCATCTCCACCCCGTTTAGTATCTTCATCGGATTGTCGGGGTCCGGGTCGCCGACCGTGATGCGGCAACATAGCACGTCCATAGCCGCTACAGCCATAATTGCGTAAGTTTGAGCAGGGAAGCCGGATCAACGACCTCTGTGCCGAATTTAACATACTTGATCCATTTGTTGGTGTGCTTGATGGCCGTGTCCACCACTTCCTGTTCGGCCAGTTTCACCTCTACCGCCTCGGAAGGCTCGACAGCCACGCAGGTCACCGAATAGGGCTGCACGTTCCGGCAGTCCGTCGGCTGTAGAGTATAGCTTTGTACGATGAGCTGCGTGATGTTGAACTGCCTCAAGACGGTGTTGTCGCACTCGATGACCCCCTTGTACTGCATCAGCCGCAAGAACTTCGACACTTCCGCTTCGGGATACACATCGGGATATTTCGAGGTGATTTTTCCGTTGATGGTAATTTCCAGATCTCCTCCGGAAATAAATTCCTTACGCGTATAGTCACGTCCTTGCACCTGCGTCAGGAGTATGTTATTACGGCTTGCCACCTGAACCTGCGGACCGAGGTCCACGAATGTCACCAGCCCATATTTCGTGTTGGGTTCCACCTTGCATTCCTTGTTGTCGTAATACCTGCCTTCCTTCGAGATGGAGAGTTCCAGGTAATCTGCCACTGTACGGCCTACGATTGTATCCGTATAGTTCTTTTTTTGGGCAACAGCCTGCTGCTCCTTGATCAGTTGGTAATACTGCCCGGTCTTGTTGGCCAGACTCGACTGGGACTTGGTTTCCAGATACTTGTCGCGCACCCGTTGTTCCCAATATTTGAGATAACGCGGATACGATCGCAAAAGTCCGTATGCCGTCTGCGAGGCGACCTGTATGACAGCCCGTTTCAACAAGTCATGATGCTTGGAGAAAAAATGGACCTGGCCGTCCTGAAGTTCTGCCAGCCCCATGCCCAATGCCAGACGGGTTGCATTGCTGATATAGCCGCCCAGCGTTCCATTATTCAGTATGCCGCCGCTTAACAGGGTTGAAGCGGCCATTTGTAAAAGTCTTCCCATATTTGTCAGCCATTCCAAGAGGCATCGAAGTCATGCACGACATCGATGAGTGCCTGCGCAAGTTGTTGTTTCAGATTCTGTATTTCTTCGGTTTGTCCTTCCTGAGACTTCATCAGATCGATGGTCTGTACACTCAACAGACTGTCAATATTGACAATTACCTGTTTGGGTGCCGCTGAGGAGAGGCGTCCCGTCCCCGAATAGTTTCCTCCGGCCCCTCCGTCATCCGGACCGTTGTTGGTAATTGGGTTGCTGGAGAAAGGCTTGTTATCATTGGAGTCCGGTTCGTTGCTGTACAGATCCGGGGTAAAGCCTGCCACACGGAGAATATTCTCTGCGGCTTCCGCCGAACCACCGAAAGTTTGCCGTAAGGATGAAAAAAACTTAACCAACGTGGTGTGGGCCAGCTTTCGGTGGGCGATGTTCTCTTATTTTTCTTATGACCAGTAGGAGGCCGGGTTAGGAATTATAACCTATTTTATCGTAAATTTCATCCTTGTAAGGTATGATTGGCTGATAGAGGTGTATATAAGCCCTGCCTATGGCTCCTTGGAATAATTTGACCTCCGGTTTCTCGTTGCCGCAGTTCAAGATGTGTTTTTGCGAAATGCCGGGATATTGGTCTATATAATAAATCTCTTTGATTCCCAGTTGATACGCTTTTTTTGCACATAGTTCGCATGGACTGGCTGTCGTGAACAATTTTCCGCCTCTTATACCCTGACCGCCGTATTTTACGATTTGGAGAAAAGCATTCTCCTCCGCATGCAGCGACCTGGTGTGTACTTGGTTGTTTTCACCTTTTTCTTTGTCATTGTAGATGTCTTTGAAGCAATAAGAAATATTACGCCCGGCTAATTTCCCGAGTGTTTCCTTATCAATCCGAGTCGTAATCTTCCTCCGCAACTTGTCCTGAAACGTTGTCTCGTTGAGTTCATACGAACTGTATGCCGATGTGTCGCTGCCTTCGCTCAGGTGAAGGGCATTTCGCAGGATACATTGTGTGTGTCCTTCGGGCACGTCGTTCCAACCGATGGATTTGATGGAAAAATTCTCGTCCGTAATGGCGGCGCCTACCTGCCTGGAGATACATCCGGAACTGTGTTTGGCCGTATGGGCTATCTGCATGACCCGTTCTTCGTTGGAGGGGGTGACTAACCCGGGGTGGTGCATCAAGCTAATGTAATGTACCAACTGTTTCTTCAGGTTGTGTCGGTAGTGGTCGTCATTCGTGTTTACGATGTGTATATCCGAGATCTCGATACATTTTTCGATGTTCTGGTAGATGTAGGTTTCGCGTAAAGATGGTTTTTTAGGAAATTCCGTTTTGTCACAATCACGGATTTGATCGTGGGTATACGACTTGTCGAACAATCGTTGTTTGCGTTCTTCTTCAGGTATATTGATCGACATCAAGTAGAACGCCGAATAACGTTCTCGCAGAAATAGCACTTCGTATGGATTTCTCAGGGCATCTATGACGATCAATACTTTTTTATTGAGGCAGTTCTCTTTGTTTCGGTAGAATTTAATCAGGTAGTTGACTAAACGAATAATTGAATGATGTTCAGAGCCTTCAAAACCGCTTTCGCGTATATAGTTGCCGAGCAGTTGGAATATTTCTACGAACGAAAGTCCTGCCGCGGCGATTTCATCTTTAAGGCTACTGTAATATTTTGGTAGGGTCGTATTTAGAAATTCATCAAGTTCTTTTGTTACTTGTTCGTGCTTTTCCGGGTTGTGTTTCTGTTTGTATTGCTGCTTATAGAGTAATTCATAATATTTTTTTGCATCCTCGTGAATGGCGGTATATTGTTCATGAAAATTGTCGTGATGTTTCTGTAGAATTCGTTTTCCTAGCTTCAATTTTGCCTTTTTCTTTTTATCGTTTTCAAGTTTGATGTTTGAATCGTACCACTGTTCCAGATCTTCTACCAGCGTGCCGAAATCGCTTTGTAGGCAGATCCAGACGATCAGGTGTGTAACTTTGATGTGTATGGCCGGATTCCAATGTTCTTTCAGGTAGTCATGGCAGATACGGTATTTGCGGTCGTCATTGGTAATCGCCGTTGCGTTGCGGACAGGCCCCGGCAGTGATAAAGATTTGAAATCTTTTTTCAGTAGTTCCGCTACGGTAGTGCAACCGCTTCCAGTACGTCCGGTCAGCGCCACGATAGCGAATCCGCCTCTAAGGTTGAAAATCTTATCGACCACGGTTTGAGATTTCTTATATATTCCCGTGGAATGCTCCTCCGCGACCGATCCATTTAGCGGAACCGAATAGTCTAAGGTTTTCATATCGTTTGCATGTTAATAGTTTCCAGTCCCTAATATAATATATTTTCCATTTGTTGTCAAGCGTAATTTGTTTTGTATATTTCGGTTATGGCTCCGGAGACAGTTATATGCAATGCTGCGGTGCGCAACTGTTTCTGCCGGAACATTCGTTTATATTTTTCTCGGCTGCGCCGTTCCCTTTTTTAGAACCTGTCCATTCGCTCGGGAGCGCCTTTCCTGCTTTGCCGGAAGGGCAGGCTTCCGCCGTTTTTCCTTTGCCTCCCTTTTTCTCCTCCGTTTCCTCGCTATTCTGCCCGGACGGACCTGCTGCGGCCGACGCCGATGCTTCGCACGCCTTTTGCCCGGCCTTCGTTCGACGACCCTTCCGCGGACGCAGTGCCATGGTCGGTCCGGTGGCATACCGTCTCTTGCCGCTGCCATGCCGCCCACGGTCGCTTCGCTTACCCCGCCTCGATGTTCTTCCCGGGTTCACGCCGGAACGTGCTGCACTCTTGCCGATGGGCGGTCGGGTCTTTTCAGATCCGCGAATGCCGCTGCTCCCTGTTTTCCCCGCCTTTTCCGCGACCGTTTTCTGTCGAAGTCGCCCCATCGTTTTTCGCTGCAAAGTTAGGGTGCCGACGGGCACGACCTGTCAGATCTTGACCAATGGCGTAGCGGCACAAATCTTCCTTTATCGAGCCTGCGGTTTGGGCCTGCGCCCCAAAATAAAGCGTATTTATGCGCTATCCTTGGTGCATCCCTCTGCTGCACCTACTTTTTAAGCACCGTAAAACTGATTTATTAACTTCTAAAAAACAATCGCAATGAAAAAGATCGAGAACAGTTTCGCAGTAACCGGATTCGTGGCAAAAGACGCTGAAATCCGCCAGTTCACCAACGCAAGCGTAGCCCGTTTCCCGCTGTCGGTAGCCCGTCAGGAGAAGAACGGCGAGGATACCAAGCGCGTGTCGGCGTTCGTCAACATGGAAGCGTGGCGTAAGAACGAGAATGCCGACTCGTTCGACGTGCTGACCAAAGGCACGCTGCTTACCGTGGAGGGCTACTTCAAGCCCGAAGAGTGGGCCGACAAGGACGGCGTGCTGCACAACCGCATCGTAATGGTCGCCGTCAGGTTCTATCCGGCCGTCGAAAAGGAAGAAGAACCTGCGGAGCCGGCAAAGACAACGAAAAAGGGCAAGAAGTAAATCCTGCCTTATCCCGACAAAGCGGCCTTCAGGCCGCTTTTGTTTTGCTTATTAACTTCCCGTCACTTCTTTGCGGATGTTTTCATGGACGGTCCGTTCGACAAGGTCCCCTTTCATAGCCCCTCGCCTTATCTCTGTTTTATTTCTTCAGCACTTGTTTTTCCCTATGGTTTCATCCCGCAAGCCCGGTTATTTTCTCTGCAAATTTCGATTGCCGGCTACCGATTCCCGTCAAGGATCGCTTGCGCTTGCTGGCGGAAAATCTTCCTCCCCGAACAAGCCGGCGAGCGTATTTCCCGCATCCTCCTTGCCCGGCCCGGCCGTCAATCCCGCGGGCAGAAAAATAATCAGCCTTCCGGTACGGAAATGTATCGGAGGGAAAACAAAAAATCAAACTTAAAACTTTAAATGTTATGACATTCAGAGAATTTATGGCCGAAAACAATTACGAGCTACTAACAACCTTTTGGGATGATTTCTCGATAGCAGACCGGTTCGAGGTGTCGGCTGTCCGGGATACTTTTAACCGGGCTTTTGCGGAGTGGAAAGAGGACTATCAGTATCTTACGGAACTCATACTGGTGCTCAACCACAAAATATGGCAGCATTATGAAAAACGGCCGGAACTGGTGGCACTTTATCAATCCTTTTGGGAACAGGCCGACCGGTACGCCGTGGAGCATCTGCAAGGCGACGAGTTGAGCTATTATTACAGAGTGACGGATTGAGCGGAGCCGCTCCCATGGGGGGAGAACGACGGGATACATCGAGAGCCGGCGCAACCCGGCTCTCTTCGCTGCCGTTTCCCTTTTTTAGGGGCATACCTGCACTCTTCTAATCCGTACTACTCCCGCCCGTCTCCTATGCCGCAAGCCGCTTGTTTATTCTGCGAAGTTCGATTGCCGGCTGCCGGTACTGTCAAGGATTGCCGTTGGCTTGCTGGCGGAAAATCTTCCTCCCCGGACCAACCGGCGAGCGTATTTTCCGCATCCTCCTTGTCCGGCCCGGTCGTCAATCCCGCAGGCAGAAAAACAATCGGCCTTCGGTACAGGACTACCGGAGGGAAAAAGAGAAACTTAAATCTTTGCAGACATGAACGGAACGAACAAAACAGAAAGCATGACGGTAGAGGACGTAATTCGTCGGGACAAGAGATTCAGATACATGCTGTTGGCGCGGCTGCAATCGGACTGCGAGTATTACCTCGGCTTCGGTAACAGGAGTACCGGCCGCTTGTGGGCAGGCGATGAAGCGCGGCAAATCGAGTGGATGACCCGGCTTTACGACAGTTTCCCTGAAGACGAAAAACCCCAGTGGCTGACACGGGAGAAGATCGCAGAGTATGCCAACCGGATGCTTGCGGACCGATGACCCCGGAAAGCGAGGCGGCGTAAAGCGTTATATGCTAAAAACCGCAACCGCCTATCAACGGCGGTTGCGGTTTTTATTGTCCGACGGGGTCGGATTGTACCACGCTTCTCCTGACAGGATAAGCGTTTTATTCTTTTTTATTCCCCTCTTTTACTGCGTTTAAGAATACTTTGGCCGGCTTGAAAGCGGGGATGGAATGGGCCGGAATAACAATCGTCGTGTTCTTCGTGATGTTGCGGGCCACTTTTTCTGCTCTTCGCTTGATAATGAAGCTGCCGAAGCCTCTCAGGAACACATCTTCCCCTGCGATCATCGACTCTTTTACGTTCTCCATAAATGCTTCCACAACGGCCAAAGCTGCCGTTTTTTCCACTCCGGTCTGGCTTGCGATCCGGCGATCATCTCGGCTTTTGTCATTTCAGTTCTCGTTTTTGTTGATTGTTTTTATGCGATAACCATATTGTCTTGTCCATAAGCGACGGGCAGGCGTCCCGCAGTCTAACGGTCGCGCTGATAGTCGCTTTTGCCGAATCCTCCGAGCAGAAC
>ENA-UAMP01001054-UAMP01001054.1-human-gut-metagenome-genome-assembly--contig:-NODE-1054-length-9904-cov-6.192101_pt1 | contig 9904 bp, 13 predicted proteins | sample MGYA00243285_ERZ654501 | MGnify/ENA primary metagenome ERZ654501 (study PRJEB26926, sample SAMN06164850) | human gut metagenome | biome: ENVO:00009003; feature: ENVO:2100002; material: ENVO:00002003...
CGGGGATTGGTCGCCAGCGCACGGGCGATGGCCACGCGCTGCTTCTGTCCGCCGGACAGCTGCGAGGGGAAGCTTGCAGCCTTGTCGGCAAGGCCCACGACCTTCAGCAGCTCCTCCGCGCGCTTCTTTGCCTCCGCCTTCGGCGTGCCGGAAATTTCAAGCGGGAAGCAGACGTTGCGCAGGACCGACCGCTGCTCAAGCAGGTTGAAGCTCTGGAAGATCATGCCGATCTGCCGGCGTACCTGCAAAAGCGCCTTCTCGCTGAGCGCCGTCAGGTTCTGCCCGTCGACCCAGACCTCGCCGGAGGTCGGACGTTCGAGCAGGTTGATGCAGCGCACCAGCGTCGATTTGCCCGCGCCGGACAGGCCGATGATACCGAAGATCTCGCCGTCCGCGATGGTCAGGTTCACATCCTTCAGCGCTTCCACGCTGCCGGAGGCCGAGGAATAGATTTTGCCGAGGTGTTTCAGCTCGATCATGGGAAATCCCCTTCCACAGTGTTTTAATAGGTTTTCTGAGACAAATAAAAAGAGCCGGGAAACTCACATCGTTTCTCAGCTCCGGCATTGGCGGTTTGACTGCCAATATGGAAATTTATGAAACAAAGCGAGCCGATTTTTGAGTACGCGAAAACATGCACATGCAGCGCATGCACATGGGCATCATCATAGCGGTGGTAAACAGCTTTTTCATCGCGTGTCGGCTCCTTCCCTGATTTCTGGGGTCATTATATACAGCGGGCCAGCAAATGTCAATGGCAGATTCGCCCCAAAAATCCGCCTTTCTGCATCGATTTTTTGTCAGTCTGTCAAAAAGCAGCCGCTCTGCAGCAGAGTCAGGGTGCTCATTTTGCGCTCGGAAGCCGTATCGATTTCCTGCACCTCATAGCGCAGCTTGTAATTCGCGCCCACATCGGACTCGAAATCATCCAGATCCTCGCCCATAGATTCACAATAGTCCCTGACATCACGCACCGGCGCGGGCATGGCGATCCTGCCGTCGACGCTGCTCGGCATTCTGCCGGTCGGGTGCCTGCTCTCCATGCGCGGCACGCTGTCTGCTGAGACGTTCCTGTCGGTCATTGTGCTGTCCTTCGGCGTTATGCAGCCGCTCATCACCGCCTTTTCCCACACGGACGATATCGCGCAGGCCGGGCTGCAATATGGGAAGGACCAATATGACCGGGAGCGTTACGCGGAGCTGCGGCAGATCGCCGCAGCAGCGGACAGAATGATCGCAGTCACTGCTGCAGTCAGACATATTTTTCGTATCTGCATGGTCCCTGCACCTGATTTCCCAGCCAGCACGCGCGGCAAGACCTTTCTGCAATCGCTTCCGGCCCGAAAACAACAGACGCAGCGCAAACCGGCCTGATCGGATTGCACTGCGTCTGAGCGTCTGGCGTTTTTATTTTTCTGTCAAGCATATTGCGTGATGTGCATCATGCAATATGCTTTGCTTATTATACGCAGGCATGGCGGACTGTCAACGGGGCTGCCGCGAAACAGCCCCGTTTCTTGCTTCGAATGCGCTGCTTTACACAAACTTGATCGTCAGCGCGATAAAGATCTGCGCCATATAGTACAGCACGTGCAGAACCGCGTTGCGGTAGGGGCTGTCGTTTTTGCCGAAGGAGAGCACGACCAGCATATTATCGCTCGTCGAGAAGCAGATGCCGCCGACAAAGAACAGGAACAGCGCCCGGTTGGACTCGATAAACGCGCCCGTCGCCGCGCAGGCCGTCATGAACAAAACGCCGCCGATATAAAGCACGCCGAGCGGCGTAATTTTGCCCGCGCGCACCTCCTTGGCGTATGCGTAGAAGCAGGCCGCGCCCAGCGCCACCACCGCGATGGGGATCGCGTACAGCCACGCCGCCGGGCAGAGCGCCAGGATCGCGAGAATATACACGATATGGCCCAGAAAAAACGACACGGAGCCAGCAGCGAAGAACAGCCGGTGCAGCTTTTCCGACAAAAACCGCAGCGCCAGAAGCAGATCGCCCAGCATCCCGAGCGTCAGTCCCGCCACGACATACCATCCGTACAAACTCGGCCCCATCCGCCGCAGCTCCAGCAGCCCCAGCAGCACGAACACCACCGACGCCATGGTCTTGAGCACGACAGACGACGCATCGCGCCGCTTATAAGAGCGCATGATGAACAGCGTCTCCAATACCGCGCCCGCACTGATCAGCAGAATCTCCAGCATCCGCCTCTCCCCCCCTTCCGCGTGTTCCCTCTTCCCGCTTATTTTACCATGTCCGCCGCGCCGCTGTCAACGTTGCGTGCCTGATCGTATTCGTACAGCAGCTTCGCCACGGCCTCGCGCGTGACCGGCTGCTGCCAGCCGAAGTTGCCCGCGCTGTCGCCGGTAAAAATGCCGTTCTCCTTGGCCCACTGCGCCGCCTGCAGCGCCCAGTCGGACGGATGGTCGCCCGTTCCCTTCAGAGAAAGCAGCTCCTCCTTCGTCATCTCCATCACCTCCATGACCTGCCGTTTGAACGCGAACCACGCGTTCTCGTCGTCCACCCACATTGCGGGGCACCGCTTGCTGACCACGTCATAATGCCGCAGCACGTTTTCGATCGGAATGCCGTACTTGCGCATCAGCCTTCTTGTCAGCAGCGCCGCGTTCGCCACGACCGCGTCCTCCAGCCAGTAGCGCCCCGCGTCATACCGGCAGCACATCTCGATGGAGATCGAGTTGCCGTTGCGGCAGCGCGGGTGCTTCTGCGTATAAACGCCCGCCGTGCCGACCGACCATGCCGTATCCTCGTCGCTGACCGACTGCAGCCAGCCGTTCCGGTCGACAAAATAGTGGGCCGAGGCCCCGCGCGGGGACTCAAAATATTTGAGTCCCGCCGCGGCGGAGTCGTTGCGCCCGGCCGTGTAGTGCAGCACAAGAAACTCGATGGGTGCGCTGCGGCCCTTCGTGTAATTACTCGGATGCGCCGTCGTCATGCCGTGTCTCCGCGCCGCTCTGCAGCTTCTGCGCCTGCGTCCCGAAATAAAACGCGATGACCGTCGTATAGATCATCATAAAGTCCTGGCTGACCTCGCCCCTGACCGCCTGACAGGCAAACACCGCCGTCAGCGCCAACGTCACGATCGACTTGACCGTCAGCAGATTTTCGATGCGCTTCAAAAACTGTTCCATACCTCCAAAGCTCCTTTCCTGTACCTGTGCCTATGTCACGATCTCCCATTCGGCGACCTCGCGGGCAATGCGCTCGATGAACGAATTGCCGTGCAGCGCCTTATACGCCTTGTATTCATAGAGAAAATTCTCATATTCATACTGCCGGATGGTTTTTTCTTCCCTATGCTTATAATATGCCGCCAGCATATCCGCGCGCAGCATACAGCGCTGCCCTTCCCGGATCGCGCTGAGGCCGAACATCCGCTCGCGCACCGGCTTTGCCAGAAGCAGCAGCAGACTCAGCACGGAACCAAGCCCGCTGCACACGCTTACAAGCGCGAAGAATGCGCCCGTCTGCTCCGCACTCATTGCATCGCTCCTTCCGCCGCCTCCAGCAGCGCCGCCAGCTCCGGCAGCAGCGCCTCGATGGTCTTTTTCGCTGCCGGCCCGAGCGCCGCGTAGCTCTGTGCGAAGCGCCTGAGCACCGGCAGGAGTACCGCCAGCTTCTCTGCCGCGCCGGGGTCCAGCGCGTCCAGCCGCGCTTTAATCCGCGTGAGCAGTTCCCGTTCCAGTCTCGTCATGCCAGCGCCTCCTCCAGCTCCCGCAGCGCCTGCTCCAGCTGCGTATAGCTGCCCATTTTAATACTGAGCGTCCCGTCCCGGTTGTCTGTGATCGGGCCTGCGACGCAGTAGCCGGAGCAGTCCTGCTCCTGCGCCGCATCATCTGCGCCGGCCTCACGCCGGACGATGACCCAGCGCAGCCCATCCACAAACAGCTGCACAGCCTGTGCATACGGCATGGCAAGCGTGACGGTTTTCGACGCGCGGCCATCCCAGTCGCGGTCGATCTGCTTTCCGCAGAAGTGCGCGGGGTACTCCGTTCCGTTTACCTTCAGATATTCCATACGCTTCCTCCCTTCAGAAGCAGAACGCAAAGCTTACGCCGAGGCTGTTTGAGGCATTGGACGCGCCCGCCTGGCCGTTTGCTCTGACTCTGCAAAACATACCGCCGCTGGCTGACGACCGTTCCCACCAGAACTCGTCAACGCCTTCTCTCTTCTTGATCTTCGGGTTGCCTGCCTTGTAATAGTCGTACTGGCTTCCTTCCCCGGCTACGGAAGAACTTGCAGTCCCGAAAATCTCCACCTCGCTGAGCAGGAACAGCGTGTCCGATACCATCTCAATCGTCGTGCTGTTGCCCCCCTCAGATGTCTTCTTGTTTACCGCGCGAATGCCGTTCTGCACCTCCGCCGGCATCAGCGCCAGAATCGCAGGCAGATAGGTCAGGCGCATATCGGTGTTCTTCCAGCCGAGACCGCTCAGGTTGGTGCTGTACATCTGCTTTGCTTCGCTGTAACAATCATGCAGCTGGAATGTCAGCGGAGCCGTGCCGGAGCCGTCCGCATACTCGTCATGATTCTTGCCGATGATATCGACCTGATAGGCCGTCCCGCCGATGTTCATGGTCTTGCTGTCGCCCACGGCCCAGCTGTCCGGGGCGATCCCGGTCCTGCACACCGCGATGATCTCTTCCCATGTATTGTCGGCAAAGCTGTCGAGATACAGGGGCATTTTCATGCTCTGCGTGCCGATCACGATGCTCTGCGCGGCATTCACCCCGTTTTTCGCCGACGTAACGCTCCACGCGCCTGCCTCCGGCAGCTCCAGCGTGCACACTCCGTCTGTCCCGGCAGTTCCCGTGACCGTTTTGGAGCCCTTCACTGCCGTGACTGCCGCCCCGGCAGAGGTGGTCACGACCAGCTTCGGCGTGATGCCGGTCTGGATCGCCTGAATCGCCGACACAAAGCCAGACGGATAGATCAGCTGCGCGGATGTGCCTCCCTTGACTCTGATCGCGTTCGCGACTGCCGTGAGGTCGGTGTCAAATGTCAAAAATTCTGCCATCAGAAGCTACCTCCATTCGCGTTCGTGATCGTCACTGCTGTCCATGCGCCATTGGACACCCGCAGGAACTTTCCGTTGTCGGAGGCCGTCACATCCGGCAGGAATTTTTCATCGCCGGACAGCGTATATCTGGTTCCCCAGAAGCCCTCTGCGGCATCCGCCGAATTGATCAATACGTAGCGGACCCTCAGTTCCTCCGGCGTATCGCCCTGCGTCATTTCTGTCAGCGCAAATTTCACATACCCGTCAGTGGCGTTCGCGTTCAGCTCCGCCAGCGGCAACAGCAAGGTATTATCGCCTGCACTGCCGTCCAGCTTCAAAATTGCACGGCATGGCCGCCCTGCCTGATGGGCGGCAAGGATCTCAGCGAATGACTTATCATGTGTAGCACCCTCGTCGTACACATCCTGCCCCGACAGCGTGCAGGTCACATAAAACGGCTCCGGGTCTTTGCCTGCTGCGCCCGCCGGGCCTTTGATGCTGACGCTGGCCGGGTTCTGTTTTCCGCCGTCGTTCGTCCAGCTGAGAACACCGGCTGCGGAAACATGGGGCGTAAAGGTCGTGCCGTCCTGTCCCGGCGCACCGTCCGCACCTGCCGGCCCGGCAGACCCATCCTGCCCGGGTGTCCCCGCCGGGCCTCTGATGCTGACGCTGGCCGGGTTCTGCTTCCCGCCGTCGTTCGTCCAGCTGAGAACACCGGCTGCAGAAACAGACGGCGTGAACGTTGTGCCATCCTGCCCCGGCGTACCGTCCGCGCCCGCCGGCCCCTGTGCGCCGTCCTTTCCGGGCGCACCGTCCGCGCCGGGGTCGCCCTTGTCTCCCTTTTCGCCCCTTGCGCCCTGAAGCGGCCCATTGTTGATCCAGCTCTCTGTTACGCCGTCGAAAATATAAATGTCATACGGCTCCGACGTACCGACGCCGTAAGCGTCGCCCGCCATCGGCGCCTGCACGGACGCTTCCAGCGCGGAGGCCGTCTCATAATACCCCTTCACGAGAAAGCCCGCGCCAGTCTCGCCCTTCGGACCCTGTGCGCCGGTTTCCCCCTTCGGGCCGCGTTCGCCGGGGTCGCCCTTTGGGCCCTGTGCGCCGGTGTCGCCCTTCGGACCCTGTGCGCCGGTGTCGCCCTTCTCACCCTGCGCGCCTGTTTCACCCTTTGGCCCTTGCGCGCCTGTTTCGCCTTTTGGCCCCTGTGCACCCGTCTCGCCTTTTGGGCCTTGCGCGCCGGTATCGCCCTTCGGGCCCTGCGCGCCGGTGCTGCCCTTCTCGCCCTGCGGCCCCACGACGCTTCCAACATCGACGGTGCTGCCGTCCGTCAGCGTGAAGACGAGCCGTCCCCCGTCCGTGACCTCAACCGCCTTCACGCCTCTGGAGATCAGTCCGCCAATGGTTGCTGTGATCGTATTCGGAATCTCTACCCGCATATCCGCACCTCACTCTGCCGCCGCGCGGTTGTCCCGCGCAAGCGTTGTTTTGTCGCCGTGCGTATACAAAATGTCATAGAAATACGCACCCTTCGGAAATTTTGCGCTGACCGTATCGTCAAACGTCAGCGTTGCCTGCCCGCTTGTCACGCGGTCAAACTGAAACGTATGCACCGGCGCGTGCGACGCGTCAAAAAAGCTGACCGTCAGACTGTCGGACGCGCCGACCGTGACCGGATCGCCGTCCTGATCGCGCAGCTCCAGCGCCAGCGTCACAGAAAACGTATCGCCCGCGTACCAGCGCAGCACACCGCCCGCAATGCGCGGGCTTGGCTTTGCGCCCGGAAGCTTTGTCATCTGTTCTCCTCCTTCCGGCCTTTTCAGTTGATCTCATCGCGGCGCGCCGTGCCGGGCGCCGTTCTGCCGCGCTTTTCGCCTCTGCCTCTGGCAAGGGAAGACGAGCGCTTTGTCTGCTTGTCCTTCGTCTTGCCCGCCTGCGCCGCCTTCTGCCGGGCCTGCGCGGCCTTTTCTGCCGCCGCAGCCTGCTTGTCCGCGTAGGCGAGCTGCTTCCAGTACTGCGCGTTCGCCGCGTCCTCCCAGTCGGAGCGATAGTTCAGCTCATTCCAGTAATTGTCGTTCGCCAGCTTCGCATACTGCAGCGCCAGATTCTCGCTGCGCTGCGCCTCGCTCTGATACGCGCCGCGCGCGTCGGACAGTGCCGCGTAATAATCCGACACCTGGTCGCGGTAGCGGTCATAGTCGCTCTTTTCACGGCTGCTGATGCGCGCATAGCGCTCGGAAAGCGCCGAGCCCTCGCGGTCATACTGACTGCGCGCCTGCGCATAAAGCTCCGGCACGACCTCGTTGAGCTTCTGCAGATACACGTTGTACGCCTGCTGCCCCGCCTGCTGGCTGTAGCTTGAGCCGTAGCCGCCCGTGAGAGACGCCGCCGCGCCCATCGTGTTTTCCATTGCCAGCCGTCCCGCGCTCTGGTACTGCTCCCGGTACTGCCGGTACATCGGGTCTGCCCCCAGATCGTAGGAAAACGCCTTCCGGTTCGCGATCTGGTCATAAAGCGCGTCCAGCTCGCTGTCCCACCGGGACGTATAGCTGCCGGGCTTCTCCGACAGCACCCGGTCCAGCGCCGCCTTCGCCTCGCTTGCCGCGCCGGACGGCGTATAGCCGGGCGTTCTGACCTGCGCCGCGTCTGTCTGACCGGCAGAAGGCGTCCCGTAGCTGCCGCGATAGTTATAGATCGTCTGATATTTGTTGCTGAGCGAGCTGCGGTAGCTGCCGTCTGCGTTTACGCCGAGAATGCGGTACGTGCCGCCGCCCGTCACGACCTCGTCGCCCGCCTGCAGCCCTGCCGGAGCCTTTCCGTTACCCTGCACTCTGTAAAGCGCCATTGTCCTCCTCCTTTTTCTCCTCTGTTTCCGCGTCCTCCTGCGCTTCGAGCAGCCGCACCTGCTCGCGCACCTGATCGAGCACCATTCCGACGACGCACGGCGGGAGCCCGGAGGCGTTGATCGCCTCCACCAGCCCCATACGCAGCGCGCCGATCGCATTCGAAAGCTTACTCATGCCGTTTCCTCCAATTTCCTCACCCTTTCCCGCAGCCTCTGGATCTGCCGGATACACAGGGCGATCAGCTCCTCATAGCGCAGGCCGTAGTCCGCGCCGCCGTCTTCCCTCTGCGTTTTCACAAAGGCCGCGAAGTCCTTTCCCGTCAATCCGCACTCCCGCAGCGCCTGCTCCACATCCTGCGCGACAAGCCCCGTGTGCGTCCTGCCGGACGTGCCGCTTTTCAGCCGGTAGCTTGCCGGACGCAGCTTCTCAAACAGCGCGTCATAGCGTTCCAGCGCATACGAAATGTCCGTCTTCTTCTCCCGATCAGATGTAGTGATCGTGCCCGTCTGCGCGTACACGACCGACCACCGGTAATCGGAAAACCCGAGCGATCCCGCGCCGTCAACAGACGGCGCCGTGCTGCCGCTCACGACCAGATCGCCGCCTACCGCCGTTCGGCAGTTCGTCTGCGCGCCGCCCTCCGTGACGGAGAGCGTATTGCCGCCGTAGCAGAGCTTCGCGCCGCTTGCCGTCGCCACGACCTCGCCAAGCCCACTCTGCATATGGATCCCCGCGCCGCCGTAAGCGCCCGTCGTATAGCCGAGCCATCCGCCGACAGTACCGCTGTTCAGCGCATCGTATACCGCCATATCGCCGCCCAGCTTGATATAATCCGCCGATAAAAGCCCCGTCGTAATGTCGTTTGCCGACAGGTGATTGACCGAAAAGTTGTTGAAATCCAGAATGCCGCCGTTGATGCGCGACGCGGACAGATTTCCCGTCACACTCGCCGCATCGACCGTAAGCCCCGTGATGCTTGCGCCCGTCACATTCAGGCTCGTCGCCCTGATCGCGCCGGAGATCGTCGCGCCGGAGCACGTCAGATATCCGTTCGCGTCCACCTGAAACCGGTCTGATACGGAGAGACCGCCCGTCCCGAAATACATACCCGCGCTGCTGCCGAACACGTTTTCCACGCGGTAGATGCTCCCGTCCGAGATCGTCCACGGCCCAAAGGCCGAGCCTGCCGCCGCCGTGATCGTCCCGGTCAGCTTCGCGTTGTACGCCTCCAGTGTTCCGGACGGGAAATGCAGCTTCTTCTCCGACAGGTACGCGACCTCCATCCCCTCCTGCCAGAAGGAAATGCGTTTCGGCGTCACGGTCAGCAGTTCGTTTTTCGTCCGGTCGACGATCCTTCCGCCGCCGTCTGTTACGGTCGTCTCGATATTGCCCACGCCCACACCGTACACCGGCGTCACGTCGTTGTAATACAGCAGCCCCGTCTTGATATACTGCTGCGCATTCACGGAAAACGCGTTGTTCACGCCCGCCGTGTAATCATACAGCTGTTTGATCCCGACGGAATTGCCCTCGATCGTCAGCTGCGTCTTTTCCAGATACGTCCCGAAGTCCGACGCCGCGACATAATTCCCCGCAAGCTTCGCCGACCAGACCTCCGAATTCGCCGCCGCAAAATCCGCCGTCTTGATGATGAGGGACTTTAAAGCCACATAGCCGGAAAGCGTCGTCTTCTTTTCCTCCTCGGAAAGCCCGTCCGCGTCGATGGCCTGCGCGATCTCCGTCAGCGCCGCCTTCGCCGACCAGTCCGCCAGATTCAGCTGCTCCGTCACGCTGCACAGATACCGCCGCATGCTCTCCAGCTGCTCCTGCGTCGTCCTGCCCGTAATGGACGGGTATGCAAGCGTTAAACTTCCCATATCCTCTGCACCTCCTTCCGTACGTTGTAGGGGCCGATGCCCACACCGGCCCACTGGGAACCTTCAATTTCGCCGCAGCGTTTTTCGTTTCGGACGTGCATTCTGCCGGGCCGATGTGGGCATCGGCCCCTACCTGTCTCTTATACACATCTCC
>ENA-UAMP01001098-UAMP01001098.1-human-gut-metagenome-genome-assembly--contig:-NODE-1098-length-9606-cov-6.222071_pt1 | contig 9606 bp, 6 predicted proteins | sample MGYA00243285_ERZ654501 | MGnify/ENA primary metagenome ERZ654501 (study PRJEB26926, sample SAMN06164850) | human gut metagenome | biome: ENVO:00009003; feature: ENVO:2100002; material: ENVO:00002003...
TGCCTTCGGCGATGGAAAAACCGATGCCGTGGGCACCGCCGGTGATCAGAGCCACCTTGCCCTGCAGGTTGAAAGCGGAAAGATCCATGATTTTCTCCTTCTCAAGTTAAATAACCCTCTCAGTCTGCTTCGCAGCCAGCTGTCTAAGGAAGATTTTACTGAATCTAACTGTCCCCCGGACAGTTAGACCCTTTCAGGGGAGCCATTTTCTGCCCGCCGTGTCCGGCAGGGGAGGGGGATGCAAAGTGCTCCCACAAAAAACAACGCAATCCCGCACCGGAATGCGGGATTTGTCGTTGACACTTTGGGATTCTTGCGCTACAATAAGGTGAAATCAATACAAACCAACACAATCCCATTTTTGGTTGGATGATTTATGCAAGGTAAATACAAGAAAGGAATGGAACGTATGAAAACGAAAGCTGTCCGTATCCATGGTAAAATGGATCTTCGTCTGGAGGAGATCGAGCTGCCGCAGGTCGGCCCGGATGACGTTCAGGTCAAGGTCATTTCCGACTCGATCTGTATGTCGACCTACAAGGCCGCAGTCGAGGGTGAGGATCACAAGCGCGTCCCGAACGACGTTGCGGAGCATCCCACAATCGTCGGCCATGAATTCTGCGGCGTGATCACCGAGGTCGGTGAAAACTGGAAGAACAAGTATAAGCCCGGCCAGGGCTTCGCCATCCAGCCCGCGCATTTCTACAAGGGCTCCCAGCTGGCTCCCGGCTACTCCTACCAGTACTGCGGCGGCGACAGCCAGTATTCCAACATCCCCATCGAGACGCTGCTGACCGACAACCTGCTGCCGTACAACTCCGACACGTATTTCTACGGCTCTCTGGCAGAACCCATGAGCTGCATCATCGGCACGTTCCATGCCATGTACCATACCAAGCCCGGCTCCTATGAGCATCAGATGGGCATCGTCGAGGGCGGCAAGATGGCCATGCTCGCCTCCGTCGGCCCCATGGGCCTCGGCGCGATCGACTACGCGCTGCACTGCGACCGCCGTCCGAGCCTGCTCGTCATCACCGACATTGACGACGCCAGACTCGAACGCGCCCAGAGCATCTATACCGTTGAGCACGCAAAGGAAATGGGCGTTGAGCTGCACTATGTCAACACCGCCAAGCCCGGCTGCGACACCAACTACCTGCGTGAGCTGTCCGGCGGCACCGGCTATGACGATGTCATCTGCTTCGCACCGGTTCGTCCCGTTGTCGAGCAGGCCGGCGATATCCTCGGCTTCGACGGCTGCCTGAACTTCTTCGCAGGCCCGACCAACAGCCAGTTCAAGGCAGAATTCAACTGGTACAACGTTCATTATCTCTACACCCATGTGGTCGGCACCTCCGGCGGCAACACCAGCGACATGAAGGAAGCCATCGAGATGATGACCTCCGGCAAGATCAACCCCGCTGCCATGATCACCCATATCGGCGGCCTGAACGCCGTCGTCGACACCGTTCTGAACCTGCCGAAGATCCCCGGCGGCAAGAAGCTCATCTACACGCAGATCGAGCTGCCCCTGACGGCCATCGCCGACTTCGGCAAGCTGGGCGAGACAGATCCGCTGTTTGCAAAGCTTGACGAGATCACCAAGCGCCACAACGGCCTGTGGAGCCCGGAAGCAGAGAAGTATCTGCTGGCCAACAAATAATTTTTATTGAGATTAAAATAGGAGTGAAACACTTATGGCAGAAGGCGTATTGATGCCCAAGGAAGGCATTACAGTCGAATCTTGCATCATTGGCGAGTGGAAGAAGAATGTCGGCGACCATGTAAACGTCGGCGATATCCTCTTCACCTATGAGACGGACAAGGCGGAGTTCGAATGCGAATCCACCGCCTCCGGCACCCTGCTTGAGAAATTCTATGAAGACGGCGACGAGGTTCCGTGCCTGGTCAATGTCTGCGCCATCGGCAACCCCGGCGAGGATACCTCCGCGCTGAAAAACGCACCGGCAGCCTCCGCTGCACCCGCAGCTCCCGCAGCAGAAGCCCCCAAGGCTGCCGCTCCCGCTGCCGCAGCAGCGCCCGCAGGCCCCTGCGCACAGGCCGTGATCATGCCGAAGGAGGGCATCACGGTCGAGTCCTGCATCATCGGCGAGTGGAAGAAGAATGTCGGTGATCCCGTCAGCGTCGGCGACGTTCTGTTCACCTACGAAACCGACAAGGCGGAGTTCGAATGCGAATCCACTGCTTCCGGCACGCTGCTTGCAAAGTTCTTTGAGGACGGCGACGAGGTTCCGTGCCTTGCCAACGTCTGCGCAGTCGGCAACCCCGGCGACGCGTATGAGTTCCTGAAGCCCGGCGCAGAGGCTCCGGCTCCCGCCGCAGAAGAAGCCGCGCCCGCAGCTGCCGCAGCGCCTGCCGCCGCAGCCGAGCTGAAGGCCATTTCTCCGCGCGCTATGGCCAAGGCCGTCGCGAACAATGTCAACCCGGCCCTTGCCACCGGCACCGGCCCCAACGGCCGCATCATCGAGCGCGATATCGACAAGCTGATCGCTTCCGGCGCAGCCGCCGCGTATGCAGCACCTGCCGCAGCAGCGCCCGCTGCCGCCGACTTTGAGGATGTCAAGTGGAGCCCCGTGCGCAAGGCCACGGCCAAGTCCATGACGAAGAGCCTGTCCACCATGGCGCAGCTCACCCAGCAGTATTCCTTCGACGCGACCCAGATCCAGGCCTACCGCGCCATGCTCAAGCCGCTTGACGCGCCCATGGGCAAGGTCAGCCTCAACGACATGGTCATGTTCGCCGTTGCAAAGACCATCAAGTCCTGCCCGGATCTGAATGCAAACGTCCTCGAAGAGAACGTCGTCCGTCACTTCAATACCGTCAACCTCGGCTTCGCCTGCGACACCCCGCGCGGTCTGATCGTCCCCACGATCTTTAACGCCGACCAGATGACGCTGCTCGAGCTGTCCATGGAAGCCAAGCGGCTTGCCGCCGAGGCCCGCGAAGGCAAGCTCAGCCCCGATTATATGTCCGGCGCGACCTTCACCATCTCCAACATCGGCTCGTTCGGCTGCGAGGCGTTCACGCCCGTGATCAATCCGCCTCAGACCGGCATTCTCGGCGTCTGCAATATCCAGACGAAGATCAAGTCCGCGAAGGACGGCGTCATTGAGACGTACCCGGCCATGGGCCTGTCTTTGACCTTCGATCACAGAGTCATCGACGGCGCACCTGCCGCGCGCTACATGAGCGAGCTGTGCAAGAGCCTTGAGAACTTCATGACGCTGCTTGCCAAGTAAGAGAAAGGAAGGACGAAATTATGCCGAAATCTTTGTATATCGATCCCGTAAAAGTCCGCGAACCCGGCTATATCCACTTTGAAGATATTCCCGTCTGCCAGTACAACAAGACCATCAAGCAGGAACTGGACGAGGGCAATTACACCAAGGAAGACCTCATCCGCATCTACCGCGACATGGCCATCTGCCGTGAGTTTGAGCATATGCTCACGCTCATCAAGACGCAGGCCAACTATAACGGCGTCGAGACGACCTACCCCGGCCCCGCGCACCTGAGCTACGGCCAGGAGGCCTCCTGCGTCGGCGAAGCATATCTGCTGAACAAGGACGACATCACCTTCGGTTCTCACAGAAGCCACTCCGAGATCCTGTCCAAGGGCCTCAGCTGCATCAACAAGCTCTCCGACGAAGAGCTGATGCAGACCATGGAAAGCTTCCTCGGCGGCAAAACCCTCGCAGCCGTCAAGAAATTTGCCGACACCAGCGACGTCAAGGAGCTGGCCATCCGCTTCCTGCTCTATGGCACCGTCGCCGAGATCTTTGCCCGTGAAAACGGCTTCCATCACGGCATGGGCGGCTCCATGCACGCGTTCTTCCTGCCGTTCGGCATCTACCCGAACAACGCCATCGTCGGCGGCTCCGCTCCGATCGCAACGGGCGCTGCGCTGTACCAGAAGAACAACGACAAGAAGGGCGTCGTCGTCTGCAACATCGGCGATGCGTCCCTCGGCTGCGGCCCGGTTTACGAGGCCATGAACTTCTCCGCCATGGACCAGTTCAAGACCCTCTGGGAGGAAGGCCGCAAGGGCGGTCTGCCCATCATCTTCAACGTCTTTGATAACTTCTACGGCATGGGCGGCCAGACCATGGGCGAAACCATGGCCTACAATATGCCCGCCCGTCTCGGCGCAGGCATCACCCCGAGCCAGATGCACGCCGAGCGTGTCGACGGCTGGAACCCGCTGGCTGTCATCGACGCGTACAAGCGCAAGATGGAGCTGATCAAGAATAACGAAGGCCCCGTCCTGCTCGACGTCGTGACCTATCGTCTCGTCGGCCACTCCACCTCCGACCAGAACGCGTACCGCACCAAGGAGGAGATCGAGGACTGGCGCAGCCATGACCCGATCGTCAAGTTCCGCGAGGCCCTCGTGGAAGCAGGCGTCGAGTCCGACGAGTTCTTTGCCAAGCTGCTGCAGGACACCGCCGACCGCATGACCATGATCTGCCGTGCAGCCGACGACAAGGAGATTTCTCCGTATGTCGACTTCGACAAGAACCCGGACTATCTGGCGAACCTCATGTTCTCCAACGAGCATGTCCGCTCCATGGGCGCGCCCGGTCAGAAGCTGAACGTCACCGGCCCGAAGGAGAGCTGCAAGCGCTATGCAGACCTTGCCAAGAAGGAGCACTATGCGTTCGATAAGGACGGCAATAAGTTCTCCGACATGAAGGTCTACAACATCCGCGACGCTATCTTTGAGCCGCTGATCAACAAGTATTACGAGGATCCCACGCTCGTCGCCTATGGCGAAGACGTGCGCGACTGGGGCGGCGCATACGCCGTCTACCGCGGCCTGATGGACGTGATCCCGCACTCCCGCCTGTTCAACTCCCCAATCTCCGAGGCTGCTATCGTCGGCACCGCCGTCGGCTATTGTATGTGCGGCGGCCGCGCGGTCGTCGAGCTGATGTACTGCGACTTCCTGGGCCGCGCAGGCGACGAGGTCTTCAACCAGATGTCCAAGTGGCAGGCTATGTCCGCCGGTATTCTCAAGATGCCGATGATCCTGCGTATGTCCGTCGGCGCAAAGTACGGCGCGCAGCATTCTCAGGACTGGGTCGCCATCGTCTCCCACATCCCCGGTCTGAAGGTCTTCTTCCCGGCTACCCCGTATGAGGCCAAGGGCATCATGCAGGCAGCTCTGAACGGCACCGATCCCTGCGTCATCTTCGAGTCCCAGCGTATCTACGGCAAGGGCGAAGAGTTCCACGAGGGCGGCGTTCCCGCCGAAGAGTACGAGTGGGCCCCCGGCGCGGTCAATAAGGTCCGCGATGGCAAGGATCTCACCATCCTCACCATCGGCGCAACGCTCTACCGCGCGGTCGACGCAGCCAAGACGCTCTCCGAGAAATACGGCATCGAGGCCGACGTCATCAATATGCCGTCGCTTGTCCCGCTGGATTATACCGACCTCATCGCGTCCGTCAAGAAGACCGGCCGTGTCGTCCTGGCCTCCGACGCCTGCGCAAGAGGCACGTTCCTCAACGAGATCGCGGAGAATCTGACGAATATGTGCTTCGATTATCTGGATGCGCCTCCCGTCGTCATCGGCGCGCGCAACTGGATCACCCCGCCGCACGAGTTCGACAAGTATTTCTTCCCGTATGCCGAGTGGATCATCGACGCGGTCAACGCCCGCCTGATCCCGCTGGAGGGCTACACCTCCACCACCACTCCCGACGAGGCTGAGATCATCCGCCGCAACAAGCTGGGCGTGTAAAACCAGAGATCCCCGCGCAGATCCAATCTGCGCGGGGATTTGAAAGAAAGCCTTGACAAACGTACCAAACGCCGCTATAATATCTATGTTTTCCGGATCATAGCACCGCACGGGAAACAGCACAGCTTCATAAATGGGCCTGTAGCTCAGCTGGGAGAGCGAACGGTTCAATTCTATGCCCCCAAATTTGGGGATGTAGCGCAAGCGTCCGGCAGATGGTTCGCATCTATGCCGCCAAAAAAGTCAATAAGGGCCTGTAGCTCAGCTGGGAGAGCGTTCGGTTCGCATCCGAGAGGTCGAGAGTTCGAGTCTCTTCAGGTCCACCAAAATGTTCGGAATTTTCTGGTTTTTGCAGAAGATTCCGAACTTTTTTGTATCTTTCAAAATCAGACGCTCTCAACAGTCGCAATTCTGCCACCATTCGGTTCGCATCCCACACAAAGCCGTCTGAAATCATCAAAGGAAACACGAAATTCAACCTCCAAACGGTAATCCCGGTACACATAGACGGCCTTGATAAGCTGCGATACGATCATCTTCTTCGCTTCAAAGGTGCAGTTGTCGTAAAGATCAGCCCAGCTTTCCAGTTTCTCAAATTCGGCCTGTTCCTGCGCGGCGCTTTCCAGTTGATGCTCCATGTCGGCTTTTTGTGCGTCTACCTCCTGTGAAAGCTCTGCGATCTCTTCTTTGCATTTTGCAACAAGGCTGTTCAGCAGGTCAACATTCAAGCGGCTTTTACCGCGAATGACGTTGATTGTTTCGGCTTCATAGTCAGAAAGCTCCTTTTGCTTTTCCTCCAGCCGCATGGCAGACATTTTGTAGCGGCTTCTGGCAAGCGCTGCGGCTTTTTCGTGCTGCTCGGCGATCAGACTATCCTTGGCAGAAACGCGGATTCTGGAGAGCTGATAGCGCACCAGAGCGTCCACAATTTCATCCAGCTTGATAACGCCGTAGCCGGATTGACCGTCGCAGAGGTCAGGATGCCGGGCCTTAAAATGGCATTGATAACGGCTTTTGACCTGATTGCGCACCGTTCCATCTTTGCGGATATACTTCTTGCCGGAGGTCGTCAGCGTCAGCCGGTTTTTACAATGCCCGCAGAAGATATTCCCTACCAACAGAGAACTGCCGCGCAGATTCAGCGGCGTATCCGCATGGTGTGTTGTCCGTTTTTCCATTAACTCCTGCGCTCGTCGAAAGGTCGCTTCGTCCACGATCTGAAGCTCTGGAATGATTTCCGATTCAGCGTTTCCGTTTGAAATTACACCCATGTATAGCTTGTTCTTTATCATGCGGACGATCGTTGTATTCGGAATCATGGAACCGTCTGCGCGGCGAATCCCGTTTTCCAAAAGGTAGTGGGAAATCCTCTGCGCGCCGTAGCCTTCGTTGACATATTTGTAAAAGATGAAACGCACGATTTCTGCGGCGTCCTCGTCGATTACAAAATCGTTGACCTCTTGATTCTTCTTGTTGATCCGTCCCTGCTTTTGCAGCTTATATCCAAACGGAACGATGCCGCCGGTGAAGCAGCCGTCCTGTGTAAGCTGCTCCATGCGCGTTTTTACACGCACAGAGGTTTTGATGCTCTCGCCGGATGCCTGCCAGTAACGGATATAGTTAAGCAGCTTGTCAACGTGATTGTCGAACCGCTGCTGCCCTTCTACGGCGCTCCAAACTTCAATGCCATTACGGACAAACCACTCTACGACAAAGGGCGTTTCGTCATCTCTGCGGCCGAGACGGTCAAACATATAGACAAGCAAAATATCGAAACTCCCGGCAACGGCTTCCTGCTGCAATTCCTGCATGGCGTCGCGCTCTTTTGCAGATTTCTTGAAACCGGATACGCCTTTTTCGTAAAACTCATTTTGTAAAACCCAGTCAGGGTGTGACGCGATGAACTCCCGGCAGAATTGCCGCTGCATGGGAATATCATCTTTTTCAACCTGACCGATTGTTGATACGCGATATAAGCAATTTACTCGTTTCTTTTGTTCCATAACATACACTCCATTCTGAGAAAACGTGTGTATGTCCTTGTTCGCTATTTGATTTTCAAGGTACATTTTATAGTGTAATTATAGCATATTTCAGATATTTTATCAAGTTTTGTAGCTGTTATTATAAAATCCATAGGAGAAAACCGAACGTTTCAGCGTTTCTGCAATGTGCGGATCATCTTGCTCCGCATACTTTACAGAGATTGCGACACCGCAAAAAGATAAGATTTCTTCCTGCTTTTTTGGCTTAGGTTCTGCGGTCTGTTTGTCCATGGAAAACCTCCAGAATGAAAAACTATTGTTTTTCTCATAGGTCAAACAGACGGCAGCGGCAAACTGCTCCATAGGCTGTTACCTCCCTCCATGCTGATGGCGGGGCGTTCCATTCTGTGACGTATGGCTAACGCAAGTATCATTGTTCTTTGTATGCGGTCGTCGCACGATCCAGCCATGAATCGCTCTCCATGCAGGTGTTTCTCGCTCCGCGCCAGAATCGGTATCACCTCCCATTCCGCGCATCCCCGCGCACCCATTGGCTCGCACATACAAAAACGTATCTGTTGACCCTATTCAGTTGTCAAGCGGGATTGTCAGCCCGCAAAAGCGTATTCATAACAATGCGCTTTTCCAGAATGGCAATCGAGTACATTGCTGCGGACGGCTGCCCCGCAGACTGGACAGACCTGCCCGTCTTACGAAAACGCCATGCCGCATAATCACATAGGTTTCAGATTGCGAACAAATTACGTCTCACCGTGGGACGTATTTCGACAGATTAGGACTCAAATAATGCTCAACACAGTTACCCATTCCGGTCTGCCCAAAGCTTTGCTGAAATCAATGAAATCAGTTCCTTTGCAGTGGGTGGGTCCTCAATCCAGTATGCACGCAGCTCCCGCCTGCGACCGTTTTGCCAAATGTCTTTGGCTGCGCGGTTTAACGCCCGCGAAACTGCTTCGTTGGTGCGCTTTCCTGTCCGCTTGCGGACTTCATTGCAGATGAAGTGCATTTTCGGCATATTTGGTTGATGATCGATTGCAACGTCAATCGCATGACATAAAATGCAGTAACATTCTTTTCCGCGTGTCTCGACGATGGAGTATATAGCGTTCTGAACATCTTTCATATTATACATTCCTTTCCCGTTCGAGCTGATATAAGCATAATACATTTTTACATACTTTTCAGGATTTTTGACAAACTTTGACCTACTTAGACAAACTTTGACGAACAAAAGTAAAGCAGAGAGCAAACTGTTCCGATTATACCTTCCATCCTATGATCTGCGCTGATTATATGGTTAGATAAAAAGAAAAGGCTTCAAAATACAATGGGAAGTCATTTTGAAGCCGTTGCCTGAAGATGAAAAAACCCGGCTGCATAATTTATGCAACCGGGTTCTTTTAGAAGATTGGCAAATGTACTTTACACACCACAAGGTGTGGAAAATCACGTGTTGGGATATTTTGGACTCCTATCCGCTTCTGTTTTGCTGTCCAACTCGTTGTGCTGCATGGGACGCATCGGCTGATAGGCAAGTCCAAAGCAATCGGGCGGCCATTTTTTCATATCGCGACGGATCATATCCTTCGCAAGCGTTTTTGCAAGATGCTTCATTTTCTTGTTTTCCATTGTCTACATATCTCCTTTTTCAAATTTCTGTTTTCCGTGTGCCACTATCAGTAAAAAGGCCGTAAAGCCGAGTCCGAGTACAATTCCGCTGGCAAACGCATAGAACTTTGTACTCAGGCTCAAAATCAGTGCCATATCTAATATCAGCACGGTTAACCCTGTCTCTTATACACATCTCCGAGCCCACGAGACTCCTGAGCATCTCGT
>ENA-UAMP01001099-UAMP01001099.1-human-gut-metagenome-genome-assembly--contig:-NODE-1099-length-9604-cov-8.732328_pt1 | contig 9604 bp, 4 predicted proteins | sample MGYA00243285_ERZ654501 | MGnify/ENA primary metagenome ERZ654501 (study PRJEB26926, sample SAMN06164850) | human gut metagenome | biome: ENVO:00009003; feature: ENVO:2100002; material: ENVO:00002003...
AAAGGCGCAGTGGAACTATGTGCAGACCGGACTGGAGAATGCGGAAAGCTACAGCATGGCCGACGATGCCCTGAAAGAAGGCGATACGGTCATCGTGACGGGAAATGTGAATTTGGCACATGAGGCGCCGGTGAAGGTGGTGGAAAATTGAAAGATGAAAATTGAAAGTTGAAAATTCATAATTCACAATTTAAATTCATAATTGAAAATTGATAAAGTTTTTGATACAGCGGCCTATTGCCGTACTGATGGCATTTACAGCATGCTTCATTGTCGGGCTGGTGACTTACTTCACCTTGCCGGTATCCTTGCTGCCCGATATTGCCATCCCGGAAATTACAGTGCAGGTGTCGGCGCAGAATACCTCGGCGCGTGAATTAGAGAATACGGTGGTGAAACCTCTGCGGCAGCAGCTCATCCAGGTGGCGAAACTGAAGGACATGGACAGCGAGACGCGCGATGGTGCAGGCATCATCCGCCTGGGCTTCGACTTCGGTACGAATACCGACCTTGCCTTCATAGAAGTGAACGAGAAGATTGACGCCGCCATGAACTATCTGCCCAGGGATGCCGAACGCCCGAAGGTGATAAAGGCAAGTGCGACGGACATTCCTGTCTTCTACCTCAATCTGACCCTAAAAAGCGACAGTGCATACGGCAAGGTGGACGAACGCGCGTTTCTTGATTTGTGCGAGTTTGCCGAAAATGTCATAAAGCGTCGCATCGAGCAGTTGGCGGAAGTGGCAATGGTGGATGTCACGGGTTTGGTCGAACGCCAGTTACAGATTGTGCCCGACCCGGATAAGCTTGCTGTGTTGGGGCTCTCCATTGAAGACATAGAAAACGTGCTGGCGCAAAACAACGTGGAGCCGGGCAGCATGACTGTGCGCGACGGCTACTACGAATACAACATTAAGTTCTCCACCCTGCTGCGGACAGAGGAGGACGTGAAGGGCATCCTGCTGCGAAAGGAAGGACGTATCATCCGCTTGGGAGACTTCTGCCGGGTAGAGATTGTTCCTGCCAAGGAGAAAGGTGTCTCCATGAGCAATGGCAAGCGTGCCGTTACCCTTGCCGTCATCAAGCAGGCGGACGAGAATATGGAAGACATGAAGCTTGCCATCAACAGCACGATGGACTACTTCAAGAAAGTATATCCCGACATTGATTTTAGCATCAGCCGTAACCAGACGGAGTTGCTGGACTATACCATCTCCAATCTTCAGCAAAATTTGTCGTTGGGTTTCCTGTTCATCTGCATTGTGGCGGTACTCTTCTTGGGGGATGTCAAGTCGCCGTTCATCATCGGCCTGAGCATGGTGGTGTCCATTGTAATCTGTTTCTTGTTCTTCTATCTGTTCAGGATGTCGCTCAATATAATTTCTCTGTCCGGATTGATTCTGGCGTTGGGTATGATGATTGACAGCAGCATCATTGTCACGGAAAATATTTCGCAGTACCGCGAACGGGGTTATTCGTTGAGGCGGGCTTGCGTGGCGGGTACGGGTGAGGTGGTGACGCCGATGCTGAGCTCATCCCTGACCACGGTTGCCGTGTTTGTGCCGCTGATATTTATGAGCGGCATTGCGGGAGCGCTTTTCTATGACCAGGCATTCTCTGTTACGGTGGGGCTGCTGGTTTCCTACTTCACGGGTATCATGCTGCTGCCGGTCCTCTATATGCTGGTCTACCGGACGGGGTTGCGCGGCAGGTCGTGGTTCTCCCGCATCCGCATCAACAATCCGTTGAAGGAACATACGCTGGACCGTTTTTATGATGCGGGCATCGACTGGGTATTCTCCCACAAGACGGTAAGTAGCGTATTCTGTGTGGTTTCTATACCTCTTTGTGTCTTTCTGTTCTATTCCGTCGGCAAGGAGCGTATGCCGCAGATAGACCAGAATGAACTGATAGTCCACGTGGAATGGAACGAAAATATACATGTGGACGAGAACCGGCATCGTGTGAATGTGCTGTTCGGACAGTTGTTGGACAAGACTGTGGAACAGACGGCTGCCATAGGCCAGCAGGACTATCTGCTGAACCGTGAGCAGGCTCTCTCTTCTTCGGAGGCAGAATTGTATTTCAAGACTTCCTCGCCTGACGGGATTGCTCCCTTGCAGAAGCAGGCGGGCGAGTGGTTGATGCGGGAATATCCGTTGGCGACAGTCTCCTTTTCTCCACCCGAAACCGTGTTCGAGAAGCTTTTCGTGACCGGGGAGGCCGATGTGGTGGCGGAACTTTATGCCCGTAACAAGGAGAAGGCGCCGGCGGCGGAAGAATTGCGCGGACTGGAACAACAGTTTGCGGAGCTTACGGGGACAGCGCCCGTAGGTATCGCTTTCGAGAACCAGCTTGACATAAGCATCCTGCAGGAAAGGCTGTTGCTCTATGACGTTTCGTATGACGAGCTTTACCGTACGCTGCGGACGGTATTCAAGGAGAACAGCGTAGCTATGCTCCATTCCTACCAGCAATACCTGCCTATCAGCATTGTGGGCGAGGAGCGGACAGTGAATGAGGTGCTGCAGCAGACATTGATACAGACCCGTCCGGACAGTAAGGGCGAAGTGGAGCATATTCCGCTTCGGGAGCTGGTAAAGGTGCGTCCGGCCGAGGATTTGAAAACGATTACGGCAGGACGCAACGGTGAATATATACCGTTCCGTTTCTATGAAGTGGACGATGCTCCGGAGTTGATGGAAAAGGTGAAGCGGGAGGCAGATGCCACGGGTGACTGGGATACGGCCTTCTCCGGCAGTTTCTTCTCCAACCGCCAGATGCTGGACGAGTTGGTGGTGATTCTTTTCATCTCTATCCTGCTGATGTATTTCATTCTTGCCGCCCAGTTCGAAAGCTTCGTGCAGCCGCTCATCGTGCTGCTGGAAATTCCGATAGATGTGGCGTTTGCCCTGCTTCTGTTGTGGATATGCGGGCATACCTTGAACCTGATGTCTGCCATCGGACTGATAGTGACGTGCGGTATCATCATCAACGACTCCATCCTAAAGCTGGATGCCATTAATGAATTACGGAAAGAGGGGATGCCGTTGCTCGAGGCCATCCACGAGGCGGGACGGAGAAGGCTCCGGCCCATCATCATGACATCGCTCACCACGATATTTGCCATGGTTCCGCTGCTGTTCTCGTTCGACATGGGCTCGGAGCTGCAGAAGCCGCTTTCCATAGCGATGATTGGGGCGATGTTCGTGGGGACACTGGTCAGTCTGTTCATCATCCCGTTGATATATTGGTTTATTTATAGAAAAGAAAGAGCATGAAGAAATTAAGTCTTATACTTTTGTTCAGTCTGGGAGCCCTTTCCGCTTTTGCCCAACAGCGGATAACGCTCGATTTGCAGCAGACCATTGCCCTGGCGAATGACAGTTCGCTGGAAGCCTTCCGCACCAAGAACATGTATCTGGCCGGTTATTGGGAATACCGCACCTATAAGGCAAACCGCCTTCCCAGCCTGACGCTGAACATGACTCCGGCACAGTACAACCGTGATATCACCAAGCGTTACGACTCCGAACAGGACCTTGACATCTATCGCAGCCAGCAATCCTTCTATGCATACGGCAATCTTGCCGTCAGACAGAATTTCGACTTGACGGGCGGTACGTTCTATCTGGATACGGAGCTGGGCTATATGCGGAGCTTCGGTGGAAACAAGTATACCCAGTTCACCAGTGTTCCGGTTCGTTTGGGCTACTCGCAGAGTCTGGTCGGTTACAATCCTTTCCGTTGGGAACGCAGGATTGAGCCGCTGAAGTACGAAAAGGTGAAGAAGGAGTATATTTACAATGCAGAGCGAGTATCCGAGCAGGCCACTACCTATTTCTTTGCGCTTGCCATGGCACAGGCGGAATATGACTTGGCCAAGGACAATGCCGTCTCCACCGATACCCTCTACCGCATCGGCATGCAGCGCTTGAAAATAGCCGCCATCAGCCGTGCCGACCTGCTGACGCTGAAACTCGACGTGGTGAACGCCCGCAATACTTTGCAGAATGCCGCCAGTGCCTTGAAGCGCGCCATGTTTTCGTTGGCATCTTTCCTGAATATGGAGAAGAACACGGATATCAGGGTGTCGCTTCCGGGACGTCCGAGGGCGCTGACCATACCGGTTGATGAGGCTTTGCTGGCCGCTCAAGCCAACAATCCGGAATTTCTGGGGCTTCGTCAGGAAGTGCTGGAAGCCGAGCAGACAGTAGACAAGATGAAGAAGGAATCGCGCTTCAACGCCAGCATCAACGCCAGCGTCGGCTTCAACCAGGTGGCAGAGAAATTCGGTGAAGCATACAGGCATCCCATGCAGCAGGAGATGGTGTCGGTCAGTGTCTCCATTCCACTGGTGGATTGGGGCGTGAGGAAAGGCAAATACAACATGGCGAGGAACAATCTGAACGTGGTGAAGACTTCTGCCCGGCAGAGTGAAATCAGCATTGAGGAGGAGGTTATCATGACCGTCAGCGACTTCAACGTCCAGCAAGCCCTCGTCGCCAGTGCCGAAGAGGCCCTCGACCTTGCCATCCTGGCGTATAACGAAACCCGCCAGCGCTTCATTATCGGCAAGGCAGACATCAACAGCCTGACCCTCTCGCTGAACCGCCAGCAGGAAGCGCAACGCAATTACATCTCCGCCTTGCAGGACTACTGGCTGAATTATTACAAGATACGGAAACTGACGTTGCACGACTTTGCCAGCGGATTTTCGCTGTCGGAAAAATTTGATTATAATAACTGATGAAACGAGTTTCTTCCTTCACCGTCATAGTGGCGTTTGTCTGCCTTGCTTTGGTAGGGGTGGCGTTGATACCGCTGCTCCCCGTCAAGCTGAATCCGTCACGCAGCCTGCCCGGCTTCACGGTGGGTTTCAGCATGCCTGGCACTTCGTCGCGGGTGGTGGAGATGGAAGTGACCAGCAAGCTGGAATCCATGCTGGCGCGTATCCGCGGAGTGAAGCGGCTGAACTCCACCTCGGGCAACGGCTACGGCAACATTACTGTGGAGCTGGACAAGCATGCCGATGTCGAGGTAGTCCGCTTCGAAGCTTCCACCATCATCCGGCAGACGTGGCCCCAATTGCCCGAAGGTGTCAGCTATCCCACCATTCACATGAAAGTGCCCGACGAGAACGCCTCACGCCCTTTCATGTCCTTCACACTGAATGCCCCTTCCACTCCGATATTGATTCAGCAGTATGCCGAGGAGCATATCAAGCCGCGGCTGGCAAATATTCCGGGTATCTATAAGGTGGAACTCAGCGGTGCCACGCCCATGGAGTGGAGACTGGAATATGACAGTGAACAGTTGCGCTTGCTGGGTGTGACCCTATCGGACATCAGCGAGGCAGTACAGCGGCATTACCGGAAGGAATTTCTGGGTACGCACAATGTGGATACAGGTAACGGTAGCCGGGAATGGATACGCCTGGCACTGGTGCCGGAGAGCAACTCCCTTGGTTTTAATCCTGCTGCCATCACCGTGACGGCTACCGACGGGAAACTGCTCCGCTTGGACGAACTGGTGTCGGCTGTTCGTATGGAGGAGGAGCCGCAAAGCTATTACCGCATCAATGGGCTGAATTCCGTCTATCTATCCATTACTGCGGAAGAAACTGCCAACCAGTTGCAACTGAACCGTGCCGTGATGGACGAGATGGAAGCTGTTCGGCAGGTACTTCCTGTCGGATATGAAGTGCATACCAGCTATGATGCGACCGAGTACATACGGGAAGAACTGGACAAGATTTACTTCCGTACCGGTTTGACGGTACTCATCCTGCTTGTATTCGTATGGCTCATTACTCGTAAGTTGAAATATCTTTTTCTGATAGTTACCAGCCTGGCTGTAAATATAGCGGTGGCACTTATCTTCTACTACCTCTTCGGACTTGAGATGCAGCTTTATTCGCTGGCGGGTATCACTGTCTCGCTGAATCTAGTGATAGACAGCACCATTGTCATGACCGACCACATTCTGCATCGGCGTAATCTCAAGGCCTTCCTGTCGGTGTTGGCGGCAACCCTCACTACGATGGGTGCGCTTGTTATCATTTTCTTCCTTGACGAGAAGATACGGCTCAACCTGCAGGACTTTGCAGCGGTAGTGATCATCAATCTGGCTGTTTCCTTGATGGTGGCGTTGTTCTTTGTTCCGTCGATGATTGAGAAGATAGGACTGGTGAGGCGGATTACGGGGAAGAAGAGGCGTCTTGTCTTGCCGGGGCTGACGCAAACATTCAAAACAAGGTTGGGACGGATTTTCAGACGTTTCCCCGTTTATTTCTCCTGCTGCTACTCTGCTCTCATCCGTTTTCTGTGCCGTTGGCGCTGGGCTGTATGCCTGCTGTTGCTGTTGGGTTTCGGTCTGCCTGTTTTTCTGTTGCCCGACAAACTGGAAGGAGGGGGAAAATGGGAAGCTGCTTACAATAAGGTATTCGGTTCGGATACCTATAAGGAGTCGGTGAAACCCGTTGTGGACAAGGCGCTGGGCGGCAGCTTGCGGCTTTTCATACAGAAGGTGTACGAAGGCAGTTACTTCACCCGTAATGAGGAGGTGGTGCTCTATGCCAACGCCAACCTTCCCAATGGCAGCACCCTCGAGCAGATGAACACTTTGATGAAACGTATGGAGACCTACCTCAGCCGGTTCAAGGAAATCAGGCAGTTTCATACTTCCATTTACAGCCCCCGGCGTGCCAGTATGCAGATTTATTTCAAGAAGGAAGCCCGGAACAGCGGTTTTCCCTATACACTGAAAGCCAATATGATAAGCAAGGCACTGGAACTGGGAGGCGGCAGCTGGGGCATCTACGGATTGCAGGACCAGGGGTTCAGTAATGACGTCCGCGAGAGTGCCGGCTCCTACCGCATCAGGATGTACGGCTACAACTACGACGAACTCTATGAGTGGGCGGAGAAGCTGAAGGCCAAGCTGCTGACGCACCGGCGTATCAAGGAAGTGCTCATCAATTCGGAGTTCTCCTGGTGGAAGGATGACTATCAGGAATTCTACTTCAACCTGAACAAGGAGCGCATGGCGCAAGAGGGCATCGACGCGCAAGTGCTTTTCTCTGCGGTGCGCCCCATCTTCGGCAAGAATCTGGAGATTGGCTCGGTAGCGGCCGAGCAGGGAACGGAGAAAATCAAGCTCTCTTCCCGCCAGTCTGCCGAATATGACATCTGGGCGATGCAGTTCTTTCCCTATGGAGTAGGAAACGGCAAGCATTACAAGCTTTCCGAACTGACTACTGTGGAAAAGGGACAGATGCCGCAGGAGATTGCCAAAGAAAACCAGCAGTACCGCCTCTGCCTGCAATACGAATATATCGGCTCCAATGAGATGGGCAACAAGATACAGAAACGTGACCTGGAGGAGTTCAACAAACTGTTGCCGATGGGTTATACAGCCGAGTCGGACAGCAACAGTTGGTCATGGGGCGAGAAGGACAACCGCCAATACCTGCTTCTGCTGGTGGTGATAGCCATCATCTTCTTTACGACCAGCGTTCTGTTCAACTCCCTGAAGCAGCCGCTTGCCATCATCTTTGTGATTCCGGTTTCTTATATCGGGGTATTTCTTACTTTCTATTGGTTCCGGCTGAACTTCGACCAGGGCGGTTTTGCCTCGTTCGTCCTGCTGTGCGGCATCACGGTGAATGCCAGCATCTATATCCTGAACGAGTACAACAGCATCCGACGTCGTTTCCCCCGTCTTTCCGCTCTTCGTGCCTACGTCAAGGCGTGGAATGCGAAGGTCGTTCCTATTTTCCTCACGGTAGTTTCTACCATTCTGGGATTTATCCCTTTCATGATAGGTGAGGACAAGGAGGCTTTCTGGTTTCCATTGGCGGCGGGTACCATTGGCGGACTGGTGATGTCCGTCATCGGTATCTTCTTTTTCCTGCCGGTTTTTGTGCTGAAACAGCGTGATTTTCTTAGGAAATGATTACTTTTGCTCGATTTTGTTACCTGAATGGATACTTGAATTTTAAATATGGAAAGTGCGGAGTACTCTTTGGATGAGTTATTATGTCAGTCTCTTCTGTTGTTTCGTCAGTATCGGTTTTATGATGCTCCAGAATGTGGAGAAAAGGCATTCCGGATATTGGAGGAAGCCCATGTATGGATGGGGCGTACGCAAGAGTGTGTGGATATGGCGAAATGGGGGTGCGTGATAGAGTGTCTTGCGCAGAAATACTACATAGAAGATGATACGGATGCGATTCTGGAAGAAATTGATGCTGCCTTGGTTGCGCATTGGAAGAGGATAGAGAAAATCCATGCAGAAGTCACCACCGTTTATTTATGGCTGGGGTACTATTTCCTGCTACGTTTCAGAAACCGGGAATCCCGTTCCCATTCCCGTTGTAAACAGATAATGTCCAGCTTGTTGTGTGCTTTGGTCGAAATCTTCCGTAAGGTGGAGAAGGGGGGAGCCCCGACAGAAGTCTTGTCACATCTTTCGGTAGATGTTTGGGGAGAGACCGTCTGCTGGATGGAGCAGGTACATGATTCCCGTCTTTGCGAGAAGCAGTCGTCAGCTTTGCTGGCACAACTCTATAACCTGAAAAGTGTGGAGTTGGAAAAAGGTCCGGGAAAGCAGGATGCTTTGCTCCAGCAGATTCTGGAGTTTTATTGCTTTTAAGGGAAAATTATCTCTGCTTAGTTTTATCATTTCTGCTTCCACACTTCCACCCACTTCCTGCATCCCTTTATTCATCGGCATTACAAGTGCTGTGGAAGCAACTCAAAAAGGTGGAAGCAACTTTTGCTTCCACAGCGGAAATACGCCGAAAAGTAAGTTAATATCTTGTTTGTTAGTGTATTAATAGAATGTACAGCATTTTGCAAATATCTTGTTTACACGATATGCGTTTCGTGTAAACACGGTATTAACTTCGTAAAAGACCGTTTACCGATAGACTGCAGCTGGGCTCATAATAGGAATAAGATAGGTGCACAGTATGGGGAAACTATGAGTATAATAGGTGTTCAACGGTTATGAAGCACCTTGTTGACGGTCGTTAGTCGAGTGGTTGACGGCCGTTGGCAGAGCGCATCACGGCCGATAGGCGCTGATAACTCCGTACAGAAAATGGAAAGGAAGCCTATGTAAGGGGAAACAAGCTCTGAGCTATTTGTTTTGTTTGCCACATTTATCTTGTTTTTGTACATTATTGAAGCGGTTTTTTGTATCTTTGAAGGGAGGGGCTGTAAAAAAGCTTATTCTCATCCAAAGTTTAATTATATATACATGAATTATGAAGCGATGTATAGTGCTGTTCATAACATTCTGCTGTACAGTTATTTCTAATGCGCAGACAAATGGCATTGTGACTGATGGGGAAAAAGGATTGCCGTTGGCTGGTGTGAATATTTATCTCCAAAAGGATTCTGTGTATACGCAATGATAATCTGGTAAAGAACATGTTCATATGAAAAAACTGCTATATCTTGGGCTTTTGTCCGTTTGCGTACTGTTAGGTTCTTGCGTAGAGAAGAACGTATCCAATGTTTTTGATAAGGTAGAGAGGTATATGGATGTATATCCTGACAGTGCATTGCTGCTGTTGGAGCAAATTCCTCATCCGGAG
>ENA-UAMP01001103-UAMP01001103.1-human-gut-metagenome-genome-assembly--contig:-NODE-1103-length-9596-cov-3.924641_pt1 | contig 9596 bp, 10 predicted proteins | sample MGYA00243285_ERZ654501 | MGnify/ENA primary metagenome ERZ654501 (study PRJEB26926, sample SAMN06164850) | human gut metagenome | biome: ENVO:00009003; feature: ENVO:2100002; material: ENVO:00002003...
TCAGATGTGTATAAGAGACAGATTCAGGTCGCCGGTTCCGGCGCTGACCACGCACAAATCCATGCCGCCCAGCTCTCCGGCGAGGCGTTCCAGCGCCGCACAGGCGGCGGCAGGGTCCATGATGTCGGCCGCGGCGTAACAAAAGCTGCCCGGACGGCTGGCCGCCAGCTCCTCCAGCAACGCCTCGCGCCGCCCGGTCACGCCGACCCGGTATCCTTCGGCCGCAAGGCGTTCGGCCAACGCCCGGCCAATGCCGGAAGTGGCCCCGATGACAATCGCTCGTTTCATGGAAACAAAGTTAACGGGTGCGCCCCAAAAAAACGTTGACGCAGATCAAGAAATCAGCGGACACGGCGGCGGATGCGGCTCAACGTCTCGGGACGCACGCCCAGATAGGAGGCCAGTTCCCGCAGGGGAACGAGCTGCAACACGTCGGGACAACGCTCCGTCAGGGCCTCGTAGCGTTGCTGCGGCGAGGCGGCATAGCGGTCCAGCAGGCGTTCGTAAACCTCGGCCAGCATGTGTTCGGCCAGCCTGCGGCCCAGCCGCTCGCAGGCGGCATCGGTGCGGTAGAAGGTTTCGAGCCGTTCGCCGGGAACAAGCAGGGCCTCGGCGCCGCACATCGCCCCGATCGTCACCTGCGACGGCGCATCGACGCACATCGAGATATAGTCGCCGACGAACTCTCCGGCAAAGGCGTAACCCACGACATGCTCCTCTCCCGCGGCGGCGGCGTGCACGTAACGGAAAGCGCCCTGCACGACCAGTCCGCAGCGGTGGCTGCGGAGTCCCTGCCCGGAGAGGCGTTCGCCGCGGGCGAAACGCCGTACGACGCCCTCGCGGCGGATAAAGGCGGCGAGTTCCGAAAATTCGGCCTCCGTTATGTAGCGGTTGAAATTCACGGCTGTAAAGATAATCCATCAATTTGGGAGAACCAAACGAAGGCATCAAACATGCTCTGCCTCGCGGCCTTCGCGCTGCTCTGGATCGCCGGTCCCGGGCGGTATGCCGCCGACAGCCGGATCGCCCGGCGGCTCTGCACCCGGCCCCCTGAAAGCCATTCGCACGCCGTCGGCACGCCACCTCGCAGACAAACGCCGCTCCGCTGGCCCGGATTTTGCCGCCCGGAAAGAAAAACCACACCGTCATGGCTCCGAAAACCAAAACTCCCGACCGGCTCACCGTCGAAGAACGCCGCGAACTTCCCGCATCGGCGTTCGGAATCCCCGAAACGCGCGAATTCCCGCTCGTCGACGCAGCGCACATCCGCGCGGCGGAAGCCTATTTCCGTTACGCGCCCGACGACAGGAAAGCCGCCCTGGCGCGCCGCATTCTCGCCCGCGCCCGCGAAATGGGCGTCGACGTCCGCAGCCGTGTGATCCGCGGCTGGGCCGGGGAGGCGTAGGAACCGAAAAAATCGCTATCTTTGTCTGCACGGGCCGCCGAAAGACCCGTGCGGATAGATATGGAAACAATCACCGAATTTCTCATCGACTGGGGCTACTGGGGCCTCTTCCTCTCGGCGCTGATCGCCGGAAGCGTCCTGCCTTTCAGCTCCGAGGCGGTGATGGTGGTGCTCGCAGGCATGGGGCTTGATCCCGTGGGATGCGTCGTCGCGGCCGCGCTGGGCAACACGCTCGGCGGCATGACCTGCTACTGGATCGGGACGCTGGGCAAGACCGAATGGATCACCCGGCTGGGTGTCTCGACGCGCCAACTGGCCCGGGCGCGGAAATTCCTCTCGGGACGCGGGGCGCTGATGGCCTTCTTCGCCTTCCTGCCCACCATCGGCGAGGCCATCGCCATCGTGCTGGGACTGATGCGCAGCAACGTGTGGCTGACCGGCAGCGCGATGCTCGCGGGCAAGACCCTGCGTTACATTGTCGTACTGGCGACCTTCCGGGGCGCCCTATCCCTTTTCTGATATGGAAATTCGCAAAACCGAAACCCCTTCGCGGGAACTGTTGCTGCTGGCCGACGAGGTCGAAGCCTCGGTGGCCGACTACATCGGCCGCGGAACGTGCTACGCCGCCTGCGACGACGGCCGGATCGTCGGACAGTACGTGCTGATCCACACGCGGCCCTTCACGGCCGAGGTCGTGAATATCGCCGTCGTGCCCGACCGTCAGCGGCAGGGCATCGCCACGGCCCTTTTGGCCCACGCCGTCGACACGGCCCGCCGGGCGGGGTTCCGCCTGCTCGAAATCGGCACGGGCAATTCGGGATTCGGGCAGATCGCCCTCTACGAACGCTGCGGATTCGTCCGCTGCGGCATCGACGTAGACTATTTCCGCAAGCACAGCCCTACGCCGATCTTCGAAAACGGCGTGGAGTGCCGCCACATGGTGCGCCTGCGCATGGAACTCGTTTGACCGGGTTCCTGCCGGCAGGGAGAAAAGACGTGCGGCAGGAACCCGATCTGTTCTCACGCCGCCGACCGCAGGGCGATTCTCCTATAAAAAAGCAAGGACGCAGGTACAACCCCTATTGGTCGGCCTCGCGAGCCTTAACACGGTGAGTTGCCCTTACGCCCAAGCCTATATTCCGTCCAAAGCCGAAGCCGCCGGACGAGACTATAAAAAAATGTGGAAGGAACCCGGCCCGGCGAACAAACAGTGACGCCTCATTTTGCTTTGTCCGGAAATTCCATGAAGAATCTCCCAAAAGCCGGACCGGGTTACATTCCTTCCGCACAAGTCATGTACCTGGTCCGTTCTCACGCCGCCGCCCGCAGGGCAGTCCTCCTATAAAAAAGCAAGGACGCAGGTACAACCCCTACAGTCGGCCCGTTACAGCCTTATGATGGTAGTTGCCCTTACGCCCAAGCCTGTCCCCCACCCGAACGGGCAGGGACAAGGCTCAAGTTTCAGACAAATATTACACCATCATAAAAACTGCCGTATTTCTACAACAGGTAACGGTTTACTGTAGGTATAAAGGTTTGTCTTAACCTTTGTTTCTATTTTCTATTGCGAAGATAGTCAAATAATCCGACTAACCAAAAAATCCGGCCCCCTTTCGGAGGCCGGACCCACTATAAATAACTATGACAAAAACTTTCGTTTATGCGTTGGCGGTCGCCAGCGGCGAAGCCTGCGTGTAGGTGCGGGCGGCCAGCTCCTTGTCGAGCATGTACAGCCCGAACTTGTTGCCTTCGACGGCCTCGCAGGCGGTGATCATCTCGCGTGCCGACTCCTCCTCCTCGACCTGCTCGTCGACGAACCAGACGAGCATGTTCGACGAAGCGTAATCCTTGTCCTCGGCGGCGATGGCGGCCAGATTGTTGATCATGGCCGTAACCTCCTTCTCATGGACCAGCGTGTCCTGGAACATCTCCAGCGGCGAAGTCCAAGCAGTGCGCACCTCCTCGATCGGGAGCAGCTTCACCTCGGCGTCGCGCGAGAGAATGTAGTTCATAAAGATCCGCGCATGGTCCTGCTCCTCCTGGAACTGTACGTAGAACCAGTTGGCGACACCCTTCAGCCCCTTGGCCTCGGCGTCCATCGACATCGAAAGATAGAGATAGGCCGACCAAAGCTCGGCATTGATCTGCGCGTTCATCGCTTCGTGTAATTTCTTGCTTAACATAACTGTATTGTTTTAAGTTTGCGGTTTATCATCGTTCGTGATACAAATATACAATAGTTTTTCGTGATTTGTATCAAAATAGTCATCAAATTATTTTATATCGAAATGGCGAGACATTATAAAACAAAATAGACGGCGTCCGAATACGTATTCGGGCGCCGTCGGATGGTTTTCAGCGGAATGCGGATCAGTCGTCGATCTCGATCAGGCGGAACTGAAGGTCGAATTTCAGGTCGAGACCGTTGTCGAGCTTCACCTCCCAGTCGCGCTTGTCGCGGTCGATCGAGACGATCTTGCGGCCTGCGAAGTTCTTGGCGACATAGTCGCGGATCTGCTGCGGAACGATGGCTGCGGGAACCTCGCCGTACTTGCAGTCGACCTCCTTCCACGCTCCGTCCTTGGCGAACTCGACCTTCGAGCCGTTGACGAAGACCACCTTGTAATCCTTGTCGAACAGCTCCTCGTCGACTTTGGCGTAGGAGACCTCGACAGCCTTGAAGTGGGTCTGGACGAACTGTTGCGCAACGGCGGGAAGTTCGCCGACGGTGATGATCCGGTCTTTACCGGCGAAAGCGGGAACCGAAGAGGCCATGACGGCCAGCGAAGCGAGAAGAATCGTGAACTTTTTCATAATCGTAGTGTTTTAATTGAATTTCGTACTGCAAAGTTGCGGCCCGAAACTGAAACGAATCTGAAAAAAGCGGATTTCCTGCATTTTTTTCACGCCGGGAAATCGACCGCGAAGCAATGCCGCCCCTCCTTATAAGAATAGGACACCTTCAATCCGTAGAGACGGCAGACTGCGTCGACCACGGCAAGGCCCAGCCCCGTAGAACCCTCCTTCTTCGTTCCCTGATAGAACCGGTCGAAGATACGCCCGGCGTCGAGCGGACCGCCCGCACCGCTGCTGCAGACCGTGAAGCGACGCGGAGCGACGCGCACCGTCACCTCGCCGCCCTCGTCGCCGTGAACGAATGCGTTTTTCAGCAGGTTGGCGACCACGCTCCCGGCCAGCGACGGATTCATCCGCACAAACAGAGGCCCCTCGTCCACGAGCGCAAAGCGCATGCTGCGGTAGGCGTAAATCTCCTCCATGTCCTCGGCCGTGCGGCGCACCAGTGCGTTCACGTCGACCTCTTCGGCCTCGGGGAACTGGCCGTTGTCGATCTTCGACAGCAGCAGCAGCGAACGGTTGAGCCGCACGAGGTAGTCCAGCGTCCGCTGCACCTTGGCGATCTCGCCCAACTGCTCCCCGGTGAGCGCATGCGCATCGTCGACCAGCATTTCCAACCGGTTGCGGCAGACCGCCAGCGGAGTCTGCATCTCGTGCGAGGCGTTGCCGATGAACTGTTTCTGCCGCTCGAACGACGACTCGGCCCGCTCGGCATAGCGGCGCGCGGCATCGTTGAGTTTCCGGAACTCCGTGACGGAGGTCTCGACGGCCAGCGGCGCATTCCGCGCCCCCACGGTGTAACCGTCGAGCCACCGCAGCAGGGCGTAGAGCGGCCGCATCGTGCGGTAGAGCACGATGACCGAGACCAGCAGGATCATCAGCAGCAGGAAGAGGTAGAGGCAGACCATCCACCGGAGGATCGACTCCCGGAGGTCGTCCTTCTCGATGGTCGGAGTCATCACCGTCAGTTCGCGCCATTGCCCCGCGCCGTCGCGGAACACCTTGCGCAGCACGCGGGCCGGCTCCTTGTCGTCGCGTTCGGGAATGAAAATCTCCTCGTCGGAATAGCGTTCGTGGTGCTGTGCGGCGGCATATTGGGGCGACACTTCGTGCAGGAAATAGCCGTTGTTGCCCTCGTCCGCCGGAACGGGAAGCTCCCGTCCGGCCAGAACCCGCTTGACGATCACTTCGGCACGAGCTTCGAGCGCGTCGTCCACCTCGTCGTTGATCTCGTCGATCAGCGTGAAGTAAAACAACACGGCCCATGCCGCCAGAAGCAGCGACAGCGCCCACGAAAGGTGCAGCAGGATGCGGTAAACCAGTTTCACGGCTGTACGAGTTTATAGCCGAAGCCGTAGACTGCGCGGATCTCGATGTCGGCGCCCGCATCGTGGAGCTTGCGGCGCAGGTTCTTCATCTGCGCATAGACGAAATCGAAATTGTCGGCCTGGTCGATATGGTCGCCCCAGACCCCTTCGGCCAGCGCGGTCTTGTCGACCGTGTGGTTGGGGCGGGACATGAAGTAGTGGAGGATGTCGTACTCCTTGCGCAGCAGCTCCACCTCGCGGCCCGCCACCTCGACCCGGCGGCTGTCGGGCCACAGGCGCACGTTGCCCGCGTCGAGGCTCTCGTAACCGCCGCGCTGGTGACGGCGCAGGACGCTGCGGATGCGGGCGCTCAATTCCGCCAGGTGGAACGGCTTGGGAAGGTAGTCGTCGGCGCCGAGTTCCAACCCCTCGATCTTGTCGTCGAGGGAATCGCGGGCCGAAATGATGATCACCGCAGCCGGGCTGCGACGCCTCTTCAGCTCTTCGAGCAGCCGCAGGCCGCTGCCGCCGGGCAGCATGATGTCCAGCAGGATGCAGTCGTAGTCGTATGCGGCGATCTTGTCGAGCGCCGCGGCGTAATCGGCGGCCTGCTCGACGACGTACTGCTCCCGGGTCAGCGTCCGGACCATGATCTCCCGCAGGGAGGGTTCGTCTTCAACAATGAGTATCTTCATAATACACTCCTTTTTCTCGTTTCTCGGGACAGGGGGAGGGGCGAAAATCCGGTCTTGAAACCCGCGGCCCGCCACCGCCCTCCGAAACCCGTCTTTCAGACGGGCGAAATTACGGCCCGAATCCGAAAGGAAACTGAAATGCCGGGAATCAGCGCTGCCCGGTGCGCCGGAAATAATTCTGCAAGACCAGCAGTGAAATGATCTTTTCGCGCCGGCGGTCGCGGAACTGCGCGACGTATTCGTGCGCATGCGCGATGATCGCCTCGGCCTCGTTCGGATGCTCGATGTAGTAGCGCATCCGCTCTTCGAGGTCGGAATAGTCGGGCCGGATCTCGACGTAGTGGTAACCGGGGATGAGCGTGCCCTCCATGAACCACGTCTCGTAGGTCGGACGGGGCATCACGGCCAGCGAGTTCGACGACATGATCCACTTGAGGTTCGTCGCCACGTCGTAGCCCTCGATCGCCAGAATGAACTTGTAGTTCAGGTGGTCGTACATCGAAATATGGGGTTTGGTCCACTCCGGGGGATATTCGGGACGGGGCGTCGAGATGCCGGCATCGCAGCACTCCGAACCGAAATACATGCGCATGAAACGTTCGCGGTGGGGACGCCGCGTGATCGCCAGCCGGAAAATCGCCTTGTCCGACTTCTTCCGGAACGGAATGTCGTCCCGCAGGAAGATGAAATGGCGAACCTTGTCGAGGTTCAGCAGCACCGAATTGGCGTTGTCGCCGCAGATCGGCCTGCTCTTGACGATCGACGGCACGTCGGGAACCGTCGTCACGTCCCCAGGAACGGTATTCCACAGCAGGCGGTCGCTGAACCAGCGGGTGAACTCGTAGGTATCGAAGAAATAGGCCGTCTTGACGCCCCGGCGGAACTTGTGGTCGCCTAACGGACGCAGCCCTTCGCGGGGGGGGGTCGCAGGCGCAGGCGACAGTTTGTTGTAATAATCCGCCCGCCGGCAGATGTACTCCCAGTCGGGGCGGCGTTCCGCCTCGGCGAGTACCCGGTCCAGACGGGACTGCAACAACCGTTTCGGCGTAAGGTAACGCGCGAAACTCCGCAGGAACCAAAACAGTTTGATCTGTTTGTTGTGAAAAATACGGTTCAGACGGTTCATCGGCAATGGGTTTAGCTCAACAAAGATACGAAAAAGTCGAATGGGTTGCAAAACGGAATCGTACAAGATTCCGTAAAACCGCCTACTGATATAAAAGGGGCGTTACGGCTCCAAAGATAAAAAAATTCCGCGAAAACGAACAAAAAAAGGCGGAAACATCGGTTTCCGCCTTTTGCCGGGGATCGCCCCGCTTATGCCTTCAGGCCGTCGTAGGCCCACTTCACATAGGTCGCACCCCAGGTATATCCGCCGCCGAAAGCCGACAGAATGAGGTTGTCGCCCTTGCGCAACTGGCTCTCGTAGTCGCAAAGACACGAAGGAATCGTGGCGGCCGTGGTATTACCGTTGCGGTCGATGTTGATCATGCACTTGTCCTGCGTGATGCCCATACGGCGCGCCGTGGCGTCGATGATGCGCAGGTTGGCCTGATGGGGAACCAGGAAACGGATGTCCTCGCCCTTGAGGTTGTGACGCTCCATCATCTCCACCGAAACGTCGGACATCTTCGACACGGCAGCCTTGAACACGGCGTGGCCGTCCCACATGATCGTGTGCCAGTTGTTCTGCACGGTCTCGACCGAAGCCGGATAGCGCGAACCGCCCGCCTTCATGTAGAGCTGCAGCTCGCCCGAACCGTCCGAACGCAGGATCGAGTCGATCACGCCGTAACCCTCGGTGTCGGGCTCCAGCAGCACGGCTGCCGCCGCGTCGCCGAAGAGCGGGCAGGTCGAACGGTCGGTATAGTCGACGATCGACGACATTTTGTCGGCGCCCACGACGATGACCTTCTTGCTCGTGCCGGCCTCGATGAACTTCGCGCCGGTGGTCAGGGCGAACAGGAAGCCGCTGCAAGCTGCCGAAACGTCGAACGCGAAGGCGTTCTTGCAGCCAGCCTGGTCGGCGATCAGGTTACCCGTCGAGGGGAAGAACATGTCGGGGGTCACCGTGGCGCAGATCACCACGTCAATCTCCATGGGGTCCACCCCCGTCTTATCCAACAAATTGATGACCGCACGGGCGCCCATGTAGGAGCTGCCGATACCCTCGCCCTTGAGGATATGGCGCGTCTTGATACCCGTATGCGACATGATCCACTCGTCGTTGGTGTCGACCATCCGGCTCAATTCGTCGTTGGTGAGGATATATTCCGGAAGGTACTGTCCCACACCCGTAATAGCTGCTGTTATCTTACCCATTAGCTTTGGCTTTTCGTGTTTTGGTTAATTTTGAAACGCACGTTGCAGTTTCGCTGTCAGATCGGCCTTGATGACCTGTTCGGTCGAAAGGATCATGCTCCGAATCGCCTGGGGCGAAGAGCATCCGTGACCGATGATAACGGGCGCGTTGACGCCCAGGACGGGTGTTCCGCCCACGTTTTCGTAATTCATGGCGTCCCAGAAGGCATTGCGGCAGCCCAAGGCCGTGTTGATGCGGTAGAGGCCCTCGGCCATTTTCAGCGCCGTGTTGCCGACGAATCCGTCGCAGACGATCACATCGGCGACCTTGCCCGAAAAGAGGTAGGAACCCTCGACATTGCCCACGAAATTGATCCGGCTCTCCGCCTTCAGCAGTTCGTAGGTGGCTTTGGTCTGGGCGTTGCCCTTGGTCTCCTCCTCGCCGATGTTGAGCACCGCCACGCGCGGACGCTCGATGCCCAGCACCGCCTCGGCGTAAATCGAGCCGATCAGGCCGTACTGCGCCAGCACCTCGGGCTTGCAGTCCACATTCAGGCCCACGTCCAGCAGCAGCGCAGGACGCCCTGCGATGGTGGGAACGATGGATGAAATCGTGGGACGCACGACACCCTCGATCGGTTTGACGGCATACATCGAACCGACCATCATGGCGCCGGTCGAACCTGCGCTCGCAAAACCGTCGACAGCTCCCTTGGCCAGGTAGCCAAACCCGACCGTGATGCTCGAATCCGCCTTGGACTGGAAGGCCTTGGCCGGATGGTCGCCCATCTCGATCACCTCGGTGGTCGCTACGATTCCGAACCGCTCGGCGGGACATCCCTCCGAAGCGAGCACGGACTTAATTTTCTCTTCGTCGCCGAACAGCACGATACGGCTGTCCGACCCGATCGCATCGAGCGCCATGACGGCTCCCTTGACAGCCGCTTCGGGTGCATAATCGCCGCCCATGGCATCTACGCCAATCTTTATCATACTCCTGTCTCTTATACACATCTCCGAGCCCACGAGACT
>ENA-UAMP01001105-UAMP01001105.1-human-gut-metagenome-genome-assembly--contig:-NODE-1105-length-9584-cov-3.714136_pt1 | contig 9584 bp, 5 predicted proteins | sample MGYA00243285_ERZ654501 | MGnify/ENA primary metagenome ERZ654501 (study PRJEB26926, sample SAMN06164850) | human gut metagenome | biome: ENVO:00009003; feature: ENVO:2100002; material: ENVO:00002003...
GGTTCATGCCCGCATTGGTGAACATCAGCGTGGGGTCGCCCTTGACGACCATCGGGGCCGAAGGCACGATAGCATGCCCTTTCGACTCGAAGAAGTCGAGAAAGGCCTGACGAATTTTATTTGACTCCATGATATATTGATTTATCCTATTTTCACGTTCTTGATTTCGGGTTGCAAAATTACACATTTTAAACTAAATTTGCATCCTATTAAAGGAGATTTTTCCGCGATGGGCGAAAAAGGACACAGATTCGGAACCGAAACGCTTCGGACAGGCGCAGAGGAGCTGACACACGAGGCGCAGGTTCTCACGCACGGCGTGATGACGGCCCCGTTCCGGCTCCGCACCTACCGCCTGATCCGCAAGATCCTGATCGGATTCATCCTCGTGTCGATCGCCAACGTCCTCTTCTCCTACTTCTTCTACACGCCCAAGATGTACCGCATCCTGCGCGACAACCGCGAGACGGTGATCAAATACCGCATTCTTCAGGACCGCATCCGCACCGCCCAGCAGCGCGTCGACGAAATACGCCACCGCGACAACTACGTCTACCGCTCGCTCTTCTCGACCGACACGCTCTCGATCCCGGGCGTGTGGCAACCCTACCCCGATTCGAAATACGCCCCGCTCGCCGACGACGACTACGCCCCGCTGATGGTCGGGACATGGCGGCAGCTGGACGCGCTGGCCCGGACGATCTACCTCGAATCGGTGTCGTTCGACGAATTGCAGCAGTTCTCGAAGAACAAGGAGCAGCTCTCGGCAGCCGTCCCGGCCATCTGGCCCATCGACCGCTCGGCGCTGCACAACAACCACATCGGCGCCTTCAGCGCGCGCCGCATGCACCCCGTGCTGGGCTACATCCGCCCCCACACGGGCATCGACTTCGGCTGCGACCGCGGCACTCCGGTCTACGCCACGGGCGACGCCGTGGTCGAAACAGCCTCGGCCAGCGGCTTCAACGGCGGCTACGGCAAGCAGGTGCTGCTCAACCACGAATTCGGTTACAAGACGCGCTACGCCCACCTGAACGAGGTGCTCGTGAAACCCGGCGAGCGCGTCACGCGCGGCCAGATCATCGCCCGGACGGGCAACACGGGGCGTTCGACGGGCCCCCACCTCCACTACGAGGTGATCCACAAGGGCGTGCCCGTCAACCCGATCAACTATTTCAACCGCAACATGACCCCCGAGGAGTACGAACGCCTGATGGAGAACATGCGCGAGACCAACTTCGAAAAGCTCTGACATGGCAGGTAAAAAGGATTTAGAGCGTCTGCGCAGGCGCAGGCGGCGCAAGCAGCGGATCATCCGCGCCACGGTCCACCTTTTCGTGTGGCTGGGGATGGCGGTGCTCTACTACGTGGGCTTCTCGGTCTTCTTCGACACGCCGTTCGAATACCAGATGAAGCACTCGACCGACCGCCTGCGCCGCGAATACGAGGCGCTGTCCGCCCGGTACGACTCGCTCTCGACCGTTCTGGGAAACCTTTCGGAACGCGACCGCAACGTTTTCCGCATCCTCTTCGAGTCGGAGCCGTACGATTTCGACTCGGAGCACGAACAGCGGCAGAGTTCGACCTACGAAAAGATCGTGGGCCGCTCGACGCGTCAGCTCAAACGCGAACTGCGCGAGAGGGTGAGCGAGATGGAACGACAGCTCGAAACGCTCAACGCCTCGTACCTCGAACTGCAGGCGCGCATCGACACGGCGGGCCGCAGGTGCGACAATATCCCCTCGATCCAGCCCGTGATCAACAAGCAGCTGACGCTGCTCACAGCCTCCTACGGCATGCGCATCCACCCCTTCTACAAGACGCTGCAATCGCATCAGGGCGTGGATTACACCATCCCCGAGGGTTCGCGCGTCTTCGCCACGGCCGACGGCGTGGTGCGCGACGCGGCGCAGCGCAACTCGACGCAGGGCCAGACCGTGGTGATCGACCACGGCAACGGCTACGAAACCTCGTACAGCCACCTCTCGAAGATCAACGTCCGCAAGGGCCAGACCGTGCGGCGGGGCGACATCATCGCCCTCTCGGGCGACACGGGCCTTTCGCTGGCCCCCCACCTCCACTACGAAGTGCGGCTCGACGGCATGCGCGTCGACCCGATCCACTATTTCTTCATGGAGCTGACCCCCACCGAGTACCAACGCCTGATGCGCATCGCCCAGACCGGCATGCAGTCGTTCGACTGACCCGGCCAAGAGCCGGGATTCAGGCGGCAACGAGCCTTTGGAACGAGTCATAGCCGATACACGCCTTCGACCGAATAGTAAACCGAAAAATGGAAAATTCTGAAATCCGCCTTATTCTGCTCGACTTCGACGGCACGCTGGCCGACACCCGGCGGGCCAACACGCTCTCCTACGTCGCGGCCCTCGGCGAAGCGGGCTACACGCTCACCGAGGAGGAGTACGCCGCCAATTACTTCGGAATGCGGTGCAACGAGTTTCTCACACGCTTCGGAATCGCCGACCCCGCCGAACGCGAGCGGCTGCGGCTTCGCAAGATCGCCCTCTACCCCACGTTTTTCGACACCGTGCGGCTCAACGAACCCCTGTGGACGTTCTGCCGGCAGTTCCGCGCCGGCGGCGGCCGCGTGTGGGTGGTCTCGACGGGCAGCCGGGCCAACATCGACAACGTGATGCGCCACCTGGGAATCGGCGGCCCCACGGCAGAGGGCGGGGTCTCCGAAACGGGCTTCCATTCCGGCGTAACGGACCCCGCAGCGCCGCTGGGCCGTGTCGACGGCATTCTCTCGGGCGCCGATGTGGAGCGTCCGAAACCCGCTCCGGACTGTTTTCTGGAGGCCATGCGCCGCGAAGGCTGCACGCCGCGCGAGACGCTGATCTTCGAGGATTCCGCAATCGGCATCGAGGCGGCACGCCGCAGCGGAGCGTCGTATTTCGTGGTGAAATTGTAGACTTAAATCTTGGAGACAATCCGATCCCGACTCGATGCCGGGGCCGTTAAGCGACGGACCGGCTAAAAGCGCAAGCGGAGGGGACGGGGCGCGTGCGCCCCCGCGAATAGTCGCCCGGAGCCAGCGTTAGCCGGTTCGTCGCAGGCAAAGGCATCCGTCGGGGAGTTTTTGGTACTTTTTGCGGAAAAAAGTACATGAAATCCCGCGGCCGCAGGCCGCAAAAACTACCTCTTGCAAATCACGTTGAAATCGCAGAAGTTGCAGGTGTCGGCGTCCTCGCACTGGCGGAAGGGCACCGAGGGATCGTAGAGCTCCGCCAGCGTTTGGCGCACCAACTCCTCGAACCGTTCGGCATAAAGCGTGTAACGTCCGCCGCGGACGCCCGTTTCCCGGTCGTCGAGCGTCGGCAGGTAGTCGGGACGGTTCATCGCCCGCACGTAGTAGAGCGCGGGTTCGGCGTCGACGCCCCGCGTACGGTAGAGCATCATGGCGTAGAGCAAGGTCTGGAGGATGTTCGAAAGCCGCTGTTTGCCTTCGCCGCGGAAAAGGCTCTCCACCCCGGCGAACTCCAGGTGCGGCGCCCCGGTCTTGTAATCGACCACACGCAGCGTTCCGTCGTCCAGCGCGTCGATGCGGTCGGCGATGCCCGCGAACTTCATGCAAAGGGGGCGACCCGCCGCCGTGAAATCGAATCCGTATGCCACTTCCTGCTCCAGCCCCGTGACCGTGAAGCCGTCGTGCGCCGCATCGTAGGGCATCACCCCGCCCCGCAGATAGCGTGTAACGATGTCTTTGACCAGCAGCAGGTTGCCCGTATAGTCGTCGGTCGTGGCCGCGGGGTCCTGCAAATAATTCTCGTTGATCGCCGCCTCGACCGCCGCGGCGATCTCACCCGTGCGGATCATCGCCCGCAGGGTCTCGCCGGGGTGCGCCTCGCCCACGATCCGGGCATAGAGTTTCTGCACCGCGGCGTGAAGGATCGTGCCGAACATCGGGGCGTCGACCTCCTCGGCGATCTCGTCGTCGGCCTGGAGACGCGCCACGGAGTGAAAATAGAACCGCAGGGGACAGGCCACATAGCGGAAGAAAGCCGTCGGCGAGAGCGTGGCCTTCGATTCTGGGTCGGTGAAGCGTCCGAGACGCTGCATGATCCCCTCGTCCTTGGCCACCTCGATCGGATCGGTCTCGGCGAGGTTGACATCCACACCCACCTCGACCTTCCGGACGGGAAATCCGCTCTCGTAGTCGAGCTGGTAGATGTAGCGGCTCGGTTCGCCCGTCGATTTGTCGTCGGCGTGCGAGCAGTAGAGCATCCACACCCGCCGGGCGCGCTGCACGAGGCGGTAGAAATAGTAGGCGTAAACCCCCTCGTGGTGCTCGGGCGTGGGCAGTCCGTAGGCCGCCCGCAGGTTGTAGGGCACGAACGACGCCTGCGCCATGTGGTTGCCCGGGAAGTTGTCGTCGTTCATCGAGAGCAGGACGACGTTTTCGAAATCGAGGTTGCGGGTTTCGAGGATGCCCATGACCTGCACCCCTTCGAGCGGCTCGCCCTCGTAGGGGATGCGCACGGTCTGCAAATGGCGACGCAGCAGCGAGGTGTAAACCTCCGTCGTCAACTCGATGTCGCACTCGTCCAGCGAATTGCGGAGTTTGGAAATCTCCTCCGAAATCACGGCCAGAAACTCCACGCGCTGACGCCGGTCGTCGCCCTCGTAGGGCGTCCGGGCCACGGCGGCGACGACCCGCAGCAGCCAGTCGGACAGCTCGCGCCACGCGGCGGCGGGCGAAAAGATCATCCGCAGCAGGTCGTTGCGTCCCAGCCATGCGGCGTCGACCGAAATGCGCCGTTCGCGCACGATCTCGTCCTGCATGGCGCGGGTCTCGCGGGCATCGCTGTCCGCGACGTAGGGGTGCGCGAGAATGCCCACGGCGTCGGCATGGTAGAACGTGCATCCTGCGCCCTTCGTGCGGCGGTGGGCCTGCAACTCCACGAGGCGTTCGACGAAGGTGTAGGCCAGGCTGGCCCGCAGCGGATAGCCCATCGTGACGTTGACCTTCCCGATCTCGGGCGGCAGGGCGTAGAGCAGCGGCAGGAGCAGGTTTTCATCGGTCAGCACCACGGCGGTGCGCTTGTCCAGCGGCCCCCGTGCGGCCAGTTCCCGCAGGATTGCGGCGGCGTGCTTGCACTGCACGGCGTTCGACACGGCGGCCACGGCGGTCAGCTCCTTCGGACGCTCCATGTTGTCGTGCGACACGTCCCCGCGCGGCGGGAACTGCACGACGTTCTCGCGCACGAACATCCCGGCCTCCTGCTCGGGGCGGTCTTTATAATAGGAGTCGTAATCCCAGTAGAAATCGGTCTCGGCAGCCGTCGAGAGGAAGCGGAAAAGCTGTTTCTCGCACTCCGACAGGGCGTTGAATCCCGCCACGACATATTGCCGCGCCTCGGAAAAGGCATACCCCTCGCCGCGGATGCGGTCGGCGGCGGCCCGCTGGACCATGCCGTTGTAGGCGATGCCCAGCTCGGAGAGCCGTTCGCGGAAGCGGGCGTAAACCGGCCCCAAGGTCTTCCAGATCGCCAGGAAGCGGCGCTTCTCCTCCGAGAGGTCGGTTTCGTCGGCGAGCGTCGACCAGAAACGCAGGATTTGCAGCTGCGCGGGAGTGAGGTACGAAATGTCGGCCTCGATCTCCTTGATCTCCGAGATGTTGCGGAACAGCATCGCGGCGTCGATCCGGTATTTGTCGATGGTGTCGAAATCCGTCAGGAGCATGTCGCCCCAGAAATAGAACTTGTCGAACGGCTCGGCGTGGTATTCCGAATAGATTTTGTAGAGTTCGGTGATCAGCCGCACGCGGTCCCCGGTGCGGAGTCCCGAAATCTCGGTCGTCAGATCGTCGACCGTCACCCACCGGGGCTGCCACATCGGACGCCCGGCGATGCCCGTCAGGGCGTCGACGAAGAACAGCCGCGCACGGCGCGACGGAAAGAGGATCGCCCTTTCGGAAAGCCCTTCGCCGTAACGGGCATAGAGGTCTTCGGCAACTTCGTGGAGAAAGGTTTTCATATAATGCAAAATTCACAATTCACAATAATTTAGTTTGCAGACGTTCAAAACCGACTTCAGCAAAGTCAAAATTGTGAATTATGAATTATGAATTGCGAATCACTCCACCCTTGTGATGTCGCCGCCCATGAACTTCGCGCCGCTGCGCACAATGGGCGGAGCGCCCTTGTAGGTGATCTTGCCCCCGGTCGAGGTCTTGCCCTGGAAACGGTCGGTCACCCACAGCGCGGCAACGCCCGAACTGGTGACGTTGGCCTCGGCGGCCATCACCTCCAGCCCCGCGGCTTCGAGTTTTCCGGTCGAGACGAACAGCGAAAGGTAGCGCACCGCGCCCGTCAGCGTCGCCGTGCTCTTGCCCGTAAGCTCCATTTTCAGGTCCTTGACATCCATCCGGGCCGTCACCTGCGCCATGCCGCCCACAGTCAGGTCGAGGACCGTGGCCACCAGCGTGCTGTCGAACGTCGCCACGGCGTCGGCAATGGCGACGCGCTCCAGCGAATTGTAATAAACCGTCACCGAAGTGCGGTCGGGCCGGCGGGCGTCGGAGCGTTCCGTGATGCGCAGCACCTTGTCCTTCACCTCGGCGCGGAATTTGGTCGTATAGGAACCTTTGGTGTCGTAGACGATCTTGGGGGCTTCGGTGTCGGGAACCTGCACGAACTTGACGTCGAGCGGCGCCGACACTTCGACGGCTGTAAACGACGTGAGCCATTCGCGGCGTTCCCCGGTTTCGGCGGGCTGCTGCGCCCGGCAGAGCACTGCGGCGGCCAGCATCACGGCCGTCAGAATCATTTTCTTCATAACAAGATCTTGTTTTAGCTCCGCTAAATTACAAAATTATTGCGAAGTTCGGGATTTGTTTTGTATTTTTACCCATTAAAACGAAATTTCGGACAGTGAGAGCGAAGATTCTGAATGCAAGCGCCGGATCGGGAAAAACCTACCAGCTGGCCTACAAGTACGTCCGCGACGTGATCGACCAGCCGGGCCTCTACCGCCACATCCTCGCCGTGACCTTCACGAACAAGGCCACCGAGGAGATGAAATCGCGCATCCTGAAGGAGATCCACCGTCTGGCCTCGGGAGGCGCAAGCCCCTATCTGGAAAACCTCTGCCGCGAGCTGTCGCTCGACGAGCGTTCGGTGCGCAAACGCGCCGCCGAGGTGCGTTCGAAAATCCTGCACGACTACTCGCGCTTCACGGTGCTGACGATCGACACCTTCTTCCAGCGCATCCTGCGCGCCTTCATCAAGGAGCTGGGCATCGACCTCAATTACAACGTCGAGATCGAGACCGCCTCGGTGCTGACCAAGAGCGCCGACACGCTCATCGAGCAGATAACCACCGACCGCGACCTGCAGCGCTGGCTCACGGACTTCGTGCAGGAGCGCATCGAAGACGGCAAACGCTGGGATGTACGCGAAGGCATCCTCGCCCTGGGCAACGAAATATTCAAGGAGAGCAACCGCGAAACCCTCTCGGCGGAGCGTTCCAAGGCCGAACTGGACCGGATCGTCGGCAAGGCGACGGGGAGGGCCAAGGCCGGGAAAAAGGAGTTTCAGGAATTGGGCGTTCGGGCCATGAACCTCATGAATACCGCTGGCGTCACGACGGCCGACTTCACCGGCAAGAGCCGCAGCTTCGCGGGCTACTTCGCGGCCGCAGCCGCCGGAGAGATCAAAGCACCCACAGCTACCGTGCGCAAGATGAGCGCGACGACGGAAGGCTGGTGCGCCAAGGACTCGCCGGCCCTGCCGCTGGTCGCGGAGCTTCAGCCGCTGCTGGCCGAACTGTGCGCCCGTTACGACCGCAGCATCCGCTTCTGGAACACCACCGACCTGCTGCGCGAGAACTACCGCAGCTTCGCCCTGCTGCAGGACCTTTACGGCAAAGTACGGCAGATGTGCAGCGACGAGAACGTGATGATGCTCTCCGAGACCAAAAACATCCTCTCGGAGTTCATCCGCCACAACGACGCCCCGTTCATCTACGAAAAAGTCGGCAACCGCTACGACCGGTTCATGATCGACGAATTTCAGGACACCTCGACCCGGGAGTGGGAAAACTTCCTGCCCCTGCTGGGCAACGCCATGGCACAGTCGGAACAGACCTCGGTGCTGATCGTGGGCGACATCAAACAGTCGATCTACCGCTGGCGGGGCGGCGACTGGGAGATCCTGCACCGCCGGGCGGCACGGGAGCTGGGAGAAGCGAGCACCGAAACGATACACCTGAAGGAGAATTTCCGGAGCTTGCCGCTGGTGGTGGAGTTCAACAACCGGATGATCGGCAAGGTGGTCGAAAGCGACAACACGGCACTGAACCAACTGCTCGCCCAGGCTCCGCCGCACGCCCTGGGGGGAAAGGCCCGGGAAGAGCTGCGCGACACCCTGCAGGAGGCCTATTGCGAACACGCGCAGAGCGCCCGCAAGAAAGGGCTGCATCCCGGCTACGTCAATATCACCCATTACACCGGCGAGCCGCCCCTCATCGAACGCATCAAAGCTCTCGTGGACAAGGGGTTCCGACCGAAAGATATGATGATTCTGGTGCGCAGCGGCACGGACGGCGCCAAAGTCGCCTCGGCACTGCTCGACTTCAAGCGCCGGAACACGGATCCCCGCTACCGGTTCGACGTGATGACGCAGGAGGCGCTCATCGTCGGCACGGCACCGATCAGTTCGTTCGTCATCGCCTGCCTGAAGCTGGCCATGAATCCTGCGGATTCGCTGAGCCGGGCCATTTACAACCATTTCTCCGCCAAACCCTCCTTCGATGCGGAACTCACGGAAGAGGAGGTCGTCTTTCTCAAATCGCTGCGGCTATTCCCGCCCGAAGAGGCGTTCGAACGGATCGTCATGCGGTACGACCTTCAGGAGCGACGGGAGGAGATCGCCTACCTGCAAGCCGTGCACGAACAGATCATCAACTTCTGCGCGGGCCGCGTAGCCGACATTCCCCTCTTCCTCAAATGGTGGGACGAACAGGGAAGCGGCCGCTCGCTGAGCGTCGAACAGGGCGAAACGACCATCGAAATCACCACGATACACAAGGCCAAGGGATTGGAAAAAAAGGTGGTGCTGATCCCCTACTGCAACTGGACGCTCAATCCCAAATCGAGCGGACTCTCGGCGAACATCGTCTGGGCCGAAGGCACGGACGGGGAGCTGGAGGAAATCGGCCGATTCCCGGTGCGGTATAAAACCAGCATGGGCGAATCGCTCTTCTCGGCCGACTATTACCGGGAAATGATCTACGCGCACGTGGACAACATCAACCTGCTGTACGTAGCCCTGACACGGGCCGTGGAGTCGCTGCACATCTTCATCCCGCAGAAGGGAGCCAAGGGACCGAACGTCGGACAGTTGATCCTGCAAAACATCGCCCCGGAGGACGGCACGGTCCGGCTGGACGGGCTGGAGGGCAGCTGCTCCCGGGACGAAGCCGCCGAAACCTACGAATTCGGCGAATTCGCCGGACCGGAGCCGGATACGCACCGGAAAGCGAAAGCCGCGCACGTCCTGCTCGGGGACTACCCCACGTCCTGTCTCTTATACACATCTGACGCTGCCGACGATCGCATAAGT
>ENA-UAMP01001115-UAMP01001115.1-human-gut-metagenome-genome-assembly--contig:-NODE-1115-length-9502-cov-7.535514_pt1 | contig 9502 bp, 7 predicted proteins | sample MGYA00243285_ERZ654501 | MGnify/ENA primary metagenome ERZ654501 (study PRJEB26926, sample SAMN06164850) | human gut metagenome | biome: ENVO:00009003; feature: ENVO:2100002; material: ENVO:00002003...
TTCTGCGGAAATGCCGCGAAGCTCCGCGATCTTTTTTGCCACGAACGGTACAAGGCTCGGGTCGTTGCGGCGGCCTCTGAATGGCTCCGGGGCCATATAGGGGCAGTCCGTTTCGATGAGGATGCGGTCCAGCGGGATCTTTTCCGCGACCTCGACCGCCTTACGCGCGTTTTTGAACGTGACCACGCCGGTAAAGCCGATGTACCAGCCGCGCTTTACCATCTCCTTCGCCATCTCATAGCTGCCGGAAAAGCAGTGGAATACGCCGGTCACGTCCGGGAAATCGCTGATGATGCGCAGTCCGTCCTCATGCGCCTCGCGCTCATGGATCACGACGGGAAGCGACAGCTCCTGCGCAAGCTTCATCTGCATCCGGAACGCCCGCTGCTGCACGTCTCTCGGAGGGTCTTCGTAGTGATAATCCAGACCGATCTCTCCGATGGCCTTCACGCGCGGGTCCTTGCACAGCGCGCGGTATTCCCCGATCCGCGCTTCGTCCACCTGCTCCGCGTCGTCCGGGTGGCTGCCGACAGCGGCCCAGATCCAGTCGTACTGATGGGCCAGCTCGACCGCGTGATGGGACGACGGGCCGTCGCAGCCGATCTCCATCATGCCGGTGACGTCCGCTGCGCGCATTTTTTCCACAATGTTCACAAAGTCCTGTGCAAAACAGTCCTCGCCCAGATGGGCGTGAGAATCAAAATACATCGCTTACTCCTTTGACGGCTTATTCTGCTCCAGCCAGATGAGCAGCACCGCGATATCCGCGGGCGATACGCCCGAAATGCGGCTGGCCTGTCCGACGGACAGGGGGCGGATTTCGCTCAGCTTCTGCCGCGCCTCGACGCGCAGGCCCTGAATGGACAGATAATCGATCGAATCCGGCAGGAGCCTGCCCTCCTCGCGGGCAAATTCCTCGACCTGCTTCTGCTGGCGGGCGATGTAGCCTGCGTATTTCATGCGGATCTCGACGGCCTCGCGGATGACGGGCGGCAGGTCGGGCCGCTCCGGATCGAAGGGGGCCAGATCGTCATAACTCAGCTGCGGTCTGCGCACCAGATCGGCAAGCCGCGCCGAGCCTTCGACCGGTGCGGTGTCATGCGCGCGGAGCATCTCGTTCAGCGCTTCGCTTTCTGCCGCGCCTGTGGCCTCCAGCCGTTTGATCTCCTGCGCGACCATGCGGTATTTTTCCTGCACGGCGGCATCCTGCGCGTCCGAGACGAGGCCGATGCGGCGGCCGATGGGCGTCAATCGCTCGTCGGCGTTGTCCTGCCGGTGCAGGAGCCGGTACTCTGAGCGCGAGGTCATGATGCGGTACGGCTCGTTCGTGCCCTTCGTGACCAGATCGTCGATGAGCGTGCCGATATAGCCGTCGGAGCGCTTTAAGACCATCGGCTCTTCGCCTTTTATCTTCAGCGCCGCGTTCACGCCCGCGACGAAGCCCTGCACGGCGGCCTCCTCATAGCCGGACGAACCGTTGAACTGGCCCGCGCCGTAAAGGCCGGGGATCTTTTTGCTTTCGAGCGTCGGCAGAAGCTCGGTCGGGTCGATGCAGGCATATTCAATGGCGTAGGCCGGGCGCATCATCTCCGCGTGCTCCAGCCCCCTGATGGTGTGGAGCATTTCGAGCTGCACATCCTCCGGAAGCGAGGAGGAAAGGCCCTGAATGTATAATTCGTCCGTATACAGCCCGCACGGCTCGACAAACAGCTGGTGGCGGGACTTGTCCGGGAAGCGGTCGATCTTCGTCTCGATGGACGGGCAGTAGCGCGGGCCGACGGATTCGATCATGCCGTTGAACAGCGGCGAACGGTCATGGTTGGCCTTGATGATCTCGTGCGTTTTTTCGTTCGTATAGGTCAGATAGCAGACCGCCTTATTTTCCGGCGGCGTCTCGGTCGAAAACGAGAAGGGAACCGGGTGCTGATCGCCGGGCTGCAGCTCCATCTGCGTCACGTCGATTGAACGGCGGTTTACACGCGGCGGCGTGCCGGTCTTGAACCGGCGCATCCGAAGGCCGAGCGCAGCCAGCTGCTCCGCAAGGCCGATGCCTGCCTGCATCCCGTCCGGGCCGGAGGAATAGGCGCAGTCGCCGGTGATGACGCGTGCGTCCAGATACGTGCCGGAGGCGATGACGCAGGCCTTGACGGAATAGACCGCGCCGAGGCGCGTGACGACAGCGGACACATGGCCGTCCGTCAGGCGAAGCTGCGTGACCATGGCCTGCTTGAGATCAAGATGCTCCTGCCGCTCAAGCGTGCGCTTCATATCCTCCTGATAGCGCCGCCGGTCGGCCTGCGCGCGGAGGGAGTGGACAGCGGGGCCCTTGCCAAGGTTCAGCATCCGGTACTGGATGCACGAGCGGTCGGCGGCCTTTGCCATTTCCCCGCCCAGCGCGTCAAGCTCCCGCACCAGATGGCCCTTGCCCGTGCCGCCGATGGCGGGGTTGCAGGGCATATTGCCGACGGCGTCCAGATTGATCGTGAACACGACCGTCTCCAGCCCCATCCGCGCACAGGCTAGTCCTGCCTCGATCCCGGCGTGTCCCGCGCCGATCACGGCGATATCATACCGCCCAGCGTCAAATTCCATAGATATCCCTCCAATACGGGTGCTATTTTATCAGTAAATATACCCGATTGCAAGAAGTGTGGCCGCACGCGGAAAAAAATTCCGCCGCGACAGCGTTCGGCAGACTTTTCCCTCTGCGGGTGCTATCTTATAGCTACAGCTTATCCAATGCGAGCGCACTTCATATCCCTGGCAGCGGCCCAGGCCGCCGCCAAATCCCACAACCCCATCTTCCCCCGGCCAGAGCTGGCCGGGGGTCTTTTTTGATCGTGCGGTGCTGCCCTTAGCGTCAGTTGACAAGGGCACGCACGCTTGCGGGCCGGACTGGGCCGCCGTCTGCCGCGTTATCGTCCTTGACATACGCCAGTATGTCTGCGTCCTCTGCCTTGCAGACAACGCCCCAGACCAGCCGGCAAGTCCTTCGGAGTTTTTCACGGAGGATAAACGGCGGCTGGCCAGGCAGACGAGGCAGGCGGGCTGTCGCCCGCCAACGAGGATAACGACGCCAGACGTCGTTTTGCCCCGTGAAAAACCGTGTGTGCCCTTGTCAACTGACGCTACGCATACCCGTACATACCGCGCACGGAGACTTCTCCGGAGGCGACGGCGGCTTTTGTCCCGTCGGGGTAGGTAACGAGAAGGGCCGCCTCTTCGTCGATGCCGTCGGCGTGGGCGTAGGTCACGTCGTCGCCCCGGACGAGCTTGACGTCCTGTCCGATGGTGATGCAGTGGGCGGCAAATTCCCGCAGCCAGGCGTCTTTTTCGGTGAACAGGGCCTGCTCCAGTTCGCAAAGCGACCGGACGAGGGCGGCGGCGAGGCGGGCGCGGTCGGGCTTCTGGCCGGTAAAGGCCTCCAGACTGGCCGACATGGCGCTGACCTCCGGCGGCAGGTCGACGCGGGCGCAGTTGATGCCGATGCCAACGACGGCGTAGTCGACCTCGCGCGATTCGGCCTCGATGCCGATCTCGGTGAGGATGCCGCAGAGCTTTTTCCCGCCGAGCACAAGATCGTTCGTCCATTTGATATCGGGATACACGCCGCTGACCGCGAAGACCGCCCGTGCGGCGGCGACCGCAGCCATGGCCGTGAGGTGCATGAGGGCTTCCGGCTTTGCGTGCGGGCGCAGGATCACGCTGAAATACAGACCGCCCGGCGGGGAAACAAAGGTGCGGCCCCGGCGGCCGCGTCCGGCAGTCTGGCAGCCGGTCAGAACGACGGTGCCGTCCGGCGCACCCTCGGCGGCAAGGCGCTTGCAGGCGTTGTTCGTGGAATCCACGCTGGGCACGGCTGTCACCAGCGTCTGCCACGGATGGCCGGACAGGTGTGCACGCACAAGGGCCGTATCGAGCCGGTCTGGAACGGATGCGAGCGTATAGCCGCGCTTCGGCGCGGCGTCGATCCCATAGCCCTCCTGCCGCAGCTGGTCGATGGTCTTCCAGACGGCGGCGCGGGTCACGCCGAAGGTCTTGCAGATGCCCTCGCCGGAGACAGGCTCCTGCGCGTTCAACAGCAGGGAGAGAACTTCTTCTTTCAACATGATAAATATCCCCTTGATTTTTCGTTCGGTTTCGTGTATTGTAAACCTGTTTCTAAATTTGGTTTACAAAAGGAGAACTTCTTATGCAGCACAGAAAGACCTTGATGCTGGTTCTGACGGCACTGTTCGCCGCGCTGACGGCGATCGGCGCATTTTTCAAGATTCCCTTCGCGCTGGCGGCGATCTCGCTGCAATTCCTGTTCACAGCCATGGCGGGCATTCTGCTCGGCGCGGGCTACGGCGCGCTGTCGCAGGCCGTGTATGTGCTGATTGGGCTGGTCGGCGTGCCGATCTTCGCGCTGGGCGGCGGATTTTCGTATGTTTTGCAGCCGACGTTCGGGTTCCTGCTGGGGCTGATCCCGTCGGCGTTCGTGATTGGGAAGCTGGCGAAGCGGCCCCTGACCTTCTGGGGGACGGCGCTTGCCATGCTGGCAGGGCTGGCCGTTCTGTATGCTATCGGCGTGCCGTATATGGCGCTGATCGCGAACGCGTATCTGGGCAAGGGGCTGACATTCTGGCAGGTCATCAAGAACGGTATGCTGATCTATCTGCCGGGCGACCTTTTGAAGATCGCACTTGGAAGCTTTTTGTGCGTCGCCATCACGCGGCGGCTGCCGCAGGTCTTCGCCGCGGCCTGATATCCGCTTTTCCTTTATAGAATCACACTTTTTGCCGCTTGTCAACCTGCCGCATCAGCGGTTCTTGCTAAAAGCGCCCAAACAGGCGTATCCCGTTTCGTGCATTTTTCCGAATTGCGCCTTGACAGACACGCGGCAAACCGGTACAATGTAGGGTAGGATTTGTATGGCTGTAATGGGACTTGGGGAAGCTCATTGCGCTTTATGATTCAAGTCGCCGGAGTGCCGGCGTACCCAATACTGAAAACAGGAGGTGTGATTCGCAGTTTATGGAATTTAATACGCTATGCCTCATCCTTAGCATCGCGGCAGTCGTGCTCTGCGCGGTCTTCTTCGCGGCCGGCGTTCTGTACCGCAAAAAGGTTGCGGAAAAGCAGATCGGTTCCGCCGAAGAGGAAGCCCGGCGCATCATCAACGAAGCCATCAAGGGCGGAGAAAGCAAAAAGCGCGAAATGCTGCTCGAAGCGAAGGAAGAGATCCATAAATCACGCAGCGAATACGAACAGGAGGTCAAGGAGCGCCGCGCGGAAGTCTCCAAGCAGGAGCGCCGTCTGCAGCAGAAGGAAGAAGCCCTTGACAAGAAGATCAATCTTCACGAGAAGAAAGAGGACGAGCTGGCCAAGAAGATCGCGGCCATCGACAAGAAGCAGGAAGAGGTCGACTCTCTCAAGCGCAGCCAGATGGAGGTTCTGGAAAAGATCTCCGGCCTGACGCAGGACGAGGCCAAGGCCTACATCCTCAAGGGCGTGGAAGACGACGTGCGCCACGAGACCGCGATGAAGATCAAGGAGATCGAGACGCAGATGAAGGAGGAGGCCGATCAGACGGCCCGCGAGATCATCGCCACCGCCATCCAGCGCTGCGCGGCAGACCATGCCGCCGAAACGACCGTCTCCGTCGTACCGCTGCCCAACGATGAAATGAAGGGCCGCATCATCGGCCGCGAGGGCCGCAACATCCGCACACTCGAAACCATCACCGGCGTTGACCTCATCATCGACGATACCCCGGAGGCCATCACCGTCTCCTCGTTCGATCCCGTCCGCCGCGAGGTCGCGCGGCTTGCGCTTGAAAAGCTCATCGCCGACGGCCGCATCCATCCGACCCGCATTGAGGACATGGTCGAAAAGGCCCGCCGCGAGGTCGACCACACCATCAAGGTCGAGGGCGAACGCGCCACGTTCGAAACGGGCGTGCACAATCTGCACCCCGAGCTGATCAAGCTCCTGGGCCGCCAGAAATACCGCACGTCCTACGGCCAGAACGTTCTGAACCACTCCATTGAGGTCGCGCACATTGCGGGCCTGATGGCGTCCGAGCTGGGCGTCGACGTGACGCTGGCAAAGCGTGCAGGCCTGCTCCACGACCTCGGCAAATCCGTCGACCACGAGATGGAAGGCAGCCACGTCCAGCTGGGCGTCGAGCTTGCCAGAAAGTACAAGGAGAACCCCGTCGTCATCAACGCCATCGAGGCGCACCATGGCGACGTTGAGCCGCAGACCGTCATCGCCTGTCTCGTGCAGGCAGCCGACGCGATCTCCGCTGCACGCCCCGGTGCACGCCGTGAGAACGTCGAGAACTATATCCGCAGGCTCGAAAAGCTCGAAGAGCTGACGAACTCCTTCCCCGGCGTTGAGAAAGCCTACGCCATTCAGGCCGGCCGCGAAGTCCGCGTAATGGTCAAGCCCGAGGAGGTCACGGAGGACAACATGATCCTTCTGGCCCACGATCTTGCCAAGAAGATCGAGTCCGAACTCGAATACCCCGGCCAGATCAAGGTCAACGTCATCCGCGAAACAAAAGCAGTCGAATACGCAAAATAAAACCAGCAGCGCCCGGATAGACGGGTGTCCGTAAAACAGTTAATCCTCCGTATGGCTTAGACCATGCGGAGGATTTGTTTATGTCTAATCTTCAAACTTGCCGGCGGCAAGTCCACAGGGGATAGCCGCATAAGCGGCGCAAGGGGGGTGTAGCCACATTGACGGAACGAAGTGACGCAACATTCTCGGTCATGCAGTATCCTCCTGCTGACGGAGAATGAAGCTCCGCAGGACGCACTACTCTCGACAGAGAGTATAGAAGTGCGCCCTTTAGTTCCTAAAGGGATTTTCCGTTTTCGCTTTTCAGAAAATTCCTTTGTTATATTTGAACTGTCCATAGAGCATAAATCCCAAACCAACAACTACTCCCGGTAGGATGATAACTGCCATAGCGGTCTCGCTCCAAAACAAAGCAATGTACCCTAAGATAAAAGATACTCCCATTATAAGCGTGCCTGTGCCAACGACTTTTCCGTACTTAGGTATATCCTCTTCTTTTACTTTTCGTCTGTTGTACGAATGTATCGTACTGATATTACCTTTGATGTTTGTAATGCCAAGCACAGAAATAAACAACCCCAAAATCAATAATATCAAATTATCCATGCTGTCCTCCTAAAAATAGAATAGTTCTTCGAATTTCTTATCTAAGGCAATGCAAAGGATAAGAGCTAACTTTGCTGTTGGGTTGAATTGCCCTGTTTCGATAGAACTGATAGTGTTTCTCGACACACCCACCATTTCTGCAAGCTGTGCTTGAGAAAGATTTGCTGCCATACGAACTTCCTTTAAGTGATTTTTCAGATGCAACTGCTCTTTCATACTCTCACCTCTAAAAGGCGACGAATAAATCCGGCAAATGCCAAGACGGAAAGAATCAAAAATAGGATGGTTAGCACCAAATCACTTTTTCGTTTCATTTTGATAAAGCGAACTAACCATTGCGTTGAAAGAATGCTGAAGTATATAACCCACGGACTATAAATCATGGTATGAGCAAGCATAGAGGATAGTAAGGACAGGAGACAACACACTAAAGCACCTACTCTGCCTGCATGACTTCCTGCTTGATATATCACTTCTATTTCTGCTAAGTCTTTGTTCTTATGCTCTTTTCGACTTGCGTTTAAGATATCGTCCTTTTTCATATGAACACCTCCGCTCCAAGTTTTCTTTGCATATCCTAATTATACATTTGCCAAGTTCTCTTGTCAATAGGTTTTGTGAAAAAGATACAGTTCGTTCAGGAAATTCTGAACGCCCGAACTTTATTTGTCCAGGCGCTCTCAGTATCAGTCATAAATCAGCTCAAACTTCACAACTTCCTCTGCCTGTGCCTTGCAAGCGTTCATCTGCCGCACCCATTCCATTTGGTTTTCGGCTTTCAGCTGTTCGGTCACGCCGTTTTGCTCTGCCAGTGACCGCACGATCAGCTCCATGCGGTTTCGTGCCGCTTCGTCAATCTTAGCGCAATACTGTCTTACGTACACCCAGCTATACACGGGGGATTTTATTGTTCTGAAATTACTGCGCGAGGCCTGTTCCGCTTGTTCCGGCGCCCTCGACGGTGCCTGAGGCAGCAGCGCCGGGGTTTGCAAGGCTCAATGTTCCGTCCTCGTTTGCTTTTAGCTCATACTGAGGGTCGAGGGGTTCTCCGGCGTAGCCGGGCCATACATAGTATCGGGTGGGATGCATCTTGTACTCGGTGTTGCCTATGGACTTGGTCTCCACGACCTTGCCGTTGAGCTTGTAGGTCTTGAAGGATTCGTATATGGAACCCTTGACCGCCTTGTTTTTGAGCATCCAATAGGGGGAATACAGGCTGTTCTTTACCTCGTATTCGGGTACGCCGGGCTCAAGGGGCTCTACCAGCGTGGAGCTGAGCTCTATCTCGTCAAAGGTATCCGGGAAGGGCTGGCCGTAGATGGAGCAGTTCACGGTGTAATTCTTGGTGTCTATCCAAGTGAACACGTAACAGGGGGACTCGGTATTGTTTTTCCACTTGAAGTCGATATAGCCGGTTACGGTGTTTATGGTAGCATCAAGGCCGTTGGGATAGCCGCTGGGGGTGGAATGAGGACGGCGCGCCGTAACCTCAAAGTCTCCGTACAGGACCGCCATATATGTGGTACTGGCTATCTGGCATACGCCGCCGCCGGGCTGGTCCTCATGGTCGGCACCGCCTGCTATTACGGCTGGGGCAGGCTTCCAGCCATTACTGAGGGTGCGGTCTCCCAGTATGGTGTTGGCGGAGAATTCTTCGCCGGGCTGGAGCACTGTGCCGTATACCATGCCGCAGGCCTTCTCAAGATTATGGCAGCGGTTGGTGTTGCGGCGCTTGCTCTTGTAGGTGGTGGAGACCGTGCCTCTGAGGAACAGGCTCTCCTTGAGCTTTTCTACGGTAACATCTGAATGTATGGGGGCCATGGCGACCTCAATGTCGCCAAAGTCCTTGCTCTCGCACCGTGTACGCACGGTGGCCATAAGCGCGTCAACGTCTACTCCATAGCCGTCTACAGGCTCGGTAAAATCGAAAAATACGTCCCGGGGATCGGTTATGGCCTGCTTGTCAGCGCCAAGTCCCGCTTTTTTTGCCTCCTCGCCTACCAGACCAAGGTTGGAAGTATCATAAGCGTTGGTCTTGGTGCTCTTCTCCGGGTAATGCACGGTGAAGCTTGCAGGAGTTGCAGGAGTTGTAACTTCTGCGGATGATGGTGAGCCGATAATAGGTGCGTCTGTTTTAGTAGAAGGGACTACTATGGGAGCAATTACGGATGTAGATGGCAAGTTTGCTATCAATAATGTTCCTACAGATGCCAAAGCGCTGATTGTTTCTTATCTGGGTATGATTACTCAGCGAGTTGGAATTCAGCGTGGTACTATTACTGTAACAATGAAGTCGGACACAAAAGTGTTGGATGAAGTGGTTGTA
>ENA-UAMP01001122-UAMP01001122.1-human-gut-metagenome-genome-assembly--contig:-NODE-1122-length-9474-cov-4.479987_pt1 | contig 9474 bp, 8 predicted proteins | sample MGYA00243285_ERZ654501 | MGnify/ENA primary metagenome ERZ654501 (study PRJEB26926, sample SAMN06164850) | human gut metagenome | biome: ENVO:00009003; feature: ENVO:2100002; material: ENVO:00002003...
GTGAAGTGCGCTCGGAGGCGTATGTCGACGTGCAGGGCGTGGCGCGCCGCGTGATCAACCGCATCGGCTACACCCGGAGCGACTATCAGTTCGACGGCAACTCGTGCGGTATTCTGTCGGCCATTCACGAACAGTCGTCGGACATCAACCAGGGCGTCGTGCGCGAAGCCGAGGAGGAGCAGGGCGCCGGCGACCAGGGCATCATGTTCGGCTACGCCTGCAACGAGACCCGCGAGATGATGCCCGCGACGCTGATCCTGTCGCACGTGATCCTCAAGGAGCTGGCCGTCATCCGCCGCGAAGGCGAGGTGATGACCTATCTGCGTCCCGACTCGAAGTCGCAGGTCACGATCGAGTACGACGAGACGACGAACAAGCCGCTGCGCGTGCATACGATCGTCGTCTCGACGCAGCACGACGAGTTCATCCTCCCGGGCGAGGGCCGCAGCGAGAAGGAGGCGGAAAAACAGATGCAGGACAAAATCCGCGAGGACGTGCGCACGATTCTCATTCCGCGGGTCAAGGCGCGTCTGGAGCGCGCCGGCGACCAGCTGGCCGCACTGATCGGCGACGACTACATCCTGCACGTGAACCCCACGGGCAAGTTCGTGATCGGAGGGCCTCACGGAGACACGGGACTTACGGGCCGCAAGATCATCGTCGACACCTACGGCGGCCGCGGCGCGCACGGCGGCGGCGCCTTTTCGGGCAAGGACTCGTCCAAAGTGGACCGCTCGGCGGCCTATGCTGCGCGCCACATCGCCAAGAACCTCGTGGCGGCGGGCGTCGCCGACCAGATTCTGGTCGAGTTGAGCTACGCCATCGGCATCGCGCAGCCGCTGTCGATCTACGTCGATACCTACAATTCACCCCGTCCCGCGGCGCTGGCCGGCATGACCGACGGCGAGATCGCCCGCCGCATCGGGAAGCTCTTCGACCTGCGTCCCGCGGCCATCGTGAAGCGTTTCGGCCTGAAAAACCCGATCTTCGAGGCGACGGCTTCCTACGGGCATTTCGGCAATCGTCCTTATACGAAGGTGGAGAAGGTCTGGGAGAACGGCGTCGAGACCGAGCGCGAAATCGAGTTCTTCGGCTGGGAGAAACTTGATGCCGTGGAGCAGATCAAGCGGGAGTTCGGCCTTTAGCGTCCGGATACGCTGAAAAATCGGGGCGTCCGCGCAGGATGTCCCGATTTTTGTGCGAAAAGGACATACTAACCGGACGTTATTGTGCGTTTGTCCTTCGAAATTGAAATTTAAACGTACAGCTTATGTAATGAAGTTGCCTCTGATTAATAGAACCAAAACATTTAATTCATTATGAAAAAGGCATTTTTGATTTTAGGACTCGTAGCCGTGTCGGCCGCAGCCGGCGGACTTACGGCTTGGACGGTTTCCGCGGACCGCGGAGGTTCCGTCGCATACATCGAGCGCGAGGTGGAACGTACGCCCGCGCTGGGAACCCAGTTTACGTCTTACCAGGCCGAGCAGTATCCCGACCTCACCTACGCCGCCGAGAATGCGGTGAAGGCCGTCGTGAACATCGAGGCCATCCAGCAGGTCGAGATGCCCCAGCGCCGGGGCTACGATCCGTTTCTGGAGTTCTTCGGAATCCCGCAGGATTATGGCCGCGGCGACGGAGGTCCGCAGTACCGCGAGCAGCGGGCCGGCGGTTCGGGCGTGATTATTTCGGAGGACGGCTATATCGTGACGAACAACCACGTCGTGGACGGGGCTTCGAAACTCAAGGTGAAGCTCAACGACGGGCGTTCGTTCGACGCCAAACTCATCGGCAAGGATTCGGCGACGGACCTCGCGCTGCTGAAGGTCGAGGCCAAGGGGCTGCCTACGCTGGCTTTCGGATCGTCCGATGCGCTGCGTCTGGGCGAATGGGTGCTGGCGATCGGTTCGCCGTTCGACTTGCAGTCGACCATCACGGCCGGCATCGTGAGCGCCAAGGCGCGGCAGCTGGGAGCCATTCCCAACGATTTCAGGATCGAGTCGTTCATCCAGACCGACGCGGCGGTGAACCCCGGCAACTCGGGCGGCGCGCTGGTCAACACCCACGGCGAGCTGGTGGGCATCAACACGCTGATCAAGTCGCAGACGGGAAGCTACGTGGGCTATTCGTTCGCCATTCCCGAGTCGATCGTCCGCAAGGTGGTGGTCGATCTGAAGGAGTTCGGCGTCGTGCAGCGCGCCCTGCTGGGCGTACAGTTCCGCGTCGTGGATCAGGATTTCCTCGATACGGAGGGTAAAGAGTTGGGCATCAAGGATCTGGGCGGTGCCTACGTGGCCGCAGTTGTCGAGGGCGGAGCCGCTTCGGAGGCCGGAATCCGCAAGGGAGACGTGATTCTGGACATTGATGGCGTGAAAATTGTTGAGCCTTCGACGCTTCAGGAGCAGATCGCCAAACGCCGACCCAACGATACGGTTAAATTATCCGTAAAAAGAGACGGAAAGGTGAAACAATTTGACGTTACTTTGCGTAATAAAGCAGGTAAAACGGAATTGGTTACCAAGGAGGACGTCGATGTTGTCGATGCGCTCGGAGGTAAGTTCGCCGATGCGGGCGCCAAACTGTGCCGCGAACTTGACATCAAGGGCGGCGTGCAGGTGGTCGGCATCAAGGCCGACGGAATTCTGGCCCGCGCCCGTGTTAAACAGGGATTTGTGATCACTCACATCAACGACCGCCCGGTCTATTCGCTCGGCGACATGCAGCGGATGACGGAGAAGGTCCGTTCGATCGACGGCGTTTATCCCAACGGCCGTTCGGCAAGCTACACGCTGGTGGAGTAAATCGCAGCCCGGGCGGGTTTATGGATTGCAGTATTATTAGGATAGTTAGAAAAAAATATGCGTCAATTAAAGATTACAAAGTCCATCACCAACCGCGAAAGCGCCTCGCTGGACAAGTACTTGCAGGAAATCGGCAAGGAGGAGCTTATCACGGTCGAGGAGGAGGTGGAACTCGCCCAGCGAATTAAAAAAGGAGACCAGGAAGCGCTTGAGAAGCTCACCAAAGCCAACCTGCGTTTCGTGGTGTCCGTCGCCAAACAATACCAGAATCAGGGATTGAGCCTCCCGGACCTGATCAACGAGGGCAACCTCGGGCTGATCAAGGCCGCCGAGAAGTTCGACGAGACCCGCGGTTTCAAGTTCATCTCCTATGCCGTGTGGTGGATTCGTCAGTCGATTCTCCAGGCTTTGGCCGAGCAGTCGCGCATCGTGCGTCTGCCGCTCAACCAGGTGGGTTCGCTGAACAAGATCAACAAGGCGTTCGCACGCTTCGAGCAGGAGCACGAGCGCACGCCGTCGCCCGAAGAGCTGGCTACGGAACTGGAACTCCCGAAGGAGAAGGTCACCGACACGCTGCGTGTCGCCGGCCGCCACGTATCGGTCGACGCTCCGTTCGCCGACGGTGAGGACAACTCGCTGCTGGATGTGCTGGTGAATCCCGATTCGCCCAATGCCGACCGCGGGCTGATCAACGAGTCGCTGTCGACCGAGGTGGACCGTGCGCTGGAGACCCTCACGGAGCGTGAGCGCGACATCATCAAGTACTTCTTCGGCATCGGAACCTCGGAGATGACTCTCGAGGAGATCGGCGAGAAGTTCGACCTGACGCGCGAGCGCGTGCGCCAGATCAAGGAGAAGGCGATTCGCCGCCTCCGGCATTCGTCGCGGTCGAAACTCCTGAAATCCTATCTGGGATAAAGTTTATGGGATTAGAAAACCGGGCGTGTTGTATACACGACCGGTTTTTTGGTGTCTAATCTTCGTTGATCGGTTGTGGCTTGCCGTTGCGCAGGAAACTTTTCAGGTCGGGTAGTGTGACGTAGCCGTACGACGTTCCCGAAATGTAGAGCGTATCGCCGCAAATGCGTAGGGGCGTGGTCTCTGGATCGAATGGGCTCCAGAAACCGAGCGTTTGCGAACTTTTTCGTCCCCGACTGGCTTGGATGTAATTGTCGCCTTCGACCGAGAGAACGTGGATCGAAGTCTTTTCCAGTTGTGTAATGAGCGCTTTGCCCGATGCTTCGGCCCGTTTGTACTCCTTCAGGATTGCCGCGCTGTTGCCGGCGGTAAAGAGCAGGTAGGCAGCAAATGCCGTCGAGAGGATTTTATTGCTTGTTTTCATGACTTTTCCGTTTTAAATAGTTGTTGTGGAGAGTCTGCAGGTCGTTCATGTCAATGCCCAGTTCGTCCATGCGGGCGAACATGGTGTGCAGTTCGACCCGAATGAATTCGTGTCGCTGGGCTTCGAGTGTCCGAGCCTGCGAGCCTTCGGCGACGAAGAATCCCATGCCGCGGCGGATAAGGATCAGTCCGTCGCTTCCGAGTTTATCGTACGCCCGCATCACCGTGTTGGGGTTGACTTGTAGTGTCACGGCGAGTTCGCGTATCGAGGGGATGCGCTCCCGCTCGGGCCAACGGCCGGAGACGATGGCGCGGCAGGCGTGGTCGTAGATCTGGAGCCAGATCGGCTGGTTGTCGTTGAATTGCATGGCCGGATTATTTGAGAGTTTTTTCCCGGAGCTTGAAATATCCGGTCACCCAGCTTACGAGAGTCCAGTATCCGAAGATCATCGTGTAGGCGCCGTATTCCGGGAGTTGCTTCCGGAGCGGAAAAGAGAGCCTTGCGGTGTCGGAGTGTATGTTGACAGTGAATTCGGAAAAGGGAATGCGGACGAATAATCCGTCTGATGGCATCAGTACCCAGTAGTAGATGATGAAGAATAGGATGAAAGCTCCGGCGAGCAGCAGGAATATTTTCATCGGGTATTCCTTGCCCCAGCAACAGGCCAGCAGCAGCCCGGCCTGCACCGTGAAGATCGTCAGCCATGTAGGATAGATCATGATTCGGATGATGTTGCCGTCGGGGATGTCTGCCGCGGCTGTGACAGGCCACAAGACGAGGCTGAAAAGCAGGGTGGCGATAACCGTTGTGTTGAACCAGATGAAGAGGTATTTCTCCGCCGCCGTGACAGGCAGCGTGTAGGAGCGTACCATCGGCAGCCGCTTGTAGAGGTTACGGCAGCTCAAGCGGGTGACGTAATACATGAATCCCAACATCGTGAAGCAGGCGGTTACGCGGAATTCCCCCGGATCACTGCGCCATGATCCGTAAAACCACGCGAAGACAGAGAGCAGAATCAGAATTGCCAGCAGGCCGTAGCCGTAGTAGCGGGCATTTTCAACGTAATGTTTGCGTGCATATAATACTGTGCGCCGAAAAGAGATGGAGTTATTCATGATTGGTGGGATTTGTGTGAAGAATCGAGGGAATGGTCGTACGGTCGTGGGTGGTGGCTGCGAAGATCAGTTCGAGGTCCGGACGGCTTTCCCGGCCGGTCGTATTGAGGGCGATGCCCTCTTCGCCCGAGAACGAGGGGGTGCTGTAAATCGCTTTCGCGTCTGCGGGCAACGGCCCAAACGTGAGGCGGTGCGACAATTCTTCCGTGGTTGCGGCGAGCACAAGGCCCTGTTCGTCGAGGATGACGATTTTGTCGATCAGGTTCTCGACTTCGCGGACTTGATGGGTCGAGATCACGATGGTGCGTTTCTCGTCGGCGTAGGCCGCCAACAGGCTGCGTAGGATTGTTTTCGACGGGATGTCCAGACCGTTGGTCGGTTCGTCGAGTAGCAGGAACTGTGGATTGCAGGCGAGTGCGAAGGCGATGTAGCCTTTTTTGCGCTGGCCCATGGACATGTCGTGGGGATTTTGTGACGGATCGATTTCGAGTGCTTCGCAATGACTTTCGAACATTTCTGCTGAATAACCGGAGTAGAAGACACCTGTGTGTGAGGCAAAACGGCGGAGTGGAATATTCGGCAGGCTCAGTTCTTCCGGGATCAGCATCAGCCTGGACAGAAAATCCACGCTCCGCTGCCGCGGGGTGAATCCATCGACGGCAATGTGCCCTGTATCGGGTTCGAGCAGTCCGCAGATAAGTTGCAGCAGCGTGCTTTTGCCAGTGCCGTTGCGTCCCAGCAGGCCGTGGATGTGCCCTTCGCCGAACGTCAGCGAGAGATCTGCGAAAACCTTCCGGCGACGGTTGTAACCGAAAGAAACGTTTTGAAAAGCAATCATGGCTGTTATTGTTTTTGTGTATTAGTGTAGTAGTACACTACAAATATAGGGCGATAATTTTATATTCCAAATTTTTTCGGAATTTTAAAAAAAGGAAATGGCTACGCGTCTTAATGGATCGTGGCGTTTTTGTAACCGTGTGTTCGGTGGGTCTGGGGAGCAGGCTCCAACAGCATGACTGTGATCAGAAGTGCGAGTTGTCTAATTGGGTGATTCTGTTAAATGTTGTTACCACACGATCGGCTCCTTGCCCACGGAGCGGAGGTATTCGTTGGCGCGCGAGAAGTGGCGGCAGCCGAAGAATCCCCGGTAGACCGACAGCGGCGAAGGGTGCACGGCTTTGAGGATCAGGTTGCGCTGCGGGTCGGCGATGGCGCCTTTCTTCTGGGCGTAGCTGCCCCAGAGCATGTAGACGATGCCCTCTTTGCGCTGGGCGATGGCGCGCACCACGGCGTCGGTGAAGGTCTCCCAGCCGCGGCCGGCGTGCGATGCGGCTTCGTGGGCGCGGACCGTGAGCACGGCGTTGAGCAGCAGCACTCCCTGTTCGGCCCAGCGGTCGAGGTTGCCCGTAGACGGTATGGGCGTGCCGGTGTCGTCGGAGACCTCCTTGAAGATGTTTTGCAGCGAGGGCGGGAAGGGAACTCCGTCCGCGACCGAGAAACAAAGCCCGTTGGCCTGTCCGGGACCGTGATAGGGGTCCTGGCCGATGACGACCACTTTCAGGCGGTCGAACGGGCATTTGTCGAAGGCGCGGAAGATGTTGCTGCCGCGCGGGAAAATGCGCCGCGAGGCGTATTCCTGCCGTACGAACTCCGTGAGCTGCGCGAAATAGGGTTTTTCGAACTCCGGGGCGAGGAGTTCCTTCCAGTCGGGGGCTATCTTTACATCCATGTTACGAGCGGTTAAAGTCGTGTAAATGTAGTAAAAAGTTCCCGGAATGCCGTGTTTTTGCGGCGGATTTCGGCGGGCAGGGCAAAAAACGGGCGGCATCCGCTGAACTTGGGGTGGACGCCGCCCGTCGCTGATGGTAAGAAGGGGGCTATTTTGAGGTTGCGCCGTAGCCCACGACGAGGATTCCGTCGAGACTGCCTTGGGGTTTTTCAGGCCGTTCGGAGAGCTTGTCCCCGCTGCCTTGGAGGTAAAAATCGACGGGCAGCGTATATTTCACGCGCACCTTCTCTCCGCGCTGTTCGCCGGGCGTCCATGCTCCGGCGGGCGAGGAGGCGATCACGCGGAGAGCCTCGTCGGCAAGCAGTTTGTCGGGCGATTGCAATATCAGGATGTTGCTTACCGAACCGTTCTTTTCGACGATGAACGAGACGATGACACGTCCCTGGATATTGTTTTTCATCGCTTCGGCCGGGTATTGGATGTGCATCTGTATCCAGTTGCGGAAGTCTTTGATCTCGCCGCTCCGGAACGAAGGCATCTTCTCGGTGACCAGGAATGGTTCGTTACCGTCGGGAGCGCCCTGCACGGTTGCGCTTTCGGTCTGGGGCAGGCGGAAATCGACGGGCAGCGTATATTTCACGCGCACCTTCTCTCCGCGCTGCTCGCCGGGCGTCCATGCTCCGGCGGGCGAGGAGGCGATCACGCGGCGGGCCTCGTCGGCAAGCAGTTTGTCGGGCGATTGCAATACCAGGATGTTGCTTACCGAACCCTCCTTTTCGATGGTGAACGTCACGACCACGCGGCCCTGAATGTTCCGTTCCACGGCCTCGGCGGGGTATTGGAGGTGCTCCTGCACCCACGCGCGGAAGTCGTTGAGGTCGCCGCCGCGGAACGAAGGCATCTTTTCGACGATCAGAAACGGCATGTCTTCCGTGGACGCGGAGGCGATTTCGACCGATCCGGGTTTCTCGTTGAAAACGGCTTCGTCAGCCGCCGGTTTGGCTGCGCCTTTGGTGGTGATCACGATCACGCCGTTTTTACCCCGCGAACCGTACACTGCGGTGGAGGACTGATTTTTGAGGACGCTGATCCGTTCGATCGTATTGGGGGCGATGTCGTCGATGCTCGTCCGCTCGACGCCGTCGACGATATAGAGCGGTTTGGCTTTCCGCTCCTTTTCGGCTCCTGCGGCGCTTTGGGGCGCGGGCGTTTTTTGGTCGCCGGGGGTTACGCTGACGGGGTCGAGCTTGTTGCTCTCGGTCTCCAAGGTGATTTCAAAACTCTCTGCGCCGGATTTGTCGGAGACGCGGACTTTCCGGGTCTGGCAGCCGACGTAGGAGATGACAAGTTCATTGCCGGGAGCCGCTGAAATCTGCGCCGTGCCCTCCTTGCCGGTCACGGTTCCGACGTTCGATCCGCTGATCAGTACGATTGCGCCCGGAAGCGGCTGGCCGTTCTGGAAGACGGTTACGGAGACTTTTTTCTTCGTTGCGTCCTGGGACGCCGTTTCGTCGGCCGGGGCCTTTTCGGTCTCTGCAATCCGGACCTCGGCGGCGCGCGTGGTCAGCGAGAAAGCGCACAGGAGTCCTATCACGGCGGGAAGCGTTCCCGCCAGCCGCAGCAGGGAGTGCCTGCCGGAAGTTTTCGTTGTCATCATTTTAAAGCGTTTTTTGGTTAAGGAATCCCGCAGCCCGTTGGCTATTTCCGGACTATAACCGAATAGCTGCCTGAATATGGTTTTCATGTAATGTTCGATGTCGTACCCTTCGGCCAGCACGTCGCTGTCGGCTTCGAACTCCTCGGCTTCGGTGAGCCGCCGTGCGGCGAGCCATACGAAGGGGTTCCACCACAGCACGGCCTTCATGCATTCCATCGCCACGCGCTCGGCGGAGTGGCGGTGGGCGACGTGGCTCGCCTCATGGGCTACGATGGCCTGCAACTCTCCGGCCGGGATCTGGTCCCAGAGGTAGATCGAGCGGAAGAACGAGAACGACGCGATCCGCTGCGGGGTGCGCACGAGCGTGAAACGCTCCGTGCGGGTGATCGCCGCACCGCGCCGCAGCCGGCGGATGCGCACGACCTGCCACAGCATGACGCCCGCGACCAGCCCGACCCCGATCAGGTATACCGCCAGGCATATCGCTTCGGGCGTAATGGCCGGCGTCGCCTCTTCGACCACCTCGGCGGTCCATTCGGCCTCGGGCAGGGCTACCGTCGGGATGACCTCGACCGCTTCGCCCGGCCAGACGGGGATGCGCAGCAGCGGAATGACCGCCGCCAGGAGGGTCGATGCGAGCAGGTAGGCCCTGCACCAGCCGAACCGCACGTGCCGTTCGAGCAGGATGGCGTAGGCCGCCAGCAGCACGCCGCTGCAAGCCAGCACTTCGAGGGCGTAGATGGCGAGGGTTTTCACGGCGGTTATTTTTTGGCGTTGCGCATGATTTCGAGAATTTCATCCATCTCCCGGGCGGAGATGTTTTCATGGCG
>ENA-UAMP01001124-UAMP01001124.1-human-gut-metagenome-genome-assembly--contig:-NODE-1124-length-9461-cov-3.699766_pt1 | contig 9461 bp, 10 predicted proteins | sample MGYA00243285_ERZ654501 | MGnify/ENA primary metagenome ERZ654501 (study PRJEB26926, sample SAMN06164850) | human gut metagenome | biome: ENVO:00009003; feature: ENVO:2100002; material: ENVO:00002003...
CGAGATGCTCAGGAGTCTCGTGGGCTCGGAGATGTGTATAAGAGACAGATCCATGATATGATGTTGGGCAATACCGTTGAAGAATCCCCTCCGCTGAAATTGAGCCTGTACGTCCATTTTAAAAACGTAGGTACGCTTTCTTCACTCGGGAATATACAGCGGATTATAAAGTATGTCACTATCGACACAAGCGTAGTAAGCGCCCCGAAGATAACATACATTATTATCTCACGGTATCTTGTGAAAAGCTCCTTCCACTGTGACGGGTGCAGAGCCATTTTAAATATTTCCTTTATCTTGTCCAATTACATATCCGCCATTTCGTCAAAATCTTCGCTGTGCAGATTGTCCTCGCCCATATCGCCGTGACCGTGCAGGTTTGCACCGACCATATCTCTGCCTCTTACCATATACTTGTCACGCTCCAGCTTTACCGCCTCATCAAGAATCTTCTTAACTTCTCTCGGCTTTTTGACGGATTTAAGCTCCTTGTTCGGAGTATCGCAATCCCTTGACGTTACCACGATAGTACCGCATCCTACCATCCTCTGACCCAGTGACAGCTTCATAGTCTTGTCTACTATCTTGTAAAGCTCGATTTCGTCCTCCTTGATATTGAGAAATCCCACCTTCGTATATAATACGCTTGACGTAATTATATATCTTGTAAATGAGATAGGCATACCCATTATGCACTTTTTGCCGGTCCACAGAATTTCGCCGTAATCACGCTCGAGTTTTTTCATATTAGCCATAACATTTTTCCTTTCGCTTACCAGAGCTTGTCTTCGTGCGGACATCGGTTGATAGCATAAGCTGCCCTCATCTCCACAAAACAACCGCATTTACTGCACATACCGTTAATAAGGCAGTCGCACTCCGTACATATTTCAAGACGTTTTTTGTACAGCGCTTCATCAGCTTTTTTCTCGTCGGGAATAAGTTCTATATTCTCTTTGATATTCTGAAACGCTTCGGCACTCATACGGCTCAGCAGACATCTTTTGCAGACGTTCATGAAAGAATTATTTCAACAACACTGCAGGGCGGAAGCGTGAATGTTATTCCGCTGTCGATCTTTGTTATCTTGTCAAATTCCGTGATTGTAACGTTTTCCGGCTCATCAAAGGTGTTGTGAGCATTGCCCTCTGCACTCAGTATCCTTGCCCTTACAGAGTCAAAACTGAATCCGCGTATGTCCGCTTCAATCGTTCTGCATTCCGTAAGCGAGCAGTTTGAAACCGTTAAAGTCATTTCGTTGTCGCTGTTTACCGATACGCTCTGCGAAATAACGGGAAGATTATATCCCTCCTGCTTTTCGTCCGCTATACTGCTGTAGCACAACTCTGCGTTCTGATGGTTCTTGTACAGATCAAACACATGATATGTAGGTGTCAGTATCATTCTCTCGCCTTCCGTAAGGATAAGCGCCTGAAGAACGTTCACCGCCTGCGCGAGATTAGCCATAGAGATCCTGTCACAGTGGCTGTTGAAAATGTTCAGATTGATCGATGCCACCATAGCGTCACGCATCGTATTCTGCTGGAATAAAAATCCCGGATTAGTGCCTTCCTCTACATTATACCACGTTCCCCACTCATCTACAACCAGTTTTATGTTATTTTCGGGATTATTTACATTAAGAATATCGCAGTGACGCTTTACAAGCGTTTCCATATACCACGTTTTTTCAAGCGTCCTGTAATATTCCTCGTCGGTAAATCCGGTAGCGTTGCCCTTATCCTCCCAGTTTCCCGTAGGCAGAGTATAGTAGTGCAGGCTCACCGCATTCGTATGCCACGGCTTGATATTCTCTGTTATAACCTTCATCCAGTTATAATCATCCGCACTCGGTCCGCAGGCGACTTTATAAAGATGATTATCGCCGTAGTTCCTGCAATACGTCTGATACTGCCTGTAAAGTGCGGAATACTGCTCCGGCGACATATTTCCTCCACAGCCCCAGCTCTCGTTTCCGACTCCGAGATATTTCAGCTTCCACGGCTTTTCCCTGCCGTTCTTCTTTCTTAACTGCGTCATAGGCGAATCGCAGTCCGAGGTGATATATTCTATCCACTCCGACATTTCCTGCACTGTGCCCGAGCCGAGATTGCCCGACAGATACGGCTCACAGCCTACCATCTCGCAGAAATCGAAGAATTCGTGCGTGCCGAAGCTGTTGTCCTCCGTCACTCCGCCCCAGTGGGTATTTATCATCTTCTTGCGCTGTGACTTTTCCCCTATGCCGTCCTTCCAGTGATATTCGTCCGCAAAGCATCCGCCCGGCCAGCGCAGGACGGGCATCCTTATATTTCTGAAAGCCTCGACTATATCGTTTCTGATGCCTCTCGTGTTCGGAATACTGCTGTCTTCCCCGACATAGATACCGTTATAGATACATCTGCCCAGATGCTCCGAAAAATGACCGTAGATCTCCGGGTTTATATGCCCCTTTCTGTCACTGCCGTTTACGTACATTTTTATGCTCATATTCTTTTCCTTTCGTGCTGTTTTGTGCAAGTAGCGTTTTACGGTTTTTTCTGCCGTATGGCTTAATTCTATCATAACGCCCCTCCTTTATCAATAACTTTTTGTGCAAATCTCCGCAATTTAATTTGTAAGCTCGGTTGACACAAACAGGGTAAAGCTATATAATATTTAAAGACAGTAGCAAGGAAAGAGGTATTTTTATGAGCTGTAAAGCACTTATTTTTGACCTTGATGGTACGCTTTTGAATACGATTGACGATCTGGGCGACAGCGCAAATCACGTTTTGTGCAAATTAGGATTTCCTACCCACACGATAGACGAATACAAATATTTTGTCGGAAACGGCATACCTAAGCTGATAGAGCGGTGCTTACCGCCCGACAGGCAGGAGTATAAGGAGCAGGCGCTCGCTATGTTTATGGAGTATTATGCCGCTCACAGCGAGGATAAGACCGCCGCCTATGACGGCATACCCGAGCTTTTACGCTCCGCCCGTGAAAAGGGTATGAAGCTCGGCGTCATAACCAACAAGGCGCACGATATAGCACAGCAGGTCGTTCCGCATTTTTTAGGCGGCGGCGTGTTCGATTATATAAGAGGACTTGACGACAGAATAAAGGCGAAGCCCTGCCCCGACGGTGCGCTTGACGTAGCGAAAAAGCTGGGCGTACAGCCCTGCGAGGTACTGTACATAGGTGACAGCGGAGTAGATATGCAAACCGCCGTAAATGCAGGCTTTACATCCTGCGGAGTTTTGTGGGGATTTCGCACCGAAAAGGAGCTTCGTGACAACGGTGCAAAGTATATCGCCCATAAGCCCGCAGACATTCTTGAAATAATAGGCAAGTGAGGATAGTATGAGAAAACAGTTTCTTGAGATAGGTAAGATAGTAGCAACGCAAGGACTTGGTGGCGAAGTCAGAGTACAGTATTACTGCGACAGCGCCGATGTTATATGCAGCTTTGACAGGCTGTTTTTGGGAAAGAACAAGCAGGAACTTGAGGTCGAAAAGGCACGTCCTCATAAAACTCTCGCCGTGCTTAAACTCGGCGGTATAGATAATGTTGACGAGGCTAAGATGATAGTCGGCAAAATGCTGTATATGGATCGTGATGATGTAGAACTGCCCGAGGGCGTAAACTTCATTCAGGATCTTATCGGCCTTGAAGTCCGTGACGCAGATACCGGCAAGGTTTACGGCAAGGTCACCGACATATACCAGCACGGTGCGGCGGATGTATACGAGCTTAAGACCCCCGACGGCAAGGAGCTTATGTTCCCTGCGATCCCTGAGGTTCTGCTCGAAAAGAATATAGATGACGGCTATCTTGTTATAAGACCGCTTGACGGCTTGTTTGACGAAGAATAAACGGAGAACCTATGATAAGGATTGATATAGCTACCCTCTTTCCCGATATGTGCGAATCGTACCTGTCGGAAAGCATAGTCGGCAGAGGAAGAAAAGCAGGCCATATAGATATACATTGTCACAATATCCGTGACTATGCCGGAAACAAGCACAACCGTGTCGATGACAAGGCTTACGGCGGCGGCACGGGTATGGTCATGCAGGCACAGCCTATATATGACTGCGTAACGGCAATAAAGCAGGAGTCGGATACTTCTCCCCGTGTGATATATATGTCGCCGCAGGGCAGAGTGCTGACGCAGGATATTGTAAAGGAGCTTGCCGCAGAGGACAGCCTAATAATACTTTGCGGACATTATGAAGGCGTTGACCAGAGAGTGCTTGATGAGCTGAATGCGGAGGAGATTTCGGTAGGAGATTACGTTCTGACCGGCGGCGAGCTTCCTGCGCTTATACTGACTGATGCGATAGCAAGACTTCAGGACGGAGTGCTTCCCAACAGCGATGCCTACAGCATAGAGAGCCATTATAACGGTCTGCTTGAGCATCCGCAGTATACCCGTCCGGAGATATGGCACGACAGAGCCGTTCCCGCTGTTCTGCTGACAGGTGCGCACGATGCCGTTGCAAAATGGCAGGAAGAAACCGCCCTTGAGGTTACCCGCAGAAAACGTCCGGATATGCTGTATGACCACCGTGTGAACGGCGAGCCTTACGCAAGATATATCCGTGTGTTCGTACCGCATAAAGAACGTGAGTACGATATAGTCGCCTTTATGAAGCTGATATTCCACAGGCGCATTCTCACAAACCGTGAGCAGAAGATATTAAAGCGTATGATGCCGGTGTTTGATTCACTGCCGACACCGCCCGAATGCGAAGAAAACAGCCGTATATGGCTGAATGCAAAAAACGCAGGACATATTCTCGATATGTACGCTCCGCTTTTTGATATGCTGAGAGAGCACGGTATAGATTACCGCATAGAGTACAGTGACACCCCCGACGGAAAGCCCGTTGCCGAAAACGAAAATTTCACCGTGTTCACATAAAAACCGTATACGAAAGCCGCCGATGAGCTGCTCACCGACCGGATAATTTGCCACATAATGATACGAAAAGCAGAAAGATATTGAGGATAAATAGCATCTTGTACAATATGCTGTCCTTAAGAAATAATGTCGGCTTATTCTCTTTTCATCTTTAAAAGCGGCACAAATTCGTATTCTGTGATTTTTTCGCTGGTAAGGCTGAATCCGTTGCGGCGATAAAAATCAATTCCACGCTTGTTGTATTCAAGCACCCACAGCTCATTGACGGCAAAATTGTTGATAGCGTAACCGAGAAGCTCTGCGCCTATGCCCTGATTCTGAAAAAGCGGCTCTACATACAGCTTTTCGACCTCATTGCCTGAAATGCGTATAATGCCTTTTATTACACCGTCGTCATAGACAAATGTGTTTTTAAGTGCGGCTGAGCCTGCGGAATATTCTTTGGCAGTGTCAAGGACGTTCAGTTCACCGAAGTAAAAGGTGTCATTTCTGAAAAACGGGTAGAAATTTACCCTGTAATTTGTGACGATTATTTCTGCGATGCGTGAAGCATCGGACTCGGTTGCGTGGCGTATATGTGTCATTTCTGTTCTCCGTTTGATTATGATTAAAGCCGTTGCGGTATTCCGTAACGGCTTTAGTGCTATATGCTGATTACTTTATATCAAGCGCTGATTTAAGCTCTGCGACCTTGTCTGTCTTTTCCCATGCAACGTCAAGGTCTGTACGTCCCATGTGACCGTAAGCGGCAAGAGGTCTGTACTTTGTATTTCTTAAATTCAGTGAGCTGATTATCGCACTGGGGCGAAGGTCGAACACCTTGCTTACAGCGGCTGAAATTTCGCTGTCGGGCTTTATGCCTGTGCCGAATGTATCAACAAAGACAGATACGGGCTGTGCAACGCCGATAGCATATGCAAGCTCAACCTCGCAACGCTTTGCTATACCTGCGGCTACAATGTTCTTTGCAACGTGTCTTGCGGCGTAAGCGGCTGAACGGTCAACCTTTGTGGGATCTTTTCCTGAGAATGCGCCGCCGCCGTGTCTGCCGACACCGCCGTATGTATCTACTATTATCTTTCTGCCCGTAAGACCGCTGTCGCCCTGAGGACCGCCTACTACAAAGCGTCCTGTGGGATTTATCAGCATCTTAGTGTTCTCGTCAAGCAGTGAAGCGGGAACGGTAGTCTTTATAACCTTTTCGATAATATCGGCTCTGAGCTGTTCCTGCGTAACGTCAGCCTTGTGCTGTGAGGAAACAACGACAGTGTCAATTCTTGAGGGAGTGCCGTCCTCATTATATTCTACCGTTACCTGTGTCTTTCCGTCGGGGAGAAGATATGGTATCTCGCCTGACTTTCTTACTGCCGTGAGCTTCTTTGAAAGTGCGTGAGCAAGGGAAATCGTAAGGGGCATAAGCTCCTCGGTTTCATCACACGCATAGCCGAACATCATACCCTGATCGCCTGCACCTGTGTCAAATTCATTGTTATCTCTGCCCTCAAGAGCGTTGTCAACGCCCATAGCTATATCGGGGCTCTGCTTGTCAAGGGTCGTGAGGATAGCGCAGGTCTTGTAGTCAAAGCCGTAGTCGCTGTTATCGTAGCCTGTTTCCTTTATGACATCTCTTGCTATTGCAGGAATGTCAACGTTTGCTGTTGTCGTAATCTCGCCCATAATCAGAACCATACCTGTTGTGGCGCAGGTTTCGCAGGCTACACGGGCGTTCTTGTCCTGTGCTAATATCGCATCAAGCACACCGTCTGAGATCCTGTCGCAGATCTTGTCGGGGTGACCCTCTGTTACGCTTTCGGAAGTGAATAAGTATTTTGCCATTGATTTTTCCTTTCATATAGCGGTTTTAAACCGTATCCCATACGCATATACCTGCGTAAAACTGCATTAAAAAAAGCCCCTTTCGGAGCTTGCTGACTGCCTGCTCCTCATCTTTCGGTCACAGCCCTTGCCGTGCCGTAGGAATTAGCACCATTTTTCGCAAAGAAAGCTCAAGCGAAACGGTTGCTGGGTTTACGGAGCCTGACTCCCGATCTGCATTTAAATGCAGAAAATGTAAACCGCTCTTGATAAGGGATTTTTCCGATTGATATTGTAGCATAAGCAAACGCATTTGTCAAGTAAAATGAGAATAATTTTTATTTTAGCGGCATTGAAATTTATAGGGAGTTAAAAATGTCGGAATACACTATAAATAAATATAGAACGGCTGTTGAATTGTACCGTGAAAAATGGTATAATTTAATAGAGTAACGATTTCAGGAAACAACGGACGAAAGGTTGCAAGGAATTACAATGAGTTTTGTTACGCTGAGCGATATTACAAAGCAGTACCGTATGGGCGATATAATTATCAACGCAAACGATAAGGTCAGCTTTGACATTGAAAAGGGCGAATTTGCAATAATCGTAGGACCGAGCGGTTCGGGAAAGACTACGGTGCTTAATATACTGGGCGGTATGGATACCGCTACATCGGGCAGTTTTTATGTAGATGGAAGTAAGATAAGCGGTTACAGCAGAAAAGAACTTATCGACTACAGAAGATACGATATAGGATTTATATTCCAGTTCTATAATCTCATCCCGAACCTTACGGCAAAGGAGAATATAGAACTGTCTACTCAGACGGTGGAGGACTATATCCCTGCTGTAGAGATACTTGAAAAGGTCGGACTTACCGACAGAATAAACAACTTCCCGGCTCAGCTTTCGGGCGGTGAACAGCAGAGAGTGGCTATAGCGAGAGCACTTGCGAAAAAGCCCAAGCTGTTGCTGTGCGACGAACCTACGGGTGCGCTTGATTACAACACCGGCAAGATGATACTGAAATTGCTTCAGGACACCTGCCGCAGTGAAAATATGACTGTAATACTCGTAACGCATAATACGGCGATATGCCCTATGGCTGACAGGGTTATACACATGAAAAGCAGTAAGGTGAGCGAAATAGTCGTAAACGAGCATCCGACACCCGTTGAAGAAATAGAGTGGTAAGCGGGGAAAGGGAACGGATATGAAAAATGCAATGCTGAAAAATGCGTTTGCCGAGATGAAGAAAACGAAAAGCCGTTTTCTTTCGATATTCGGTATAATCGCTATCGGCACAGGATTTTTTGCGGGACTTCTGCAGAGCGCTCCTGCGATGAAGGTATCGTCGGATCATTATTACGACAGGACTTCCCTGTCGGATATCAGGCTGGTATCTACATACGGATTTGACGATAACGATATAGACGCTTTGAAAAAAGGGCTTCCGGATGTTGATGTTTATCCCGGATATTTCACGGACGCATACGTCAACACGGATTCGGGCGAAAAGAAGGTCGCAAGGGTATATTCTCTTGACAAAACGGGCGAAAACAATCCGTACAGCTCTTTACAGATAGTTGACGGCAGACTTCCCGAAGAAGAAAACGAGTGCGTTATCGACAGCGGTAAACTGCTTGCTCATTATAAAGTCGGGGACAAGCTGACACTGTGCGGCGATGAAGACACGGATATAGACGGAACTTTGTCGGTCAAGGAATTTACTATAGTCGGAAAATTCGCATCGCCTATGTATATATCCGACGTGGAGCGTGGAAACACGACCATAGGAAGCGGTTCAGTCTATATGATCTGTTATATACCGGAAAGCTGTTTCAAGACAGAGGTATATACTCAGGTTATGATAAACTCGGACGAATTAAAGCAGTACAGCTGTTACAGCGATGAATATGAGGACGCCCGTGACGCTCTTGAAAAGAAGATACAGAAAATAGCGGATGTAAGAGAAGAAGAGCGTTTTGACGAAATAGCAGGCGATGCAAAGAAGGAACTTGACGACGGGCAGAAGGAGCTTGATAAAAAGAAGAACGAAGCATACGCAGAAATAGAGAAAAACGAAAAGAAGCTGTCTGACGCAAAAAAACAGCTTGACGAAGCAAAGCCTCAGCTTGAAAGCGGCAAGAAAACGCTTGATGAATCGAAAAAACAGCTTGATGAGGCAAAAAAGGAGCTTGACACAAACGGGTCTACCCTGACAGCGACAAAAGAGGTGCTTGACAGTACAAAGAAAAAGCTTGATGAAACAAAGGCACAGCTTGAAGCCGGAAAGAAAACGCTTGACGAAAGCTATATACAGCTTGTTACGGCTAAAATACAGCTTGAAAACGCAGATTCACAGTTGAAGTCGAGCAAGGCTCAGCTTGACGATGCAAACGCAAAGATAACAAGTCAGCAGGCGATTATAAATACGAGCCGTGATACGCTGGAGGATTCCTACAAGAAGGGTAATATCACCAAAGAGGCGTATAATGCCGGCATAAAGCTGCTCGACAGCTCGCAGGCGGAACTTGACAAGCAGAAGAAACAGTATGAAAGCGGACTTGAGCAGTATAATGACGGGCTTAAGCAATATAATGACGGAAAGCTGCAGTACGAAATCGGTTATGCCAAATATGAGGACGGAAAAAAGCAGTACGAGGACGGATATTCTCAGTACCTGTCTCTTATACACATCTCCGAGCCCACGAGACTCCTGAGCATCTC
>ENA-UAMP01001125-UAMP01001125.1-human-gut-metagenome-genome-assembly--contig:-NODE-1125-length-9460-cov-3.449229_pt1 | contig 9460 bp, 9 predicted proteins | sample MGYA00243285_ERZ654501 | MGnify/ENA primary metagenome ERZ654501 (study PRJEB26926, sample SAMN06164850) | human gut metagenome | biome: ENVO:00009003; feature: ENVO:2100002; material: ENVO:00002003...
AGATTGAATGAGCACTCAACCAAAAGCCCGGAGCAGCTTAAGCTGCTCCGGGCTTTTGTGGAACAAAGTGAGAGGAAATGGTCTCCTGCTCGACCACAAGCTGCGGTAGGGAAAGCTTACTTCAGCTCTACCTTAGCGCCGACTTCCTCGAGCTTCTTCTTCAGTTCCTCGGCCTCGTCCTTGGAGACACCTTCCTTGATGGCCTTGGGGGCAGCCTCGACCGCGGCCTTGGCCTCAGCCAGGCCCAAGCCGGTGATCTCGCGGACAGCCTTGATGACCTTGATCTTCTCAGCGCCGATTTCGGCCAGCACGACGTCGAACTCGGTCTTCTCCTCGGCGGCGGGAGCGGCAGCGCCGCCGGCAGCGGGAGCGGCCATAGCGGCGGCGGAAACGCCGAACTCATCCTCCAGGGCGTGAACGAGCTCGGAAAGCTCCAGAACGGTCAGGCCCTTAACCTCTTCGATGAGGGCAGTAATCTTCTCAGAAGCCATGATATGTTACCTCCTAATAAATGTTGTGTTTTGAGAAAATGGGGTGGGACTTACTCGGCGGCGGCGGGGGCCTCGGCCTCTACCGTACCGCCCTTCTGCTCGCAGATCGCCTTCAGGACGATCGCCAGACTGGTGATGGGGGCCAGCATGGTGCCCAGGACCTGAGCCTGCAGAGCCTCCTTGGAGGGCAGCTCGGCCAGGGCCCGGATCTCGTCCATGGAGAGCACCTTGCCGTCCATGAAGCCGGCCTTGATGGTAAACTTGGCGCCGTTGAACTGCTTGGCGAACTTGTTGATCACGCGCATGGGGGCGATGGGATCGCCGTGGGACAGGGCCATGGAAGTGGTGCCGTTGAGAACGGGATCCATCTCCTCCATACCCACGTTGTTGATGGCGAAGCGCACCAGGGTGTTTTTCACCACGGCGTAGTCCAGCTCATTCTTGCGGCACTCGGCGCGCAGAGCGGTATCCTGGGCCACGGTGATGCCCTTGTAGTCCACCAATACGCCGCTGGAAGCGCTCTTGAGCTTCTCGGTCAGCTCAGCCACGATGGCCTGCTTCTCACTGAGAACCTTTGCGTTAGGCATTTGGAATTCACCTCCGTTGGATTTGAGTTCAACTTTCCCGATGCAGACGCAACAAAAAAGCTGCTTTCGCATTCAAAGCAGCGAAAACAGCACAAAAAAATCTCGTTCGTTGTGGCTGCATTCTCGGCAGGAGTTACGGCTTACGCCCCCTGCTGTCTTTGAACACGACTGATAGTATATCATCCCAAACGGGACATGTCAAGCGTAATTTACCAAAAAACAAGGGTACCTTGTAAGAGTACAATACATATTGGACTCTTACAAGAAGATCATCCGCATCATGCCGAACACGCCCTGCACCGTGGGCGAGGGGATGATCCTCCTGTGCCGCAGCGTCTGCTTCGACGCGGTCGAGGCAGCATACCAGAAGGCGAAGCAGCTCGGCTGAGCTTTTCTGGCAAACTGAGGCCCCCGGCTAAGTGAGGCTGTAAGATCAAGGCAGACGCATGGAAACCCACCATGTGCCTGCCTTTTCTTTGTACCAAAAAATGACGGGGGTGTTGATTCCATCCAATAGCGCAGCGCTCCCGCTTTTCGGTTTTGTTCCCGCCTACGCAGACACGGCAGAATGCACAATTCAGGTCAAGTCCACTTGTACGATTCACACAGAAAGTTATTTTTGTGGATTTTCAACACAAAACCCGATTGACACTTCCGGCTTACTATGCTACTATGTCAATGACTTAATTTATTTAATTAATAAATTGAGATAAGAAGAAGTAACGGAGTATACGCTTATGTATGATATTTGTGCGCTGGGTGAAGTCCTGATCGATGCGATTGCGAGTGCGGATACGTGCATACAGATTACTGGCAACGCGGGCGGCGCCCCGGCGAATGTGCTGACCTGCGGCACGCGGATGGGTCTGAAAACGGCCTTCCTCGCCAAGGCCGGCGGCGATTTCATCGGGAACTGGCTCAAGGGCGTTCTGGATGAGGTCGGCATCGACACGGCGGGCATGATTCTGGATCCGTCGAAAAACACCACGATCGCCATGGTCTCGCTGGACGAAGCCGGCAACCGCAGCTTTTCCTTCTATCGGATCGGCTGCGCCGATGTGAGCCTGACAAAGGAAGAGCTTCGGCTGGACCTGATCGAGCAGTCCCGCATCTTCCATTTCGGATCCGTTTCCATGACGGAAGAACCGGCCCGCTCGGCGACGCTCGCCGCGGCCCGCTATGCCAGGGAAAAGGGCCTACTCGTTTCCTACGATCCCAATCTGCGCCGGAATCTCTGGTGCGACGAGCAGACCGCGGCAAAGTACATCAAAGAGGGCCTTACGCTCTGCGACGTGGCAAAGCTGTCGGATGAAGAGTGCCGTTTCCTCTACGGCGACCAAGACATCCCGTCGCAGGGCCGTCAGATGCTGCGTGACTATCCGAGCCTGCGGCTTTTGTTCGTGACCTGCGGCGGCGCGGGCAGCTACGTTTTCTGCGGCGATCAGATGCAGTATGCGCCCGGCTATTCAGTCAAGGTCGCCGACACGACCGGCGCCGGGGACACCTTCATGGGCGCCGTGCTCTATCAGCTTCTGCAGCACGGCGGCGCAGACTGGTCCTCCGCGGAGCTGCAGTCGCTCCTTCGCTTCGGCAACGCCGCCAGCGCGCTCTCCGTGCAGCGCTTCGGCGCCATTCCCGCCATCCCCGGCAAGGCCGACGTGGAAGCGTTTCTGGCGGAACACCCCGCTCCCGAAGGCTCGGGCCAGACGCTTCATACCCCGGCATAAAAAGAAGTTTGATACCGAAAAAGGTATTAAATAGAAATGGAGGATTGTTATGAAAAAGGTAATCGCAACGCTCCTGGCCGTACTGATGATTGGCTCTCTTGTCGCCTGCAGCGGCACCCCGTCAACCAACGAGACCCCCGCTCCGGCCAATGAAACCAAAGACGTCGCCGTTTCCGCTGGCACCAACGGCGAAGACGTCACCATCCGGATGTGGACCTTCCTGGACCCCACCAACACCAGCAATGGCCGTTCCATCGCTCTGCAGAAAATGATCGACCGCTTTGAGTCGGAGAATCCCGGCGTGAAGATCGTTGTCGAGCCGCAGCAGTGGGACACCATGACCGGTAAGTTCATGGCAGCCGCCACCACCGGCGAAGCTCCCGACATCATGTGGTGCGCCCGCGACGAGCTGTTTGGCGTTCTGAACGCCGGCCTGCTGGAGCCGCTGGAGAACCTGTTCATGGGCAGCTGGACCCAGGATCAGATCGACGACGTCGATGACGGCTTCTTCCGCTTCGGCGAGCGCGACGGCAAGCACTACACACTCTGCCTCAACAAGAACTGCACCGGCTTCTTCTACCGCGAAGACCTTCTGGAGGCCGCGGGCCTGGAAGTCCCCACCACCTTCGATGAGCTCTACAACGCCGCCCAGGTGCTGACGAGGGAGATCGACGGCCAGCAGGTCTACGGTCTCGGCATGAGCTTCTCCACCGAAAGCAACGACGCCCAGGCGATCATCAACTGGCTGCTCCAGGAGCAGGGTACCCTCTTCAACGAGGACGGCACTGCCAAGTGGGCTAACGAGAGCGGTGTTGCCGCTCTGGAATGGATCAAGAAGTGCATCGACACCGGCGTCACCCCGGCTGACTCCGTCAACAAGACCATCGAGGACATCTACACTGAGTTTGCCTCCGGCAAATACGCCATGACCATCGCCTCTGCGGTCCGTCTCGGCACGTCCCGCACCAACGCCTCCTTCGACGGCTCCACCATCCAGTTCGCGCCCCTGCCCGGCGGCACGATCATCGACGGCTGGTTCGCCGGCGTCTACAGCGGCTCCAAGAACAAGGAGCTCGCCGGCAAATTCCTTGAGCTCATGTACGACAACGAATCCGACCTGCTGTGGATCAACGACGGTGCGCAGGCTCCGAACCGCAAGTCCACGGTGGAGCAGATCACCATCGATGACAGCAACAAGTACCTCAACAGCATGCTTGAGGCCTTCTCGGACGGCTGGCTGCCCTCCAACACCCAGGCGTTCGTCGGCTGGAAGCTCGACCTCAACCGCCCGGTCCAGGCCATCCTGACCGGTGAGACCGACTACATGAAGGCGCTCAGCGATGCAGAGACGATCTTCAACACCAACAACAACCGTTAAACATCCCCGCTGTTTTCTCCCTGCGGGAGCCCCTGACGCTGATCAGGGGCTCCCGGACAGGGTGTCCCAATGGAAGGAAATGCGTTTTTGTGAAAAAAACGCATTTCCTTCCATTGGAACCGGCAAAACGGCCCGTGCACGGCCGCCGGCGGAGACTTTTCCGCCCTGCTGCGCAGTCTGCGCCAAAAATGATCTATCAACATTTTCCCTGAAAGGGGCAACCATGTGGAGGGCAAAACTTGTGAAACGGAAAGAAAAACGCACACAGCTCAGATCCATGGGATATGTGGCACCGGCCATGCTCGTGCTCATCTTCCTGCTGGTCATCCCTCTCTTTTATACGCTTTATTGCAGCCTTTATAATCTGGACTATCTGGTAAAGGGCGACTTTGTCGGCCTCGGCAACTATCTGCGGCTTCTGAAAGACGTCCGCATCAGCAAGTCCCTCCTGTTCACGTTTGAGATCACCATCATCTCCACACTCCTGTCGGTCGGCATCGGCCTGCTCCTGGCGCTCTGGGTGGACCGGGAACACGGCCTGTTCGCCTACCTCATCGAGATGTTCGGCCTGATTCCCTGGGTCATCTCCATGATGGTCGCGGCCCTCCTGTGGCGCTGGCTCTTCAACGGCGACCTGGGCCTGTTCAATATGATCCTCAAGGCACTCGGCCACAACCCCATCTACGTGGTGGAAAACAAGAACTCGGCGATCATCGCCCTGATCTTCGTGCTGACGTGGCGTCTGGTCGGCTACGCCATGATCATGATCCTGGCCGGCCTCAAGAGCCTGGACCCGGTCCTGCTCGAGGCGGCAAAGGTGGACGGCGCCACGCCCTGGCAGCTGCTCTGGCACATCAAGCTGCCGCTCATCAAGACGCAACTCCTGCTGTCGATCATCGTCCTGACCGTTTCCAACTTCACCAACAACACCGTGCCGAAGGTCCTGACCAGCGGCGGGCCGAACGACGCCACCAACGTCATCACGCTCTTCCAGTACAATCTCGGCTTCCGCTATTATCAGTTCGGCACCTCTGCGGCGCTTTCCATTCTCATCATGCTGATCACCTCGCTGATCATCGTGCTGTATATCAAAGTGAGCAATTACAAAATCTGAGTCGGAAGGGAGCGTATGAAAGCCATGAATAAAACCGCGAAAAAGGCGGCCAGAAAAACATGCAGCGCGCTGATGCTGGTGGTCCTCGCCTTTCTGACGACCCTTCCGATCTTCTGGTGCATCATCACCTCTCTGAAAACGCCGCAGGACATCTCGGCCTATCCGCCGAAGGTCTTCAACTTCACCGTCACCTGGAACAACTATAAGCAGGTCTTTGCCCAGAGCTTCCTGCAGACCGCCTGGAACAGCGTCGTCTATTCTCTTCTGACCATCCTGGCCTGCCTGGTCCTCGGGTACCTTGCCGCCTACGGCTTCGAGCGCCGCCGCTTCCCGCTGAAAAAGCTGCTCTTTTACATCGTGGTCATCGGCATTCCGCTCTCCACAGGCAGCTCCGTCCTGCTGATTCCGAACTACCTCATGATGATGAAGCTCCATCTGACGAACCACTGGTATACGCTTCCGCTGCTCTACACGGCCTATAACCTGCCGCTCGTCATCTGGATGCTCATCTCCGGTGTACGCGGCCTGCCCCGGGAGATCGAGGAAGCGGCCCGCATCGACGGCTGCAGCCAGGCCTACATCATCACCCGCATCATCCCGCCGGTCATCCGTCCGTCCTTTGCGGCGGCGGCCCTGTTTGCCTTCATCGGCGCCTGGAACGAATTCATCACCGCCACGGTCATGGTCAACGGCTATGCGCTGAAAAACATCCAGATGGCCATTTACGACTATATCGGCTTCTTCGGCCAGGAGTGGGGCCCCCTCTGCGGCGCAGCAACACTTGCGATCATCCCGATTCTCCTGGTGTTCACGTTCCTCGGCAAGCAGCTGGTCAGCGGTCTGACTGCAGGCGCGGTCAAGGGCTGATACCGGACCTTTGCAATCAGCGGCTGAGCTCCAGTCGCTTTTTGCCCATCTGCTCATCTTTTTTCGATGTGAGGTGCACAATGAAAGAATACGTTCACGAAATTCCGGATCACACGCAGCAAGCTCCCCAAAAACGGCATTTTGATGTCGTCGTGGTCGGCGGCGGCATGAGCGGCCTCTGCGCGGCCATAGCTTCCGCGCGGCAGGGTGCAAAGACCGCCCTTGTACAGGACCGCAGCGTTTTCGGCGGCAACGCCAGCTCCGAGATGCGGATGCACATCTCCGGCGCGTCCTGCCACTGGGGCAAGAGAGACGCGGCAGAGACCGGCATCCTGATGGAGCTTCAGCTGGAGAACAAATACCTCAACGACAGCTACAACTATTCCATCTGGGACGGCGTTCTGTGGAACGCCGCGCAGGAAACGAAGAACCTGACGCTCTGCATGAACACCACCATGTCCGCTGTACACTCCGACGGAAAGCATATCTCCTCCATCGACTGTTATCAGATGACGACGGAGCTCTGGATGGAGCTGACGGCCGACGTTTTTGTGGATGCGACCGGCAACGGCACGCTCGGCTATATGGCCGGCGCCGAGTACAAGATCGGCCGGGAGGGCAGGGACGAATACCGGGAAGAAGACGCCCCCGACGTGCCGGACGGCAAGACCATGGGCAACACGATCTATTTTGTGGCGGAGGACCGCGGCCATCCGGTGAGATTTGTGAAGCCCTCCTGGGCCTATACCTTTGACGAATCCGACTTCAAGCACCGGTACCACGGCGACATCGTGGTCTACCACAGCGCCGACGACGTCGTGGTGCTGAAACCGGGCGAGGATTATGAAAGCCACTCCGACGAGCTGGTGGAAAAATACGACGTCAAGAGTGGCTATTGGTGGATCGAGCTGGGCGGCGACTGGGACGACATCATCAGGCAGTCCGAGGACATCCGCTGGGAGCTTTACCGCACGGTCTACGGCGTGTGGGATCACATCAAAAACGGCGGCGACCACGGCGCGGAGAATTATGAGCTCGTCTGGGTCGGCAATCTGGGCGGCATGCGCGAGAGTCGCCGCCTGATGGGCGACTACGTCCTGAAGGAGCAGGACATCCTCGCCAACCGGATCTTTGAAGATGCCGTGGCCTACGGCGGCTGGCCCATGGACGAGCATACCGCCGCGGGCTTCGGGGCCAAGGGCCAGATCCCGTCCGTGGTCCGCTCCTTCAAGGGCCTCTATTCCATCCCCTATGGCTGCTACTGCTCCAGGACCATCGACAACCTGATGATGGCCGGGCGCGACATTTCCGCCTCCAAGCTCGCCATGGGCTCCACCCGCGTGATGGGCACCTGTGCTGTCGGCGGCGAGGCCGTCGGTGTGGCCGCGGCGAACGCCTCCCGGAAAAAGCTGACGCCCGCGCAGTACGGCAAACAGTATATGCACGAGCTCCAGCAAAAGCTCCTGGCCTGCGACCTGTACGTCATGGGGCAGAAAAACGAGGATCCGAACGACCTGGCGCTCCGCACCTCTGTTTCCGCCAGCAGCGAACAGCCCGGCTTCGCCGCGAAAAATATCATCTCCGGCGTCACACGCCGGGAGGGCGGGCAGAGCAATCTCTGGCGCTCCGGCGCCCTGCGCGAAAGCGGCGAAACGCTCACGCTGACCCTTGCGGAGCCGGCGCCTATCCATGAAGTCCGGCTGGTTTTCGACCCGGACCTCAGCGAGGAACGCTGCATCTCCGTTTCCAAGGCCTTCATCCAGAAAGAGCCGACGGGCGTCGCCCGGACGCTGGTGAAGGACTACCGCGTGGAGCTTCTCCGCGCAGGCGCGGTCGTTGCCGCCCAAACGGTCACGGACAACCACCAGCGGCGGAACACCGCCTCCTTCAGCGGCGAGCTCTGCGACAGTGTGCGCGTACACGTTCTCGCCACCAATGGCTGCGAAGATGCCCGGATCTATGAGGTCCGGATCTATTGATTCATTTACCGGTGAATTGTTTTCACGCAAAACGCGCAAAAGGAGATTTGAAACTATGCTGCAAGAAGTGATGACTGCCCCCGGCGTGATCGAATTTCAGGATGTCGCCATCCCGGAGATCAAAGAAGACCAGGTCCTTGTGAAAATGATGCGTCTCGGCATCTGCGGCTCGGACATCCACGTCTATCACGGCAAACACCCCTACACCAAATATCCCGTGACCCAGGGCCATGAGGTCTCCGGTCAGATCGTCAAAGTCGGCAGCGCCGTGACCAGCCTCTCGGCGGGACAGAAGGTCGTGCTGGAGCCGCAGGTCACCTGCGGAAAATGCTATCCCTGCACACACGGCAAATACAACCTCTGCAACGAGCTCAAGGTTATGGGCTTCCAGACCACCGGTGCCGCCAGCGAGTATTTTGCCGTCGACGCCTCCAAGGTGGACGTCATTCCGGATTCCATGTCCTATGACGAGGCAGCGCTCATCGAGCCGCTGTCCGTCACGGTCCATGCCGCGAAGCGGTTCGAGGGCCTTGTCGGCGGAAACGTCGCCATCATCGGCTGCGGCCCCATCGGCCTCCTGCTTGCGCAGTCCTGCAAGGCGCTGGGCGCGGCCAAGGTGCTTATCACCGACGTCTCCGACTACCGGCTGGAGCTTGCCCGGTCCCTCGGCGCAGATTATGCGATCAACACCGCCAGGGTCAGCTATGCCGATGCAATCGAGCAGGTATTCGGCCCCGATAAGGCCGACGTCATCTACGAGTGCGCCGGAAACAACGCCACGATGGATATGGCCATCCAAAACAGCCGCAAGGGCGCAAAGATCATCCTCGTGGCCGTCTTTGCCGACTGGGCCAAGGTGGACCTCGCCCGCCTCAACGATTCCGAGCTCACGCTCGACACCGCGATGATGTACCGCCACGAGGATTACGTGGACGCGCTGCGCATCGTGGCCGAGGGCAAGGTGCAGCTCAAGCCGCTCATCACCCGGCACTTTGCCTTCAAAGACTTCCTCGCCGCCTACCGGTACATCGACGCCAACCGCGAGCACACCATGAAGGTGGTCGTGGATATTCAGGACTGAAAAGCCTGGGAAAGGTCAAAAAGCTATGGCTATCCATGAAAAAACAGCGTCCTTCGACGTCGTTGTCATCGGCGGCGGCTTTTCCGGCGTCTGCGCCGCGATTGCCGCAGCGCGCGAGGGCGTAAAGGTCGCGATCATTCAAAACCGTTCCGTTTTCGGCGGCACCGGCAGCTCTGAAACGCGCATGCACATCGTCGGCGCCAACTGCCACTCCTCCAAGCCCAACCTGCGCGAAA
>ENA-UAMP01001139-UAMP01001139.1-human-gut-metagenome-genome-assembly--contig:-NODE-1139-length-9383-cov-12.775193_pt1 | contig 9383 bp, 7 predicted proteins | sample MGYA00243285_ERZ654501 | MGnify/ENA primary metagenome ERZ654501 (study PRJEB26926, sample SAMN06164850) | human gut metagenome | biome: ENVO:00009003; feature: ENVO:2100002; material: ENVO:00002003...
AATTACTGTCTTGTTTGCGTTGTTATTGTTCTGTATCGTTTTCAAGGTTCGTACCGGTCTCGCAGACGCCTTTGAGGCGGCTCGCGCAACCAGCTTTGTTATCTTATCACAATTTCAGCCCTGCGTCAACCCTTTTTCTTTTGTTTTTGGGCTTTTTTCAAGACTTTTTAGAAAGACGAACGAATATACCTGATTTAGCAGTCCATTGTTCGTCGTTTTTGGGCGAACCTTTTCCGTCCATCATTTACCTTTTGTCCGTCAAAAGAGTAGGGGCATCCGCAGCCTTTCTCCGCCACGGATGCCCGATCCGCTCATTATCGCCAAGAAATGTGGCTGCCGCGGTCGTCCTTCTTCACAATCAGCTGATTTTCAATCTCGTCTTTCAGCTCCGAAACGTGCGAAATGATGCCAATCTGCCGTTGCTTGCCCGCCATTTCCTTCAATATATTGACTGCCTCGTTGCGCGCGTTGTCGCTCAGTGAGCCAAAGCCCTCGTCGATGAACATCACATCCAGATGAATCGCCGCCGTCGCCGCCTGAATCTGGTCAGCCATACCGAGCGCCAGCGACAGCGCCGCCATAAACGACTCGCCGCCGGACAGCGTGTTGACGGAGCGCGTCTTGTCCGTCACAATGGAAAGCACCTCCAAGTCTAACCCCTTGTTTTTGCCCTCGCCCGCGTCCTCAACGTTAATTAGCTTCAATTCAAACTGCCCGTTCGACATATCGCGGAAGCGCCGGTTCGCGTCGCACAGAATTTTTTCCATATAGCTGCGCTGCACGAACGTCTCCAGATTCATCCGGTTGCCGCTTTCGGTGCCCGCCATCACGTCCGAAAGGTGCTGCGCGGTGTTCGCTGCCTTGCACGCCTCCGCCAGCGGTTCGCGTCCCTCGCGCAGGTCTTTCAGCACCTTTGCATTGTCCGAATGCAGGTGTTTCGCGGCTTCCAGCGCATCCGATACTTCCTTAAGCGCCGATTCTGCCGCCGCGGATGCCGCATTCAGCTGCTCCATGTTCGGCTTTTCCCGCCCGGCAATAGCGTTCTGCGCCGTCGCACACTGCCCCTCTGCCTTGGATTTCCTCTGGTCAAAGTCGCTGACTTCCTTCTGCAAGCGATCAGGCTCTTCTGCGTCGTAGTCTGCCGTCAGCTGCCGCCACTGCGTTTCATCCAGCGACTTTTCCGCCATCGTCTGCTGATACTGCTGGTTAAATTCTTCCGCATTCGCCTGTTTCTGCGGCATCTCCTCGTTCAGCCGCCGAATCTGCGTTTCGCAGTCCGTTTCCGCTTTCTGCGCCTGACGTTCTTTTTCCGCAGCCTGACTCGCTGCTGCTTCCGCCTTTTCCTTCGCTTCCCGCGCCTGTGTGCGTTGTGCCACCGCGTCCTCGCGCGTGCGGTATGCGCTGCTGGACAGTTCTTCCTGATGCAGATTCCACGTTTTTTCTGCTTCAGCCTTTTTCACTGCGGTGGATTTTGCCGTCTCCTGCGCGTCGGCTGCTGCCTTTTCCAGCTGTTCGCGCTTTTCCTTTGCACCGTCGAGATTTTTCCGCACGTCGTCCAGCGCCTTCACCTTCGCCTGAACCGACTTCGACGCGCTTTGCAGTTCCGGCAGCCACGCCGTCAGCATTGCCTCCACATCCGCCGCCGTCGCCAACGGCACATTTTCGCGGATGTTCGTCGCGTTCTCTACCAGCTTTTTTTCCGCTTCTTCAGCAGCTTTTTGCCGCTCTGTCAGCTTGACCTGCGCCGATTCCGATTCTTTTGCTTTCTCTTCCTGCGCTTTCGCCGCGTCATCCGCCGCCTTACGCCGCCGCTCCAGCTGCTCGCGGTTCAGCTGCTGATTTTCCTGCGTCAGCTGGCACGGCGCGGGATGTTCCAGCGCGCCGCAGACCGGGCAAGGCTTTCCGGACACAAGTTCACGCGCCAGCAAGCCCGCCTGCGCATTCAGGAACGCCAGCCGATAATCATCATATTCATTCTGTGCCCGCTGATATTTTTGCGTTGTGCTGGCATACGCATCCTTCGCCGCCGCTGCTTGCCTTGCTTTCTCCTGCACGTCTTTCTGGTTGCCGTGCAAGTCCTCCAGCGATTTCTTCAGGTCGCGATACTGCTGATTCTGCTGCTTGCAGACCTCATAAGCGGCTTCTGCGCCCTGTAATTCCGCTTCCTGCGTCCGCCACGCGTCTTCCTGATTCTTGAAATCATCCAGTGCTTTCTTGGCTGATTCCGCATCCGTCTTCGCCTTCGTATCCGCTTCTTCCGCCTGACGCAGCGCCTTTTCCGCTTCATCCAGCGCATCAAAGGTTTTCAGCGCCTTTTCGACCTTTGTTTCAACCTCCGCGCAGTGCGTTGTTGCCGCATCCTTCGTCTTTTCCATCTGCTGATAGCACGCTTTCGCATCCTCCGCCGTCTGCTTCAGCTGCGGAAGTTCCTGCTGCTTCGCTGCCAATTCCCGCTGTGCATCCGTCAATGCCTTCTGTGCATCCTTCATGCGCTGATACTTCGGTTCGATTGCCCACGCATCGCGGATTTTGCCAATCAGCCCGCGCTTTTTCTCGATTTCATCCGCCTGTGCCGCGCATTCTTGCAGTGTCTTTTTCGCATCCTCCAGTTCCTTAAAACGCTGCATCAGCGGCTGTGCGGCTTCGATGCGCTTCATGCACTCGTCGCGGTCGTTCTGCGCCGCCGTCTGCTGCTTCGCCAAGTCGCCCTGCTGCAGCTGCAAGCGCGCACACACGGCGGACAGCACCTCCGCCAGCGTATCCACCTGTTCGGGCTGCAATTCTTTTGCAGTGATAACCGTGCCTTTCGCCGCTTCCAGCGCCTGCGCATCTTCCTCCGGCAGCCCTTCCGTCACCGCTCTCCCCGCAAAAAAGGACATATTCGCCCGCTGGGTCTTCGCCGCAGTATTCTTGTCCTTCGCCAGCGTCTTCAGGCGTTCGCTCAACTGATAATAGTAGTCCGTTTTCAGCAAATCGCGCAGCAGTTCCGTCTTTTCCTTGCTGCCCGCGCGCAGGAAATCCATAAATTCGCCCTGCGCAATCATCACCACTTTGCGGAACTGGTCTGCCGTCAAGCCCACAATCTCTTCGATTTTCCGGTTCGTTTCCGACAGCTTGCCCGGATACTGCGAGCCGTCCGGCATCAGCAGCTCCGCCGTCTCGCCCTCTTCCTGCTGCTTTGCACCTGTTCGCTTGGCGGGGCGGATGTGCCGCGGCGTGCGCGTAATCTTGTACGTTTCCTCCTGCCCGTGCTGATGCGCCGTAAAGACAAGCGACACAAGCGGCTTGTCATTCCGCACGTCCACAAACTGGCTCAGCAGCTCGTTTTCCTTGCCGCTGCCGTTTGTGCTCACTTCGCCGTAGAGCGCGAACATCATTGCATCGAAAATGGTGGATTTGCCCGACCCCGTGTCGCCGCTGATGAGGAAAAAATCGCCGCCCTTTTGGAAGTCAATCTCCGTTTTTTCGCCGTAAGAGCCAAAGGCCTGCATCGTCAAAAGAATCGGTTTCATGCGTTTTCCTCCTTCATGGCGTTCATGACCTCCGTCAGCAGCGCCTTTTCCTCGGCGTTCAGCCGCTCGCCCGCAAATTGCAGACACAGCTCGTAGGGGGAGAGCGTTTCCGTGCGCTCCTGCAGAGCTGCCAGCTCCACCGTTTCCTCGCGCTCGCGCCGAAGCTCCAGCAGATTCGGATACCTCTCCCGCAGCAGTTCGCGCAGACCCACCATCTCCGTCGCCTCCGCGCCTATCACGCAGATGGACACGAAATCCTCGCTCGCGCCGGACAGCAGCGCTTCCCGCGTCGCGCGCAGCTTCCGCACCTGATGCACGGGGTGCAGCGGCAAAACCGTCGTCCGCACGTCGCCTTTCGCGCCCATTTCCACCATCAAGATGCCCTTCTGCTGATTTTCCTCGCTGAGGGAGTAAGGCATCGGCGTGCCGCAGTAACGCAACGTTTCACTGCCGACCTTCATCGGCTTGTGGATGTGCCCCAGCGCGGCATAGTCAAAATCCGCAATCAGCGACGCGGGAATTGCATCCACATTGCCGACCTGCTTCACCTCGTTCTCCGCGCGCTCGATGTTCTCCGCGTCGCCGCCATCGGGCAGGAAGAACTGATGGCTGACCAGCACGTTCCGCTCGTCGGGGTTCAGCGGCGACAGCGCCAGCAGACGCGAAAATGCTTCGGGATAACTCAAATTGTCGCCGTTCTCCTTCGTCCCGGTCACAAGGCGCACCATGCCCGGCCGCACGAACGGCAGCAGGTAGAAATTCACCGCACCGAAATCGTCCGTCAGAGTGACGCGCTCGATGGTTTCGCCCTTCTGCATGGGCGGATTGCCAATCATGTGGATGCCGCGATCAGACAGTTCGCTGCGGAAGACATCGAGCCGCTGCGCGCTGTCGTGGTTGCCGGAAATCAGCAGGATTTCGCCGTTCGGGAGCGCCGCGCGGAGCTGCGTCATGAAGTCGTCAAACAGCGCAACCGCTTCGACAGGCGGCACGGAACGATCGTAAATATCTCCCGCGAAAACCACGGCGTCGGGCTGATACTGCCGGGTCAGCGCGACGATTTCATCAAGAATTGCCTTCTGATCTTTCAGCAGGTCATGCTCGTAGAGTTTGATGCCCAGATGGAGGTCGGACAGGTGGAAAAAGCGCATAGACTGCCTCCTTTTGAAATTACGAATTTCTGCTGACGGCGTGTAATTCACCATTTTTCGTGCTTGTCAGCATCTTTTTTTGTTTCCATTATACAACAATACAGGAATTTGTCAACTTCATTTTCCGTTTTGCTTTTCGCACATGAAAAAGGGCTGTGAAAGAACGGTTTGTCCTTCCGCAGCCTCTTGCGCAATTATACTATTTCCAGATAAAGCAGTATGATTAGTCACCGAACGAGATGCCGATGTTCCGGGCGGTCGTAATCATCGTGTTGTCCGGCGGAACCAGCTTCGGCACGCCGGCAATGTCGGACAGCTTGTTGTGGGTGATTTCGTTGCCTTTCAGCGCCACGGTTACGCCGTACACGCCGTCGCGGATAAGTTCCGCCGCGTGCACGCCAAACTGCGTGGACAGCACGCGGTCGTAGGCGTTCGGGCTGCCGCCGCGCTGGATGTGACCCGGCACAACCGCGCGCGCTTCCACGCCCACGAGGTCGCGAAGCTGCTGCGCTACATACGCGCTGGAGGAGAAATGTTCCGCCGCGCGCTTGGCTTCGCGTTCCTTCTTGCCCATCTTCGCTTCTTCGGGGGTCATTGCACCCTCAGCCACCGCGATAATCGTGAAGCCCTTGTTGCTCTTGGCGCGGCTTTCGACAACCTTGGCAACCTTCTCGATTTTATAGGGGATTTCGGGAATCAGGATGGCATCCGCGCCGCCCGCCACGCCGGAATACAGCGTCAGCCAGCCCGCCTTGTTGCCCATGATTTCCACCACCATGCAGCGCCCGTGCGACGCCGCCGTGGTGTGGATGCGGTCGATGACCTCCGTCGCAATGTCCATCGCTGTGTGGAAGCCAAACGTGAAGTCCGTGCCATAGAGGTCGTTGTCAATCGTTTTGGGCAGACCGATGACGTTCAGCCCTTCCTTGGAAAGGAGGTTCGCCGTCTTGTGCGTGCCATTGCCGCCGAGGGTGACAAGGCAGTCAAGTTTCAAATCCTTGTAGGTCTTTTTCATGGCAGCAACCTTGTCCACGTTGTCTTCGCCAATCTTGCGCATATCGCGGAAGGGCGTGCGCGCCGTGCCAAGAATCGTGCCGCCAAGGGTCAGGATGCCGGAGAACTGGCTGCGCTTCATCTCCTGATAGTCGCCCGTGATGAGACCCCGATAGCCGTCGTGGATGCCGACAATCTCCGCGTCAAACAATTCATACGCCGCGCGGGTCACGCCGCGGATTGCTGCGTTCAAGCCGGGGCAGTCACCGCCGCTGGTCAGAATACCGATTCTTCTTTTCATTGCCAAACCTGACCTCCTCTTGATTTTTGCTGGATTCAAGCGTATTATAACATGGTTGCAGGCAAATTTCCACCGTCATTTTGACGAAATTGCCCGTTCTGTGCCTGGTTGCGGCGTTTTTCTCCATCCATCACGCCGAAAAAAGGAGGATTTTGCCCATGTCGAACAAAGCGCGCGTCCTCAATCACCTGCAGATGCTTAGCATTCCCTGCGAAGTTTACGAGCATCCCGCGGTTTTCACCATGGAGGAGTGCCTCGCGCTGCCCTACGCCGCGCCGGATGTCACCTTCTGCAAGAACATTCTGCTGTGCAACCGCCAGCAGACGGCATTCTATCTGTATGTGACCCTGCCGGACAAGCCCTTCCGCACAGCGGAGACAAGCAAGCTGCTGCATTCCTCGCGGTTGTCGTTTGCGCCGCCAAAGTGCCTGCCGACGATGCTGGGGCTGGAATCAGGGAGCTTGTCGCCGCTGGGTCTGTGGTTTGACGAGGAGAAGCGGATTCAGCTGGTCTTTGACCATGATGTGAAGCGGGAAGGACGGATTGCGTTCCATCCATGTGATAATACGGCGACGGTGGTGTTTGCGCAGGAGGTTTTCTGGACGCAGGTCGTGCCGACATTGGGGCATGAACCGATTTGGCTATAAAGGAAGAAGAGCATGTGCCGCGGTTTGCAATGCTATGCTGCAATTGGGAACAGTCCTGATATATCCGCTTTTATCCTTCGGGGGTCATTTTTTTCATTGCAATCAGCGTTGCCAGCATGATTAAAGGGAATATACAGCCCGTCAGCAGACCCGCCTGAAGATTATCCCCGGCATGCTGCGAAAAATATCCCACCACACTCGGCCCAAATGCGCCGCCCATGTCCCCTGCCATTGCCAGCAGCGCAAACAGCGCCGTACCGCCTTTGGGAATCCTCGGAGCAGTGATGCTGATGCTTCCGGGCCACATAATACCCACTGAGAAGCCGCACATGACACAGCCAACTAAGCCCCAAATCGGCATTGCAGATAGACCGGCCAAAAGATAGCTCACGACGCAAATAACGCCCGATATAAGCATAAACTTTATCAAATCTATCTTTTCTCCGAATTTGCCATACAGCATACGCGAAATTCCCATTGTGGTTGCAAACAAGCACGCCCCTGCCAAATCGCCGACAGATTTCGTTAATCCTAATGCGGATTCTGCAAAAGCTGATGCCCACTGCGCCATTGACATTTCAGATGCTCCAGCACAAATCATAAGGATGATTGCAGCTGCAAAAATAGGCTTTTTCAGCAATTGACGCAGCGACATTCCTTGCCCGTCTTCTACCAGACGCTCAATCGGACAAGTAGCAAAATTGTAGATATTATACAGCGGAATAATTGCCCATACGCAAGCCAGTATCCGCCATTTGTCGATGCCGAAAATTGCAAAGTACAGCGTAGAAAGCAAAATCACGCCCACACTGCCCCAGCAATAGAAAGAATGAAGAAGGCTCATCACCTTTTCCTTATGTTCGAAGGGACAGGCTTCCACAATCGGACTGCACAGTACCTCAATAAGGCCGCTCCCGAATGCGTAAAAAAACACGCCGATCAGTATTCCGATATAGGGCGATACGATATTGGGTAAAACCGCAATGCCAATCAGACCAAGACCAGCTAACAGCTGCGACGCCACAATGGACTTTCGGTAGCCAATAGCATCTACATACTTTGCGCATATTAAGTCTACGACCAATTGCGTCACATAGAACACCGCAGGAATTAAGGCAATCTGACCCAGCGAAATGTTGAAATCAGAATGAAACGACCAAAAAAGCAATGGCGCAAAATTAGCGGCAATTGCTTGCGTGATGAGGCCAAGATAGCAGGCTCTTAAGGTTTTGCTGTAGTTCTTCATGACTCGAAGCGCTCCTTTCAGAATTCTTTTGAATAATATCACGTTTATTTTGGAATAGCAATTGACTTTTCCACCTTATTGCTGTACAATATCACAATACAGAGGAGGTTGGCATGTTTGGAGAATAATAACGAATTGAAAATCATCACAGATGAAACGCTCATGGAAAAGCGAAACCACGGTCAACCGGCATTTCCGTTCCAATACTATCTGGAAGACATCTGGGATTTCGACTTTCATACGCTCGGTTGGCATTGGCATCAAGAAATTGAATTTGTTTATGTGCAAAGCGGCGAAGCACACTGCTGTGTCGGAAAAGATCGTTTTTCTCTGCCAGCAGGCAGCGGCTTATTTATCAATACGAAAATACTACATCAATTTACAGCAGAGCACCCCACCGTGATACCTAATATTGTTTTTTCTCCGGTGCTGTTAGCTTCACCAGAAAGTTTTGTATATCAACAATATGTTAACCCATTGCTTGTTTCCGACATTCCCTATTTGGTTTTTGAGCCGCTTTCTTTATGGCATAAGGAGATACTTTCACTGCTGAATCAAGTTTTCAAAACACAAGAGCAGCCAAATTTCAGGGAGTTGACAACTTTGCGACTGCTGACCTCCATTTGGGAAGTGCTGTATGAAAATATGGAATCCAGGCTTCAGCAGGGGCAGCCTGTTAAAAGAGACCTCAATGCTTCTCGCCTGCAAATGATGATGAGTTTTATTCATAGTCATTATGCTGACCAGATTTCCCTTGCTGATATTGCAAATTTTGCCCATGTAAGCAATAACAGTTGTATGCAAATCTTCAAAAATGGCATTCGCCAGTCTCCAGTTTCCTACTTAATACAGTACAGACTGAAAAAAGCCGCTGAACTGCTGGCAAACACGGAAATGAAGGTTGCGGTCATATCAGAAGAATGCGGATTTCACGATGTCCCATATTTTTACCGCAAATTCAAAGAAATTTACGGAATCTCTCCAATTGAATATAGAAAAAGCAACCTGTAATAGCATTTCCAGATAAGAAAGTGCCGAAATTCCCCCACAAATTTCCCTTTTTCGGGAATTTTCCTCATCCTACGTTCGTTTCATACGCAGGGCGCACATTTCCAGCCCTCATCCACCCCAGAGAAAAGGAGCATCCCCCATGCAGCACATTTGGAAAGTCTTGCTGACCTCTCTGCTGATTTTCGCCCTTGCCGCCACCGCTTGCCTCGCTGAGGACAGCGAAGCGCAGTATCAGGCATATTCCTACACCACTTTCAGCCTGCGCCGAACGCCCAGCGAGAGCGACCGCGGCATCAGCGTGCAGAAGAAGACAAAAATCCTCATTCTGGAATGGGACGACGCGTGGTGCAAGGTGCAGGTCGGCAATAAGGTCGGGTATGCCAAACCGGAATGGCTGTACCGCGTGCAGTCGCTGGATGCGCTGCATTATCCCCTGCAAAATCTGCCGCATCGCATGAGCGGCTATGTAATGTCTACTGAATAACCATCCGTTTTTCACGCGATTGCAGAAGTCCGAGTAGC
>ENA-UAMP01001140-UAMP01001140.1-human-gut-metagenome-genome-assembly--contig:-NODE-1140-length-9364-cov-3.330218_pt1 | contig 9364 bp, 7 predicted proteins | sample MGYA00243285_ERZ654501 | MGnify/ENA primary metagenome ERZ654501 (study PRJEB26926, sample SAMN06164850) | human gut metagenome | biome: ENVO:00009003; feature: ENVO:2100002; material: ENVO:00002003...
AGATGCTCAGGAGTCTCGTGGGCTCGGAGATGTGTATAAGAGACAGGTATGAGGCTTTGTGCTGTCAATTGTTTCATCGTATACACAAAGTTCGTCCGCAAGTGCCTTGCCGCTTTCATTGTCATAGAAACGGTACAGCTTCTTGTAATGGGGATTGGTTATCTTTGCGGTGTTTTCGCTTATTTTTATCTTGGGAATGATGTTTCCCTGTTCATCCTCCACTGCCGCCAGCTTATAAACACCTCCGAACACGGGTGCGCTCTTTGCGGTGATGAGCCTTTCTCCTACTCCGAAGGTATCTATCTTAGCCTCCTGCATCATCAGATCACGGATAAGATATTCATCAAGCGAATTTGACGCAACTATCTTACAACACTGAAGTCCTGCCTCATCAAGCATCTTTCTTGCTTTCTTGGACAGATATGATATATCGCCCGAATCAAGCCTTATGCCGAAATTTGTGATACCCTTAGGCACAAGCACCTCTTTAAATGCCTTTATAGCGTTCGGAACGCCGCTTTTCAGTGTGTTGTAAGTGTCAACAAGCAGTACGGCATTATCGGGATATATTTCGCAGTAAGTCCTGAATGCGTCATACTCAGTATCGAACATCTGTACCCACGAATGTGCCATAGTGCCGCCTGCGGGAACACCGTACTTGAAATCGGTCAGCGTACAAGCAGTACCTGCACAGCCGCCTATATAAGCCGCTCTTGCGCCTATCACGGCACCGTCTGCGCCCTGCGCCCTTCTTGAGCCGAATTCAAGCACTGTTCTGCCGTTTGCCGCTCTGACTATTCTGTTCGCTTTTGTGGCTATGAGCGACTGGTGATTTATCGCAAGCAGGATATAGGTTTCTATAAGCTGTGCCTCGATAGCCGGTGCTTTTACGGTAAGGACAGGCTCGTGCGGAAAAACAGGAGTACCCTCAGGTACGGCGTAAATATCGCCGGTAAATCTGAAGTCTTTGAGATATTCGAGAAATTCTTCATCAAAAATCTTCTTACTGCGCAGAAATTCTATATCTTCGGCAGAAAAATGAAGTTCTTTTATATATTCGATTATCTGGTCAAGTCCGGCCGCAATCGCAAATCCGCCGTTGTCGGGAACGTTTCTGAAAAATACATCAAAATATGTCGTGCGCTTATAGAAGCCGTTTTTAAAATAGCCGTTCGCCATAGTAAGCTCATAGAAATCGCACAGCATTGTGAAATTATCCTTGTTCATTAGTCTGCTCCTTTATTTTATTATTATCTGCATACCTTCCATAGTATCAAGGGCGGCATTGTGAAGCCGCTCGTCATTTGATGCCGTGAGCATGCTGTCTACTATTATATCCGCATCGGGTAAAGCCGTTTTTGCGAGTACGGCATTGGCAACAACACAGATATTCGTTACCACGCCCACAAGCTCAACGGAGCCGTAACAGGCGGTTTTAAGATACTCATAAAGAGCGTCCGAGCCGAAGGTGGTTTTCCTGAATACTATATCTTCGCCGGAAACGCAGTCGGCAACACTGCCGTAAAGCTTATGTCCGTCCGTATTCTCTATACAGTGAGGTACGGGCAGATGCTTTCCCTCATAGCTATCCATATAATCGTCATAATGAGTGTCAAGAGTAAATATGACATCATCGCCGTTTACATGATAGGAATTTATTTTGTTGGCGATTCCGAGTTCAAGCGTCTTTGCCTTTTCAAAGCCGAGCGAACCACTTACAAAATCATTCTGATAGTCCACTACAATTAAGCACTTTTTCATAATGCAGCTCCTTTCATATCATGATACTATTTTACACCTATTTCAAGCACTTGTAAAGAGTTTTGAACGGCATCGGAAAATTTTGAACACGGCAATTGTTCTGATTGACAGCATCGGAAATAACTGTTATACTTTAATAAGAAATAAATATGAAACGGAGAAGCTTATGATATACTCAAACCCGTCTTTTGAAACAGAGAAGCACACTCACGCATTCGGTGCGATGCTTTGGTGGGCGGTGAGCCTTATTTCTATGTTCACTGTCGGCACAGGCGTTACCGCTATCGGTCTTTGTGCAGCTTCGGTGCTTAAAATAACAAGCACATTTTTGCAGGATAATACGGTAATCGTTCTTATGTTGTTCTTTGCTGTGGCGATTATCATATTCTTTATCGGTCTGCTGAGATTCGCCTCAGTTCTTACAACGTCATATAAGTTTGACGGCAATACAATAATCAAAGGCACTCTTGCCGCAAGAGGCGGTCTTATCTCGAAAATCACCGCAAATACGGATTTTGAATTTGTGAGAGCGAATTTTGATACCGCCAGATATAAAAAGACGATTTACGAAAACGCTGTTCTGACAGGCGAAACAAAGCGTTATCTCAAATACAGCAGTAACGGCAGAACAATAAAAATACCGAAAATCTACGACAGTATGCCTGATTTACGGATTGCTGAAAATACGGTAAAGAAATCCGTTGCAAGCAGGGTTATCAAAAGAGTGGTTTTAGTATTTGCAATCTTTCTGGCACTCGAGATAACCGATTTGTGTATAGGCTACGGCAAAAATGACGAGGTAAACGGCAATATCTCCCAAAGCAACGCTACAGTTGAAAAGATACTCACCGAAAACGGCTTTACAATGCAGAAAATCAGCAACATCGTATATCTTTACACCAAGTCCACAGCCGACAACAGCCGTACATCAAAGCTTCGAATCGTATATGACAAAAGCGGAAATATCGACAAATCCGAAGTTGAAATGTTCATAGAAAGCGAAAACGACATCCTTGCGCTTGAAAATCTTCTGAAAGTTTTCTGCAAGACGCAAAGTACCGATGAATTTATTTCGGATGTGCGAAAACAGCTTGACGGCGAAAGTACAAACGCCAAGCTGACGCTTGATAACGGGCAGGTATTAAGGCTTGGCACAAGCGGCGGTTATACGGAAGTACATACAAGCCGTTAACGAAAACGACCCTGCGGTAAATATGCCGCAGGGTCTTAGTCATTTATTCAGTAATTTTTGCAGAAGGCTGAGATTATCGTTTCTCATCTGCTCCGTTTTCGCTTTATCGGGAACATATATACCGCTATCGGAGAGGGTTATCACATCGCCCTCTCTGACAAAGGGAGATAGCTTATCTCTGTCTAATATAATCTGCTTTTCGTCATCAAAAACTACCGCTTTATCTTCTTCAAATCTGTCAACAATAAGCATAGTGTTCTCCTATTTCAAGTACAGGCTGTGATGATGAAAGATTTCGGCGCTTATGCTGTTTTTGCCGCCGAATATACTGCTCCAGCACGGAAGATGCTCGATATTGAACACATATTCGTTCAGGGTCATAAAAATACAAACACAAGCGATTATCACAGCTAAAGTAATCAGCACGTTAGTGCTTTTTCTTCTGCATTTTACTCCTGCCGCCGCTCTTATTGCCCTGTCGTTGATACGTCTTTGCTTTTGAAGAGGAGTTCTTGCCATTTTTCACTGCTCCTTTTCTGTCCTGCTGCAAGGCTAATCCGTCGGGGGTGATAAGGCATTCCTTACCGTATCCGATAAGGTCACGTCTGCCTGCCCTTATGAGAGCCTTTGCAACTATCTGCTTATTCTCTTTTTTGTAATACTGCAGAAGCGCTCTTTGCATCTCCTTTTCCTTCGGGTCACGGGGGATATAGACCTCCTGCATAGTATAAGGGTCAAGCCCTGTATAATACATAGCTGTTGATATTGTTCCGGGTGTGGGATAGAAGTCCTGCACCTGCTCGGGTCTGATGTTATGCTTTTTAAGGAACACCGCAAGCTCGACCGCTTCTTTTACGGTACAGCCGGGATGCGATGACATAAGATACGGCACCAGATACTGTTCCTTACCGCATTCCTTGGTGTACTTGTAAAACTTCTTTTCAAAGTCCTCATATACCTCGATGTGAGGCTTGCCCATAAGATCAAGCACCTTGTTGCTTGCGTGTTCGGGGGCAACCTTAAGCTGTCCGCTGACATGATGCTCTACAAGCTCCTTGAAAAACTCATCGTTCTTATCCTTCATCATATAGTCGTATCTTATACCTGAACGGATAAATACACGCTTGACATTTTTTATGGAACGTATCTTTCTGAGCATCTCAAGATACTCGCTGTGGTCTACCTTCAGCGCAGGGCAAGGTTCGGGAGCAAGGCACTTTTTGCCCTTGCAAAGTCCTGCCTTTTCCTGCTTGTCGCAGGAGGTCCTGCGGAAGTTTGCGGTAGGACCGCCAACATCGTGGATATATCCCTTGAAGCCCGGTTTTTTCGTAAGGTCTATCGCTTCGTTTATAACCGATTCCTCGCTTCTTGTCTGTATTCTTCTGCCCTGATGCAAGGCTATCGAACAGAAATTACAATAACCGAAACAGCCTCTGTTATGAGTTATGGAAAACTCAACTTCCTTTATTCCCGGAACTCCGCCGCCCTTTTCATAGCAAGGGTGATATGCTTTCATATAAGGCAACTCGTATGCCTTGTCAAATTCGCTCTGCGTAAGGCTTCTCTGAGGAGGATTCTGTACAAGCATCATATTTCCGTGACGCTGTACCATAGTTTTACCGTAAACCTCGTCCTGCTCGTCATACTGCTGACGGCAGGATTTTGCGTATGCTTTCTTATTCTCGCTGACTATCTCGAAGCTGTCGCACTGCACCGCACCGAGAGGAGTATTCTTAGGCTCGGTAAGATAGCAGGTGCCTCTTATGTCGTGTATCTCCGACAGCTTTTTACCCTCGGCAAGCTCTCTGTAAAGCTGTACTATCGTAAGCTCGCCCATTCCGTACATCAGAAGCTTAGCTCCGCTGTCAACCAGTATTGACGGCATTACCTTATCCGCCCAGTAATCGTAATGGGCAAATCTGCGCAGGCTTGCCTCAAGTCCGCCTATCGCTATTTCTTTATCGGGGAACAATCTTGTAAGCGTTTTACAATATACCGTTACTGCTCTGTCGGGACGTTTTCCGCCCTTTCCGCCCTCGGAATAGGCATCATCCCACCGTTTTTTCTTGAATACAGTATAATTCGACACCATACTGTCTATATTTCCGCCCGTTACAAGAAAACAGTATTTCGGCTCACCGAGTTTTTTGAAATCCTCATCGGTTACGGGCTGAGCGATTATTCCGACATTACAGCCGCAACTTTCAAGCATACGGGATATAATAGCTATACCAAATGACGGATGATCAACATAGGCATCGCCTGTAATGCAAATGAAGTCAAGCTGATCTATCCCTCTGTCTTTCATATCCTGTTTTGATATAGGTAAAAAAGGCATTTATTTCACTTTCCTTTATTGTTGTTTATTCATCTGACGCTCGTAGTACTGCTCCTTAGTCATAAGCACCTCTCTTGGCTTACTTCCCTGTGACGGTCCTACGATGCCCATTTCTTCCATTACATCGACAAGTCTTGCGGCTCTGCCGAAGCCGAGTTTTAGCTTTCGCTGAAGCGTACTTACGCTTGCCTGTCCGTTTTCAACTACGATACGGATAGCGTCCTCCAGCTTATCGTCGCTGACATCAATATCTCCGCTTTCAAAGCCGACGCTGTCTGAGGATTTATCGTTGCCCTTGACAAGCTCTGCCTGTCGCTCGACCTCTTTCATAACATCATCGTCATAATCAAGCTCGAATTTATTCTTCAGGAAATCCACAACACGTTCAACTTCCTTATCGGAAATCCAACAGCCTTGTACACGGATAGGCTTCGGCATAGAAACAGATTTAAAGAGCATATCGCCCTTGCCGAGCAGTTTCTCCGCTCCCTGCTCATCCATAATTACACGGCTGTCAGTACCGGAGCTTACCTTTAATGCGATACGGCTGGGGATATTAGCCTTTATAAGACCGGTAACAACATCTACGGTCGGTCGCTGTGTAGCTATGACAAGGTGCATACCTGCGGCTCTTGCCATCTGCGCAAGACGGCATATACTGTCCTCTACCTCGTTCTTAGATGCCATAATAAGATCGGCAAGCTCATCTATAAAAATCACCGTCTGGCTCATTTTATCCATCTCGGGATCCTTAGCCGCAAGAGCGTTATAGCCGTGTATATTGCGGACATTGTACTCAGAGAACATACTGTATCGCTTCAGCATTTCGCCTACCGCCCAGTTCAGAGCGCCCGCCGCCTTTTTAGGATCTGTCACAACAGGGATAAGCAGGTGAGGTATGCCGTTATAAGCCATAAATTCAACGGCCTTCGGGTCAATCATTATAAACTTTACGTCTTCGGGCTTGCTTCTGAAAAGTATCGACATGATTATCGAGTTCACGCATACGGATTTACCCGAGCCGGTCGTACCTGCAATCAGCAGATGTGGCATCTCGGCTATATCGGCTATTACTATGCCGCCCGAAATATCCTTACCCAGCACAGCCGCCAGCTTGCTTTTCTTTTCGGCAATATCACTGCTTTCGATAAGCTGTCTGAATGGTACGGTATCTCTTATCTTGTTCGGCACTTCGATGCCTACAGCGGGCTTATTGGGTATAGGCGCTTCTATTCTGATACCGGATGAAGCGAGGTTAAGCGCAATGTCATCGGCAAGTCCTGTTATCTTGGAAATTTTAACGCCTGCCGCAGGCTGTAATTCATATCTTGTTACAGAGGGTCCTCTGCAAGTACCGATACATTTTGTCTGAACACCGAAGCTGCGTAACGCTTCAACAATGGTGTTCGCATTTGTTTCAAGCTCTCTGTCGATGTCCTCCTGTGCCTTACCGGGCATAATCTCATCAAGAAGCGCAGTAGGCGGCAGAGGGTGATCTTCCTCGTTAAGCGTCACTGTATAGAGTTTATCACTGTCGCTTGTATCGCCGTCCTGCTTGTCCTCCTGCACTGCGGCACTGTCTGTAATACCGTCAGGTGTAGTGCCTGCAATACCGGAATCGGTATAATCTGCGATAAAAGGCGCTTCAGCAGGCGGTGCAACAGGAGCGTTCACATCGTTCACAAACTGCTCTTCTCTCTGTACAGAAGAATTTTGTTCATAGTTTGTTTCTTCTATGAATGAATTTAAAGCAGCCTCAACGGGATTGACCTCCTCCGGAGGATAAATAGGCAGGGGCGGAAAATATTCCGGTATCGGCTCGCTGTCCTCCTGCTTATCCGCAGCTACGCTCTGTGCCTTTTGAGCAGAGCCGTTGTTATCGGCTACGGGCAGGTCGGGCAGCTTATCGCAGGACATATGTACATCGCTCTCAGGAGCGATCTCAGGCAAATGCTCATTGCTCTGCTGAACCGCCTCTTCGGGTTTTGGCGATACCTTGCCGTTGTAATTGTTGATCTCGTTTATGAAATTATCGCTGTCCTTTTTCTGCTCCTCGATATTCTCATCGTGTCTTTCCTGAAGCGTAGTTGCAGGAGTTCCGACAGCGTTTGATTCAAGCTCTATAAGTTTTTCCTTGCGCTCGCTTTCCGCCTGCAGCCTCTGCTGTTCCTGCTCAAGTCTGTATGCCTCCATTTCTTCCCTATGCTGAGCGTGTTTCTCCTTGGCGGTAACCGCAACCTTTTTTACGGGTTTTCCTACAGCGCTTAAAAAGTCCATAAGCGACTTTCTGCTGATAAGCATAACAAATACGAAAGCAATCAGTATAATCATCACTATTGCGCCGACATTGCCGAACAAAAGCAAAAGCCACGCAGGTACGCCGCCTATGATACCGCCGCCCATCAGCCGTGTTCCGTCCGAATAAAGACTTGCCACCGCTCCGAAAAAGTCGTTCGTGCCTTCTCCGACACTGCCCACAAAGAATATCTGTATAGCTGTGCTTAATATCACTATTCCGCCCGACAGCTGTAATATCTTGGTGAGGATGCTTGTCCTGCTCTTATCCGTTGCAATAAGTACGGCTACATATATAAGAATAGGGCCTGTAAAAAATACCGTAAAGCCGAACACGCCGCAGAGGAATGAGTAAATCATATCAAGCAGATTCAGGCTGGCGCCTTCCGCCCTGTTAAGACTGCCGATAAAGCCTATAATCGTAAACAGCGCCATAAGAACACCTATGGCGAAAAGAATTATAGAGCTTCTTCTTCTTTTTGATTTAAGCTCCTTTTCAATGTCATTCTTGCAACGTTCACTCAGTTCTCGCTGCTTATCTTCAATAGTCTGATCCTTTTTCCGTGTTTTGCCCGACGACCCTGAAGTTCTTGCTTTAGCCTCATCGGTGCTGTTGTTCAGATTGCGCTTTGCTGCCATGTTTCTACGTCCTTTCTCCCAAAATCATTGAATAATATTTAAATTCTGTCAGAAAACAAAAACGAAGTGTGAGCCGGTCGCCAGTTCATAAGCACCGATGCCTATGCAGGCAAGACCGAGTATTGCCGTATAGAATCCGAAAATCTTGAATCTGTCCTTTTTAAGAAGCCACTTTACAAGAGCTATCGCAAGAAGTCCCACTGCCGCAGATACGACAAAGCCTATTCCGAGCTGTACCCAGTCAAGCTCTACATTGCTTTTTAACGCATCACCGATCTCAAGCACACTTCCGCCGAGAATTGCGGGGATACCGAGTATAAACGAGAATGTGACCGCAGTTTCCTTTGTAAGTCCGCAGAAAAGGCCTGCGGCGGTTGTAGAGCCTGAACGTGATACACCGGGAAACAGAGCCACGCACTGCATTGCGCCTATTGCAACGGCATCTGCGACCTTCATCTTATCGCCTGTTTTGTTGCCCTTTATGCACTTATCCGACATAAAGAGAAGGATTGCGGTAAAGATAAAGGCAAAGCCCTCAAAAATGATGTCATTGTCGCCCTCAAAGCCTGTAAAGAAGTCTTTGAAGAAGTAAACGGGTACAAGCATAGCGGTGGAAATTATGACCATAAACATCATACGTCTGTTGGCGTTCATATTCTTCCACGAAAATTTGCCTGTGAAAATATCCTTTATAGTAAGGAAAAATTCCTTTATCATTCCCCAGATAGTAGGGAAAAATGCTATAAAAACCGCCAGAAGCGTTCCTAAATGCAGTACAACGGAGGTTATAAGGGTGTTTTCTCCGATATTCATAAAATGCTGGGCAACAGACAGATGGCCTGAGCTTGAAACGGGAAGAAACTCCGTAAGTCCCTGTATAATGCCCTGAATGATTATGCTTATGTAATCCATTTTCTTTTGTTCCTTTCGGATTATTTCGTATTGTTTATTTTAGGCAACACCGCACAAAGACCATATTTTGTATTTTGTACGCATCTTGCTTGCATATTTTCCGTAATCTTGCACAATTCGTCCTTACAAGGCGTCAGCCTTGCTTTGTCCTCATTGTACAATCTGACGAAAAATCTGACTGCACAATACGCGCACAATCTTTGTGCGGTATTGCCTTAATATATATG
>ENA-UAMP01001147-UAMP01001147.1-human-gut-metagenome-genome-assembly--contig:-NODE-1147-length-9335-cov-11.154741_pt1 | contig 9335 bp, 8 predicted proteins | sample MGYA00243285_ERZ654501 | MGnify/ENA primary metagenome ERZ654501 (study PRJEB26926, sample SAMN06164850) | human gut metagenome | biome: ENVO:00009003; feature: ENVO:2100002; material: ENVO:00002003...
TTGCCCCAAACCCCAGCAGGGGCGCCGCCCCTGCACCCTGCAAGGGGCATTGCCCCTTGACCCTTTTTTTGCGCCCCGGCTTGGTTGCGCTTCCCATACAACAAATGCCCCGGCAGTTTTTCGCTGTCGGGGCGTTTCCTTTATCCCTTTCCTTTATTCCTCCGGCTTTTCTACCCGGATAATCCGTTCAATCACCGGCTGATTCGCCTTGGCGACCGTCCCGTTGCGATCCGTCACCGGCGTATGCTCGCAAATTGCGTCCACAACCTCCATCCCGCTGATGACCTTGCCGAACGCGGCGTACTGCCCGTCCAAATGCGGCGCATCCGCGTGCATGATGAAGAATTGGCTGCTGGCGCTGTCCATCGCGCTTGACCGCGCCATCGACAGGACACCGCGCGTGTGTTTCAGGTCGTTCTGCACGCCGTTGGCGCTGAATTCGCCCTTGATCCGCTGGCTTGAACCGCCCGTGCCGTTGCCGTTCGGATCGCCGCCCTGAATCATGAAGCCGGAAATGATGCGGTGGAAGGTCAAGCCGTCGTAGAAGCCGCTGTCCACGAGGGAAAGAAAGTTCGCGACGGTAATGGGTGCGGTGTCGGCGTACAGCTCCGCGACAATCGTGCCGTAGTCCTTCACGTCAATTTGGACGTAGGATGTGCCGGTCAGGGGCGTGTCCGTCGGTGCGTCGGCGGCGGGGGAGTCCGCATTCTGGGCGGAACAGCCCGTTAAAATCAGCAGCAAAATCAGCAGAAGCGGCAAAATTCGTTTCATGTTAGTTCTCCTTTATAGAATGTAATCCATCGCCATCATCAGCGAAAATCCGACGGCGAACAGCACCGTGCCAACATTGGTGTGCGTGCCCTGCGCCATCTCCGGCACAAGCTCCTCGACGACGACGTAGAGCATCGCGCCCGCGGCGAAGGACAGCATCACGGGCATCATCGGGGCGAAAACCGCCGCCAGCCCGATGGTCAGCAGTGCGCCCAGCGGCTCAACCGCGCCGGACAGCATCCCCAGCGTGAACGCCTTCTTGCGGCTCATGCCCGCCTGACGCAGGGGCATGGCGACAATCGCGCCTTCGGGCACGTTTTGCAGGGCGATGCCGATGGCAAGGGCAAACGCGCTGGCGAAGGATACGCTGCCGACCTGCTCCGGCTGCATACTGCCCGCGTAGACCACGCCAACCGCCATCCCCTCCGGCAGATTATGCAGCGCAACGGCGAGCGCGACCATCATCGACCGGGGGAGCGACGCGCGCAGCCCCTCCTGTTCGCCATCCAGGTGGACGTGAGGGACGAGGCGATCCAGCAGAAGCAGGAAGAGAATCCCAAGCCAAAACCCAATCGTCGCGGGCAGAAACGACCATGCGCCCAAGTCCGCCGCGCCTTCCAGCGCCGGAATCAGCAGACTCCATATGCTTGCCGCAACCATCACGCCCGCCGCGAAACCGCTCAAGCCCTTCTGCACCTTTTCAGGCAAGTCGCGCTTGAGGAAGAAAACCAGCGCAGCGCCCAGCGTTGTGCCGAGAAAGGGCACGAGCAGCCCTTGCAAAACCTGTGTGTTCATGAAAAGTGGATACCTCCTTCATTCGCGGACGTTCACCTCCGCGTTTTTCTTGCATGAACACATGGTATCACACCCGTTTTTTCCTGTCAAGGGGCAAAAAAAACGGCGAAAATGCAAAATTGCCGCCTCTGTCATCCAGAAAAACATAATTAGTGCAGCAAAAGCCCTTGTCAGATGCGCCTGCATGGTGTATGATGAAAAACGTGAAAGGCGAAAGTATCGCCTCTCGACAAGGGCGTCGGGACTCCGCATCGGCGGGTTCTGCGCCGATGGTAATACCATTTCCGGATTCACCTGAACCAGCTGCTTGTGCCTTTTCCCCGCTGGCGTCCGCTCATTCCACTTAGCGTAGCGCTGCTACGCTGCGTTTCATTCGCGTTAGCCAGCGTGAAAAATTCACGGCGCATCTTGGCTCATTTTCATCCGGAAATAGTATCAAGCATGTTTATGATTTGAAAGGAGTCCTGCATCATGGCGAATTATTGCCAGCGCGTTCTTGACGATTTGAAGGTTCGCTACGCCCACGAGCCGGAATTCATTCAGGCAGCGACCGAAATTTTGACGACCCTTAAGCCCGTTATCGAACGGAACGAAGAGAAGTATGAAGCGGCGGGACTGCTCGAACGCTTCGTGGAGCCGGAGCGCATCATCACCTTCCGTGTGCCGTGGATCGACGATCAGGGCAAGGTGCAGGTCAACCGCGGCTACCGTGTGCAGTTCAACAGCGCGATTGGCCCGTACAAGGGCGGTCTGCGCCTGCATCCCAGCGTCAACCAGTCGATTTTGAAGTTCCTCGGCTTTGAGCAGATTTTGAAGAACAGCCTGACCGGTCTGCCCATCGGCGGCGGCAAGGGTGGCTCTGACTTCGACCCCAAGGGCAAGAGCGACAACGAAGTGCAGCGCTTCTGCCAGTCCTTTATGACTGAGCTGTACCGCTACATCGGCAAGGACACCGACGTGCCGGCGGGCGATATTGGCGTCGGCGCACGCGAAATCGGCTACCTGTACGGCCAGTACAAGCGCATCACCGGGCTGTATGAAGGCGTGCTGACCGGCAAGGGGCTGACGTGGGGCGGCAGCCTCGCGCGCAAGGAGGCCACCGGCTACGGTCTGTGCTACTTCACGCAGGCGATGATGGAGCGCAACGGCAAGGCCATTGCGGGCAAGACGGTTGTTGTGTCCGGTTCGGGCAACGTCGCCATTTACGCGGTGCAGAAGATTACCGAGATGGGCGCGAAGGTCGTCGCCATGAGCGATTCCAACGGCTACATCTACGACCCCGACGGCATCAAGCTGGATGTGGTCAAGCAGCTGAAGGAAGTGGAGCGCAAGCGCATCAAGGAGTATGTCAAGGCGGTTCCGACCGCGACCTACACCGAGGGCTGCTCCGGCATCTGGACGATTCCCTGCCAGATTGCCCTGCCCTGCGCAACGCAGAACGAAATCAACGAAGCATCCGCCAAGGCGCTGATTGCCAACGGCGTGGAAGCAGTCGGCGAAGGCGCGAACATGCCCTCGACGCTTGAAGCCACCGCGGAGTTCCAGCAGGCGGGCGTGCTCTTTGCCCCGGCGAAGGCTGCCAACGCGGGCGGCGTGGCGGTTTCCGCGCTGGAAATGAGCCAGAACAGCCAGCGCCTGATCTGGACGTTCGAGGAAGTGGACGCGAAGCTGAAGGATATTATGGTGAACATCTTCGCCAAGGTGGATTTGGCGGCGCACGAGTACGCCAAGGAAGGCGATTACGTCGCGGGCGCGAACATTGCGGGCTTCCTGAAGGTTGCCGACGCGATGATGGCGCAGGGCGCGGTGTAATCAGCGGGTAAAATCAGCAGTATCAAAAAAACCGGCAGAGCAATTTCGCCCTGTCGGTTTTTTGTATGCGGATAGTAGGTTTTTCACGGAATTTTGGGGGAAGAGCAGCTTGGGACGCGTCTGCGGACGCGCAAAGTTACTGGCAGGGACGCTTCGCTGCCTGTACTTTTGTTGAGCGCGTTTGACATACTGATCTCCCGCGGAGCAGTTGGGGCGTTGCCCCAAACCCCAGCAGGGACGCTGTCCCTGCACCCTGCAAGGGACAGCGTCCCTTGACCCTTTTTCGCGATTGAGTTGGTCGCGCTTCCATGCTCCTTCCGCGTGCAGCTTTTTTGGTGCTTCGCCCTACTATATTACGCAATTTCCAGCGCAATCTCCATCATCTGCGTGAAGGTGTTCTGCCGCGCTTCGGCATCCAGCTCCTCGCCCGTGAAGGGATTATCGGAAATGGTGCAGATGGTCAGCGCGTTCTTGCCCAGCCGCGCCGCGTTCAGGTACAGCGCCGCCGCCTCCATCTCCACCGCCAGCACGCCCAAGCCTTGCAGCACCTGCCCCGGCGACGGCTGGGATTCGTCATAGAAAATATCCGACGAGTACAGCGCACCCGGCACGGGGGTCACGCCGAGCTTCTTGGCCGCTTCCATCGCGGCAGAAAGCAGCGCATAGGAGCAGCAAGGCGCGACGTTCCCACGGAAACCGTACTGCTGCCCGAAATTGCTGTTCGTGTACGCGCTCATGCCCAGCACGATGTCGCGCACTTTCAGCTTCTGGCTGAGCATCCCCGCCGTGCCGACGCGAATTATATTTTCCACACCGTAGAACTTGAACAACTCATAGGAGTAAATGCCGATGGAGGGCATCCCCATGCCGGACGCCATCACGGACACGCGCTTGCCCTTGTAGGTGCCGGTGTAGCCCTGCACGCCGCGCGTGTTGTTGACCAGCACGGCGTTTTCGAGGTAGTTGTCCGCAATGAACTTCGAGCGCAGCGGGTCGCCGGGCATGAGGACAGTGCGGGCGAAATCGCCTTCCTTAGCGGTAATGTGCGGGGTCGGAATCATGTCAGTCGCTCCTTTTCAGGTTGATACCCTGATTATACCATAGAATCGGGATTTTCGCAATCCGCTGATTGCAGCACTTCGCGCAGATTATCGAAAATGCGCGCGTTCGCCGCCATGTGCGCCATCGGGCGGTCGTAGACGACGCTTCCGCCGCGGATGTCGCCGTAGCGCCCGCCAGCTTCCTCAATCAGCAGCGTTCCCGCGCAGTAGTCCCACGGCTGGAGCCGCCACTCGAAGTGCCCATCGCTGATGCCGCGCGCCACGTCGCACAGTTCCCGGCAGGCGCTGCCCGTCCGGCGCACATCGGCGATTTTCGGCAGCAGCGTCGAAACTGTCCGCCCGGTCAGCGAAAACAACTCCTCGTAGTACGGCGCAGAGCCGAAGCCAATCAGCGCCTTGTCAAGGGACGTGTCCGACACGCGGATGCGCTCGCCGTTGCAGGTCGCGCCCTTGCCGCGCTCCGCGAGGTACATTTCGTTCGCGTACGGGTCGTACAGTCCACCGAAAACGGGAAGTTTATTTTCCACCGCGCCGATGGAAATCATCGAGCAGCGGCGGCGGCGGAAGTAGTTCGTCGTGCCGTCGATGGGGTCGATGATGAAGGTCAGCGCGTCGGTGAGGACGTGCCGATCCTCCTCCTCGGCGAAGAATTTCGCGCGCGGATACGCCTTTTGCAGCGCATCGACGAGATAGGACTGCACCGCGATGTCCGCCTCAGTGACGAAATCGGCGTGATGCCCCTTGCTGAACACCTTCGGGGACTGGTAATCGAGCATCATGCGCCCGGCGGCGCGAAGAAGCGAATCGAGTTCGTTCATGCGGAAAACGACCTTTCTTGATTGTTAGGGGATGCGATACGCCCAATCGGGATTCCGCTGATTGATTTCTTCCTCTGTTTCAAAGTGCGTGTCGGGGTTTAGCGCGGTGATTTCGCATTCGTCCGGGAAGGCACGGAAGCCCACAAATTCCACCGACGCGGGCAGGGTGACGGCGGACAATTCCGTCTGCTCCCAATCATAGTAGTAGAAGGCAAATTCTCCGATGCGCGTCACGCCCTCCGGGATTTCCACCGCGCCCAGCCCGCAGTTTGCGACGCAGTAGGCGGGAATTTCCGTCAGCGTTGCCGGGAAGCGCAGCAGCTGAATCTCCCAGCAGCCGTAAATGCTGCAATCGGACAGTTCGCGGACGCCGTCGGGGAGAATCAGCGCCGCCAGCGGGGAAAAATCGCCCGTGTACTGCCCGTCCAAGGCGTAAGGACCGATGGATTCCAGCGTGTCCGGCAGGCGGATTTCGTTACCCGCAGGTTTCCAGTTATCCAGCGCGGAATCGCCCAAGCGACGGACGGCGGGAATCGGCTGCCCCTGACTGGACGGCGCGGCGTACAGCAGCGTCTGCGTGTCGCGGTCAATCAGGAAGCCGTTTTCGCAGGAATAGCGCGGGTTGCCGTTCGGAAAGTCGATTTCCGCGTAGACGTGAAAAAAACTGCCTTCCGCGAGCATTGTTAGCGTGGAGGGAAAGGAAATCTGCGTTGCTGCGTGACAGCATTGAAACGCATCTGCTTCCACACGCTGAACGCCCTCTGGCAGCACAATGCCGAACAAAAGGCTATCGGCACAGGATTCAGATGTGTTCAACGCATTCGCCGCAATTGCCACGACAGGAGTTCCGCCCAATTCCGCCGGAATTTCCAGCACGTCGGGGACTTCTGGCTGGTTCAAGAAGCGGGAACAGCCGAGCAGAACCGCGCCGCGCGACGAAAGCTCGTAGTCAAACAGGCCATCCGAATAGAGGACATCCGCCGCTTCGCCGCCATACCAGTCATATTCGGGGATTCGCTCGGCATACTCCGTGGCTGTTTCAAAATGAACCTGCGGGTTCAAAGCCGTCACATCGCATTCGTCCGGGAAGGCACGATAGCCCACAAATTCCACCGACGCGGGCAGGGTGACGGCCCCAATGATTTCGCCCGTGAACCAGTCCACCGCGTGCGCGCCGATGCGGGTCACGCCGTCGGGGATGGTCAGCGCGATCAGCTGGCAGTTCCAAAAGCAGTAATCCGGGATTTCCCGCAGCGACGCGGGCAGGTGAACTTCCTGCAAATCGGTGCAATAGAAGGTATAGGGCGACAGTTCGGTGATGCCGTCAGGGAAGGTGACGCGGGTCACGCCGCAGTCATAGAAGATGTAGCTGCCAACACTTTCCAGCGTGTCGGGCAGAACGGGGTCGTCATCGTCGTCCCAGAGCCAGTTGGCAAGCGAACAGTCGCCAAGACGGCGGACGGCGGGCAGCGGATTGCCGTGGCTCGACGGCGCGGTGTACAGCAGCGTCTGCGTAGTATTGTCAATCAGAAAGCCGTTTTCGCAGGAATAGCGCGGATTGCCGTTCGGAAAGTCGATTTCGGCGGAAATCCGGTCGAAACAGTCCTCCGGGATGATTTCCAGCGTCGCGGGCAGAGTGACGTTCGCCGCGTAGAAGCAGTCGGCGAAGGTGTCGGCGTCCAGCGCGCGGAGACCTTCGGGGAGCACAACCTCGAACGGCGCATCTACGGGGCAGCCGTCCAGCGAGCAGAACACCCAGCCGCCAATCGACGTGACGGGATAGCCGCCCAGCGTCGCCGGAATCTCCAGCGAAACCGGCGGTTCAGCGAACATGTACAGCGAATCCGCCTGCATCGCGTCCCAGTCGCAGCCGGTCAGAATCGCTTCGCCATCCGCAATCTGGTAGAAGAACGCGCCGTCGCGGCGACTTTCGGCGTCTTCCGCCAAGGCGGTCAGCGGGAGCAGCAGCAAAATCAGCACCCAAAGCAGTTTTTTCATGCGGAAACCTCCTTCGTGAATCGGAAATTGGGGACAAACTGTGGATAACCATACAACGATTCAGCGAATGGGATTCTTCCAGCAGGCAGGAAAAATCGTTACCTATTCATATAGCGCGATTGGGCAGCAGCCGCACCATCACCAGCTCGCACGGACACCACAGGCGCGGCGCACAGGCGGAGTTCGTCATGCCGCGGCTGACGAACAGTTTGTCATCAAAATAAAACCCGCTCGTCAATTTCGGGAAAAGCCCCTGACCCGGCGAGTAAATTCCCTGGGAACCAATCCGCACCTGCCCGCCGTGCGCGTGCCCCGCGAGCGTCAGGTCAATGTCCAGCCCCTGCACCAGCGGCGCGAAATACTCCGGGTGGTGGCAGAGCAGCAGCTTGAACCCGTCACGCGCCGCCATGGCTTGCAGGAACGGCTTTTTTGCGTCCATCTGCGCGCGAACGGGCGGCATTCCCGGCATTTTCCGCGCGCTGCTGACCCCGCCGAGGGTGATGCCGCGGAAGTCCACAAAGCAGTCGTCCAGTACAGTCACGTCGCTTTTCTGCACCAAAGGAAGGTATTCCGCGATGTCGGGCAGCAGGCGCTCGTGGTTGCCGAGGTTGTAGAACGTGGGGGCGACGCGCGGCGCGAGGTCGAGGAAGCGCGCGGCGTTGCGCCATCCGTGGCGGCTGTGGCGGTTGACAAGGTCGCCGCCGATGAGAATCGCGTCGCAGCCCCGCATGAGCGAAAGCGCCTCATCCGCATCGCCGTTATGGAAATCCGCGGCAAATGCGAATGTGAACGGCTGGGTAATTTTATCCGACGTGATGGTGATGGTGTTCTTCTGCATCATGCGTGTGCCCTCCGAAGCAGCAGGATGCCCGGCAGCAGCGTCACCGCGGCGAAAACCGCCTGTGCGCCGCCGAGCAGCAGCAATGCGCGGGTGACTTGCGCCTGCGCGATGGTCGAGAGCGGGTGGAGCAGCCCCGGCAGGTTGAGCAGCAGCGCAGGGAGCAGCAGCAGCAGCGCGGCGAGGCCTGTGGCGGTGAGCGTTGCGCCGACGCGGACGCGGCGGCAGCAAAGCAGGAGCAGAATCGCCGCCAGCAGACAGACCGCGCCGCTGATTTCGACCGCGTGGAGCAGACGTGGGAGGCTGCATTTCTGTGCTGCCAGTCCGCCGAGCAATTCCATCAGGCTCTGCCGGATGGGGAAGGAATATCGCTGGACAAGCTGCGAGAGGGGGTAAACGACCTCGTCGCGGGCGGTGGCGCGGCGAAAATCCGCGTCCACATGGGCTTGGAAGCCTTCATCCGCCATGACAAGGGCGACCATTTCGCGCTCATCGAGGGGGGCGGGAGCGGCGGGCAGTTCCTCCGCATCGGTGCGGAAGAAATCGTGCCAATAAACCGCAAGTTCCGCCTGATACGCCGCGCAAGCGCCGGACAGGGGGGCAAGCGCAGCGTCGGAGAGGGCAAAATCCGCCTGAATCTGCGCGGCGTTCCACTCGGTTTTGTGCTGACTTTCTTTTTCGCTGGATGACAGGACAGACGCGGCGAACGTGCGCGTGGTGGCGAAGAAAATCAGCCCGCACAGCAGCGAAACGAGCAGCAGCACGGCGATCAGGAGAGAGCAAAAATACTGCGAAAGCGCCGAATCAGCGCGATTTGGGCGCATCACGGCAGCACCGCCACGTTGAGCAGCGCGTGGACGAAATCCTGCCCGCCAAGGAGAACGGCGAGGCACAGCGCTGCCGTCAGCAGCACGAAGGGCAGGAGCAGCAGGGGGAGAAAATGCTTGGTGGGCATGGGACACCTCCGGGATAATTAGCAATGAGGAATGAGCAATTTTGAGGGATAAACAAGAGGTTACGACGGGTGGCATACGGGTCGGTCGCGCCCATTTGGCGCGACACAGCATGGTTGTTGGAAAGAGCGGCTTGGGGGCGCGTCTGAGGACGCGCAAAGTTACTGCGCAGGGACGCTTCGCTGCCTGCGACCAAGGCTGCCCCGCTTGAATTTTCCTTTTGAGTTGGCTGGACGAGGAACAGTTGGGGCGTTGCCCCAAACCCCAGCAGGGACGCTGTCCCTGCACC